>Ga0055584_100002678_pt1 | contig 17598 bp, 14 predicted proteins | sample OSDHelmetaG_FD_58716 | JGI IMG/M metagenome (GOLD analysis project Ga0055584, IMG submission 58716) | Pelagic marine sediment microbial communities from the LTER site Helgoland, North Sea, for post-phytoplankton bloom and carbon turnover... | ecosystem: Environmental > Aquatic > Marine >... | reverse complement strand
TGGGTTGCGTTCGACCAGCCCAACGGGCGAATCGTCGTCGCCCAGGGACAACCCGGACGCATCTCCGTCTTCACGGAAGGGTCCTTTCCCGGCAGTTCACTCATGCTTGAGAACAGCTGGCCTTTTCCGGGAGCGGACGTCGCCCAGTCGAAGACGACGGTCGAGGTCCACGGCGGGAAGGCCTTCGTTGCCGCCGGCCCTGAGGGAGTTCAGATCGTCTGCCTCTCGAATGGGCAGGTGATCGGATCCGTACCCCGTCCCGACCCCGCCAGTCTCGGCCTCGACCCGTCCGTCGTGGTCACGAACGCGGTAACCGTACAGGACGACCTCATGTTCATTTCGAACGGAGAAGCTGGAGTCTATGCGGCCGCCGCGGACGACTCGTTCGAGAGTGACGACTGCAACGCCCCCACCATCAGCGTTCTCGGTCGGCTGCGCTTCGACGATCTCCAGTCGGCCAACCACGTCGCCTACCTCGGCGACCAGCTCTACGTAGCCGCGGGGCTGGGCGGCATCAAGATCGTCGAGGTGAGCGTCAGGTAAGTAACGCTCTGTCGTGGCCTGACCCGAACCGCTGCCTGGCGACGACTCAGAAACGAAATCCAAGCGTGAGGGGGATCAGCCGGGCCGACGTCTCCGTCTGGATCTGCACGTAGCGGATCTCGGCGAAGCCCCCGAAACCCAGCCCACCGACCGCGACCCCGAAGCCCCCGTGGTACCCCGGTTCCGTCGTAATGTCGAGCTCATCCGGAGGGCCTGCTTTGATACGGTATGACCCCACGCCCGCAAGGAAGTAGGGCTGAAGGCCAACGCCGGGCAGATGAAAGAGGAGACTTCCGGAGCCCACGAGGAGTTCTGGCTCTGCAAAGCCCGCTCTGGTCGAACCCAATCGGTGAAACGTACCGTCTCCGCGCAGGCTGAGCGGCAGCGTCGGCAGCCTGACCTCGAGTCCCACCTGCAGGTGGTAGCCCGCCTCGGCCACCTCTGTGATCTGACCGTTCGGCGCACTGAATCCCCCGCCCAGAAGAAGGCGAGGCTGGGCCTCCGCCACCGCAGGGGCAACAGCGAAGAGCGCAAAGAGGCAAAGGAAACGTTTCATGGTGCAACCGGATCAGTGAGAAAGCTGGAGTACATACCGAAGAGCTGGAACGCAGGTCCCTGAGCGGTCCTCGTCAAAGCACCCACGCAACGCCCAGAATGAGCGCCAGGTATCGGTAGTCATCGCTACCGGAAGCGAACCTCGTGAGACCGGCGGAAGAATAACCGACAGACATCGAGACCTCCCGGGCCTGGTCGACCGCGTAGCCGACACGGACGTTGGAACGTAGCGAGACGCTCGGATCTCCGTCTGCCGTAACTTGTTGCACACCCGGAGCGACCTCGACGAGAACCGACCATGGAGCCGGCCGGTAGAGCCAGTAGCTGGTGACTTCCACGATGCCGTAGAAGTCCGGATCGAAGTATCCCTCGTCGAGATTCTTCTCGAACGAGAGACCCCGATGGGCGAGCCCGAGGGAGAAGCCGGCTCCGAGCCGCCGAGTTACTCCTGCGAACCAGCCCCGGCGGGCATTGGCCTCGTCTCCGCTGTACTCTCCAATGCTGACGCTCCCGTCCACCCGCCATGCGGTGCTCGGGAACCATCGGGTAGAGAGCACAGCTGCTGTGCCTCGCACACCCCGACGTGCCAGCGCCGCCGTTTCGTCGAGCCCCTCGGACGAGACATCGAGTGAAAACCCGAGCGAATTCCGGTCCGGGGTGCGGATGCCCATGTCGAACGAGACGAAGGTCGGGTCCCCCGTACCATCCGTGGCGCTACCGCCGACTCCGCCCCTGAAACGCCAGCCCGGCGACGCCTGGTACTCGGCCGTCAGTCGAGCTCCGTAGGCCTTCTGTTCGAAGAAGAAGGAGCCGCCGTCCTGCTCCAGCTGCTTGAAGTATCCTCGGCCCCGCAGCATCAGGCGCGGCGTAAGGGTCCACTCGCCATCGAGGGCGGTCGTGACCATCCGATTTCCATCGGAATCGTCCTCCCCCGTCACGGTCGGTCGAACATCGGGAGCGCGCGCGAGATTGATCGCCCGATACTGATCCCGGATCTCGGCATTCTGTGGCGCGAGGCCGGACGCTGTTCGGAAGGCTTCCAGCGCTGCCGCATCTCGATTCTGCGCCCGGTAGACCTGGCCGAGCGTCGCCCACGCGGACCCGTTCTCAGGATCGACATCCACCGCCCGATCCGCGGCCCGCTCGGCCTCGATCAGGTGGCCAGCCGCGGCCTGCGCCTTTGCCGCTCCGGTCAGGGCACGCATGTCACGGGGCGCCCGGGCCAGCACGTCGTCGAACTCCTCGATGGACCGCGCATGACGTCCGGCGTACCCAAGCGTCGTAGCGAGGCCGATCCGGGCTTCGACGTCATCCGGGTTCTCGGCCAGGAGTGCCTCGTACGCCACGATGGACTCCTCAGCCCGTCCCGCCCAGGCTCCCGTCTGCGCTCGGAGGCGGCGCCCGGACTGATGCTCCGGAGCGATCGAGAGAAGCTCGTCGTAGCTCGCGAGCGCCTGATCACTCTTGCCCGCCCACGCTTGAAAAAGCGCGCGCGCGGCGAGTGCGTCGGCATTGTCCGGCACCACCGCCAACACCTCCAGAACCTCGGCCTCTGCCCGCGTGATATCCCCGCTCCATGCGTAGATCCGGGCGCGTGCGAGACGGGCGTCGAGGTTGTTCGGCTCGAGTTCGACCAAGCGGTTCAACAACTCGAGTGCCGCAGAGTACTCTTCCCGCCATGACCGCATCTGGCCAACCCGGAGCAAGGCCAGTCCGTCGTCCGGATCACGGTCGAGCCTCGATACGTACAGCCCGAAGGCACGGTCCAGGTCACCCTCGACCCAGGCCCTGTCGGCGTCGTCGAGTGGCGCGTCTTCCTCCCGAACGCCATCCAGCCGGGCGAGGAAGTCTGCGGCGGTCGGGTCGTCCGGCGCCAACGCCTGCACCCGCTCGAAGTACTGCCGGACGTCATCCAGCTCACCGGTCCGCCAGGCTGCGAGCCCGAGCCCGACAAGCGCGTCCACGTTGTTCGGCTCGGCTCCGACTACCAGCGTCATGAGGCGGCGCGCCTCCGCCGTGTCCCCGTTGCGCAACGCCACATATCCGAGACCCGTCCGCGAATACTGGTCGTTATCACACGTCGCCAGCGCTCGCTCGAAGAGGCGGGCAGCAGCTCCGATGTCCCCGTCCTGGTAGGCGGCCCAGCCGGCCTCCGCATCGACGCCTGACGCACCCGGACACGGATCCTGCGCCCGAACCATTGCAGGCGAGGCGAACGCCGCAAGGAATACGAGGGGCAGGACCGTCGTCCTTCCACGCCGCGGTGGGATCATCCAGCTATTCGGATCGAGGGATCGCCGACAGGGTCGGTCGACGGGTCGAGTGCAATTCTCGGTGCGGTACTCGTCGGGTCAAGGATCTCGCCCTGCGCTCACACCACGCGGACGCCCGGTTCGATCCGATCGGCCCAACCTTTCATCCCGCCACGCATGCTCGAAACACGAGTGACTCCGGCCTCGACCAGTCGTTGAGAAGCGGTCCGGCTACGCTGACCACTTCGGCAGTACACGATCACATGACGGTCGTGCGGGACCTCTGAGAGTCGGCTCCCCAACTCACCGAGAGGAACCAGGCGCGCGCCATGCGCCGCGAGACTGCTCACGGCCCACTCCCACGGCTCGCGTACGTCGAGAAGGAAGGGCGCGTCCTCACCCTCGAGCAGTCGAGCCACTTCCTCGACCTCGATCTCGTCGAAGCGAGCAGCCGTATCCGCGCCGGCCTCGCCCGTCGCCTCGGCCGGCTTCACGCCGCAGAAGACCTCGTAGTCGATGAGCTCCGTCTGCGTCGGCTCGTCCCCGCACACCGGACACGCTGGATTCCGCCGGAGAGCCACCTCGCGCCAGTCCATCTCGAGAGCATCGAAGATCAGCAGGCGCCCGGCCAGCGTCCTCCCGACTCCGAGCAGCAGCTTGATGGCCTCCATCGCCTGCGCCGACCCGATGATCCCGGGCAGCGCGCCGAGGACACCTCCTTCCGCACAGTTCGGCACGAGTCCCGGCGGCGGCGGCTCTCGGAAGAGGCACCGATAGCAGGGTCCTCCCTGTGTGGCGAAGACGGATACCTGACCCTCCCAGCGGAAGACCGACCCATACACATTCGGCTTTCCGAGCAGGACGCATGCGTCATTCACCAGATATCGGGTCGGGAAGTTGTCCGTCCCGTCCACAACCACGTCGTATCCCGCGAAGATCTCGAGAGCGTTCTCCGACGTCAGTTCGGTAGCGTGTTGGATGAGCGCTACATGCGGATTCACCTCCGCGATCCGGTCCGCAGCGCTGTCGAGCTTGCTACGACCGACGTCCGAAGTGCCATGGAGCAGCTGGCGCTGGAGATTGCTCTCATCGACCGTGTCGAAGTCGACCATGCCGAGCGTCCCGACGCCGGCTGCGGCCAGGTACAGAGCGAGCGGAGAGCCCAATCCACCGGCGCCGACGCACAGCACACGACCAGCCTTCAGCTTCCTCTGGCCGTCCACTCCGACGCCGGGCAGAGCCAGATGTCGTGCGTATCGATACAGCTCGTCGCGGTCCAGCTCCGGCAGCGTCACCGCGGCTCCTCGTCGGCGAGCAGTCCACGGGCTCCGCCCTCAGCCACGAGTTGGAACGCCTGTGCATCCGCCTGGAGGCGCTGTACAACGTCGGCCTCTCGACCCGAGACGGCGGCAACATCCGACAACTGCAACGCCATGACGTAGAACTGCCACGGCATCATCAGCGTGGATCGATCCTGCCAGATCTCCCGTTCGCGCAGGCCTCGGAACTCGTACACCTCGTCGTAGAGTCGCAGCGAGTGTTCGACATCGAACCAGTTTCCACCGTACTCCGGTGTACCCTGGACAAGGCCCTCGTTCGGATCGGTCTCGAGATTCCTCAGCTCGAGCTTGGTGGTGAGGCCATGGCGGACTCCCCATCGATCCAACCCGAGCTGTCTCATCAGGCCGGCGGCAGACGAAAAGTAGATCGGCCGCTCCAGCGAGGAGTCGCTGATGATGCGGATTGCGAGTTGCTGACTCCGATCCAGCACCATGCCGGATGGGTACGTCACGGCGAGCTTCGGAAACGCGACAGTGAGATCCTCGGGGAGCCTCACCGTCGAAACCTGATTCAGCACCTCTTCGGACAGCCGCATGATCGGAGTGCCCGGCATATCGCGATCTTCGTACAGACCGGGCACCAGCTCCGGGTCGAAGGCCCGCTGGTTCTGAGCGAGCGTCAACTCCTGGAGCTGACGAGGATACCACGAGGTGTACAAGTACTGCCCAACGATCACGGTGACATCTTTGCGGACACCCTCGACCTCCTGCAGATACCAGAGCGGGAAGGTGTCGTTGTCGCCATTCGTGAAGAGGACAGCGTAGGGCTCGACGCTCATGAGGAGGTCATAGGCCCAGTCCCGAGCGGAGTAGTCTCCGGCGCGGCTTGCCCAGCTCCAGTTGAGCGCGAGCGGGATCAGCGCGAGCACAAGAATCGGTGCTGCCTTTCGGTACCGCTGCGCCCCTCCCCCCAGTGCCTGGGCTACCGTGTGCCACACCCACGCGAGACCGGTTCCCGCCAACGATCCCCACAGCAGGAAGCCCGCAACGAAGAAGTAGTCGCGCTCCCTGACTTCTCGCTGCCCACCGCCGAGCTCCGCGTGGAGCGAGTACCCGTGCTTGAAGTTCAGGTAGTAGACCAACCCGATGGTGAGCGTGGCGGCAAGCACCGCCAGGTACGCAAAGAGCACGCGATCCGTCCGCCACGCCGAGGCCAGGCCGACCAGGCCAAGCGCGAGAAACAGCAACGTGAACGGGCGACGTGCCGGGCTGGGCAGCGGAGAGGCATCCAGTCCCCGAGACCACTGCCACTCAAAGTACTGCGCGTACGTACCCATCTGGGCCGCGAAGGGAGCCTTCCGCTGTGTGACCGGGGGGGTCTGGTACTGCTCGCGGGTCAGATTCGCTCCCAGTGCTCGACACCCCGAGCGCCCGTGCGTGTAGATGGCCGCGGCCGCGCCGGTGAAGGACTCACAGGTCGGATCCCCTTCGTTCACCACCGGATCGAGCGCCGCACGAATCGGGAGCACGAAGTTGAACGAGAGGCCGAGGATCACCAGCAAGAGCCCTCGCCCAAGGAACGCCGGACGCAAGAGCGGACGGGGATCCGACAGCAGCACGAGGACCGCCACAGCGGGTCCTGCAAGGATCGACATCAGGTGGCTCGTCGAGCCGATCGCCATCAGAAAGAGCGCCCACAGCAAGAGTCGCTCACTACCCGGCTCGTGACGGGTGTCGCGCCATCGCACCGCGAGCCAGCTCACGAGAGCGATGATCAGGACACTCAGCGTATAGACCTTCTCGTTCACGTTCGACTGATTCCACACCGTGAAGGCACTCGCACCGACGATCGCAGCCGCAGCGGCGCCCCACTGCGCGGTCCGGCTCGATGGCAGGTATCCGACCAGAACGCGGTGAGCTACGAGGTAGAGGCACCCCGTCGACGCTGCGCTGGTGACTGCGGCGAAGAGATTGATCCGCACCGCGACAGAGAGACCTGTGGGCGCGAGCAAGAGACTCCACACCCTGGCGACAAAGACGAAGAACGGATTCCCCGGGGGATGCGGAATTCCGAGGATGTGGGCCGTAGCGATGTACTCGCTCGTGTCCCAGAAGGCCGTCGTCGGCGCGAGCGTGATGACGTAAAGCGCCAGCGCACCGAGCGCAGCCATGATAGCTGCCCGGTATGGGGGCTCGATGCTCGCGGTTGTCTCGCTCAACTCCTGCCCTCCGGAGTCCGATGTATCTCGGACCGATGGGATGGTGCTACCCGGGGATGCCGCTGCGTGCCGCGTCGTCGATCAACTCCAGTACCCGATCGACGTCGCTCGGCGTGTTGTACACATGGGTAGACAACCGCATCCACCCGTATCCGTACTCCCCGATCACACGGGTTCGGATCCTCGCCGAGCGCGAAAGGTGGCGCTGGAGTTCCGCTGACTCCACCCCGTCGATCGAGAAGGAGACCATGGCGCCCTTCAGTGACTCCTCGAGCGGGCTTGCGACCGCGACCCCCTGGATCGATCGAAGTCCGTCCTCCAGGCGGGCCCGGAGGTAGCGCCCTCGGGCCTCGACACGACTCATGTCGAGTGCCTGCATGAAGGAGAGGGCCGCGAGCAGACCCGCGGGCCGCGACTCGTCCATCGTGCCCATATGGTTGAAGCGGTGTGCGCCGAGGCTTCGATCGTCCCATCCACCAGAGGCGAGCGTGGGCCAGAGTCGCTCTCGCCACGGCTCTGTCATGTAGAGAAGGCCGGTGCCCTGTGGTGCCAGTAGCCACTTGTGCGGCGAAGACGCATAGAAATCGCCCCCCACCTCGTCGAGGTCGAGCTGGAGCATGCCGGGCGGATGAGCACCGTCCACCGCCAACACGATCCCGCGCTCACGGCAGCGCACTGCAAGCTCCCGGACCGGTAGCACCGTCCCGGTCGTAAACGTCATATGTGAAACGCAGAGGACCCGGGTCGCCGGCGTAACGGTCGCCCAAACGGATTCCAGAAGGTCGGCGGCGGAATCCACCGGAGTGCGCAGTGCCGCGATCGAGAGCGTCGCTCCCTGACGCGTGGTCACGAGCCGCCACGGCTCGAGTCCCCCGATGTGTTCGTGGTCCGTGGTCACAACCTCGTCGCCGGCCTCGATCTCCAGGCCATTCGCAACGAAGCTCATCGCCTCCGTCGTGTTCCGGGGGAATACGTAGCCTTCCGGATCGCCGCCGATGAGCCCCGCTACGGCTCCCTTCAGGTCATCCCAGTCAACCCCGGGTGGAAAGGTCGCGGCCACGCGGCGTGTATGCTCCGCAACAGCGTCCACGACCACCCGCGGTGACGGCCCGAGCGTCCCGTTGTTGAGGTAGATCCGATCGTCGGCGATGAGGAACTGGCCTCGCACGAAGCTCCAAAAGGCCTCGTCGTCGGGGGCGCCCCCTGAAGCGAGTTCGCGCGCGAGTGCCTCGATCGTCCTGGGCCACGCGAGCGATGCGCCACCCAGAACGGTGAGGAAGCGTCGGCGATCCCAGCCCACCGATCAGTCCGTCTGGACTGCGATGAACGAGATCTCGATCAGAGCCCCGCCGACCAGACCCGATACGGCCATGGCCACACGCGAGGGCGCATCGACTCCGTCGAAATACTGGGAATACGCCTCGTTCATCTCAGCGTAGTCGTCGATGTCCGTGAGATACACGGTGGCACGAACGAGGTCGCCATACTCCATGCCCATCTCCTCGAGCAGAGTCCCGAACGCACGCATGATGTTGTGCGTCTCTGCACCCATTCGCCCCTCCGTCATGGCACGGGTTTCCGCGGTGGCACCCAGCTTCCCGGACAGCCAGTAGGTGTTACCGACCTGCACCGCTGCGCTGAACGGGAGCCGCGACGAGGGCTGGTGCGCGATTCGTGGGCCGTCCTGCGCGACGAGTGGCTGAGACAGGAAGGCCACGGCGGCAAGTGCGAGTGCGAAGCGCTTCACGATACGATTCCCCGAATGGAGTGAGACGACTGTCCGTGCGTCCCCCGAGCACGACGGTGCCCGATCTTGTTCGTCGCAGACGCCCCGGGCAAGCGGCGATCTGATGGAGTTATGATCATTCATGCCTCCGCCCAGTCGCCGCACTCTACGATACGCCCGGGCGTGGATCGCCGGTCCACACGCCTGTGTCGAGGACGAGATCGTTCTCGATCGTGGTGGTGTGGACGTACCAGCCACGGTGGTCCGCCCGGCGGGAGCCGTGCGTGACCGGCCAGCCTGGATCGTCATGCACGGCATCACGCGCCCGGGTCGGGCGCATGCGCAGCTCGTCCGATTCACCCAGGCGATCGCGTCCGCGGGCATCACCACGATCGTTCCCGAAGTGCCCGAGTGGCGAGAGCTGCGCCTCATTCCGCACCTCTCGTCTCCGACGATCCGGGCTGCGATTGATGGTCTTCTCCATGCCGGCCTGGCGACCGATCGGCCGATGGGAGTGGTCGGCTTCTCTTTCGGGGCACCACACGCGATCGCCAGCGCCGCAGACCCCGACCTCAAAGAGCGCATCGGGGGAGCCTGTGGATTCGGTGGGTACGGCGATATCGAGTCGACCTTCCGCTTCATGATGTCGGGTCGGCATGAATGGGGCGGTGTCCAGCACTCACTACGGCCCGACCCGTATGGTCGCTGGATCGTCGCCGCCAACTACCTCACGGCAGTTCCTGACCATGCGGACGCGACCGACGTCGCTGATGCACTCCGTCGACTCGCGGCGTTCGCGGGCGATGAGGGGGCGGCCTCATGGGATCCGGTCTACGACCCGATGATCGTAGAGCTCCGTGCATCCATCGCGGAAGAACGGCGGGCTCTCTTCGACCTCTTCGCTCGCCCTTCGAACACTCCCGAGGGGTCGACCGCGGACGTTGAGTCGCCGGCGGAGCTCGCAGAGGGCCTTGCCCTGGCGAGCCGCAGCGTGGATCCAGGGGTCGATCCGACCTCCGCGCTTGCCCACGTGGAAGAGCCTGTCAGCCTCCTGCATGGGCGAAAGGACCACCTCATCCCGTTCACCGAGGCGTACCGACTTCAGGCTGCGCTTACGTCGACGCGTCCTGACGTCACCGTGACTCGGTTGTTCGGGCACTCCGCCCAGGACTCCTTCCCTTTCGGGAAGGCGTTCCGGGAGGTCCCCGTCTTCGTGGCTGCGATCGACCGAGTGCTACGCCTCGTCTGACCCCTCGGCGCTCGGAGCCTTCTTCTCGCTCCTTCGCATGCCCATCACCGCGGACTGAACGTCGGCGTCTTTATCGCTCGAAGCCTTTGCCAGGAGCTTTACGGCGTGTGGCGTGCCGATGGAATACAGCGCCCGGTAGGCCGCGATCCGGGCATCGGAGCGTGGTTTGAAGAAGAGCGCGGGCACAGCCCACTTCTCGATCGAAGACACGGCCCCCGGGTCCTCCAGCAGGCCGAGCGCCCGAATCAACGGGATCGCACGGTCCGGATCCTTGGTTTCGTCCAGCATGGCGATCAGCGGCTTGACCGCCCGAGACACTCGCAACTCGCCAGCGGTGATCGCGGCAGCGACACGGACGTCGTCGTCGGAATCGGACAGAAGCCCCATCTCCATGAGCTTCGAGCCGGAGTCCGCATCGCCGATCTTTGCGAGGGAGCGAAGCGCCTCACGGCGCACTCGGGCGTCAGGGTTCCCGAGCGCAGGCGTCACCAACTCGAGCGCATCCGCCCTACCGATCTCGCCGAGCATCGCGATCGCGTTCCGCGCGAGAAACCGATTGTCGTCGAGCGCCATCTCGTCGATCGTCGGCCGGCTGACATCGCCCATCGCGAGCAGGGCGTCGCAGTAGTTCCGGCGAGCCAGGCGGTCGGTCGTGGTATCCCCAAGCCCCTCGCGCAATGCATGCGCCATCGGTTCTCCGATCGTCCGGCACGCGCCGTAGTACTCCTGTCGCGTCTCATCGACCCGCTCAGCGCCGAGCCGCCGGACGATGTGTTCCAGGACGATCGGCTGGGTGATTGAGTCGGCCGCTGCATACACGGAAGCATCCGGCGGGTCCCCCGCCGCCACGGTCAGTCGCACGACAGCACGCGCGACAGGGTCGAGCTCACGGCGCTCCACCATCTCCCGCCCGATTCCCTCGATCTCGGAAGCCCGCCCCAGATCGCCGGCGAGGTACGCATCTACCGCGAGATCGAGCTCCGTCGGCGGGGCTTCGTCGTCGTCGTCCATCGCAAGCGGGGCAGTCGGCTCCGTCGATGACTCGATCGGCTCGGGTACAACGGCCTCGACCGGCTCGACAACAGAGAGTTCTAGCGCCTCCAGAACGTCGCCTTCTGGAGCCTCTTCGACCATCTCGGTCGCTTCGACCATCTCAATGGCTTCGACGGTTTCGACGGCTTCGATCGCCTCCACGGACTCGAAAGACTCGAACTCCCCCATCTCGAGAAGTTCTGGATCGGACGAGGGCGTGACTTCGATCTCGGGGAGCGGCGGCGGCATCACCACTGTCTCAGGGAACGCGACCTCCTCGTCGTCGACGATCGGCACTAGCTCATCCGGCGGAGCGACTGGAGTGTCGACACTCTCGAGCACCCGAGCGCCCCCCTCCAGTCGAACGAAGAGGGTATCGATCGATCGTGCGATGCCGGTGAGTTCCTTCTTCCCCTCGGACTCGAGCATGAAGCGGTTCCGGTGATGGTCGAACGGCCACTGAGGATACCGGCAATGTATGGTGGGACGGCGGTGCTCGGGAGGTCGCAGACTTTCTTGCATGGCCGCAGGGCACTCTGACATCTTGCTACCAGCCCCGCTCGGCACGCAGCCATTCAGGAGATCCCAGATGCCCGTGTTCACTCGACTGAAGGACGAAGTCCTGGTCCTGACCGTGGACGGAGACTTCACCCCGAATGAGATCCGACGGGTCGCATTCGGAGCGTTCGAGGACGCGGACATCCCGCAGCCGGTCCCTGTACTTCTCGACATGAGCGGCGCTGCTGGGCTTTCGGCCAAGTCCAGCGAAGAGATGCAGGCCACCGGAGCGATCTTCGGGGCCTATCGTGACCGCATCACAGGGCTCGCCGTCGTCGCGGCCGCCGACGTGCATGGTCACTTTTCGGCGGAGGGCGAATTCGTCCGAGAAGCCGGCCTGTCGGTGCAGGCGTTCAACTCGCACGCGGAGGCGCGCGACTGGTTGAGCGCCGCAAACCACTAGTCAGGCGAAGCAGCACGTGAGCGACGTGCGCTCGCGACCACAGGGGGATGGGAGGATGAGGATGAGGATGAGAGGGATAGGGATAGGAATACTGACCTTCGCGATGCTGGCCGCGACCGCGGCCGAAGCCCAGACGACTCCGCGTTCCGGCGGATCGTTCGCGATCACGAACGTGACGATTCTTCCGATGGATCGTGAAGGCGTCGTTCCGGGGCAGACAGTCGTGGTAGAAGACGGTGTCATCACGGCTGTCGGACCGTCCGGAAGCGTGCGGGTGACCACCGACGCCACGATCATCGACGGCAGCGGACAGTACTTGATGCCCGGACTCGCCGAGATGCACGCGCACGTGCCGTCTGGCGCCGACCCGCCCCGCGACGCCGTCGAGGACATCCTCTTCCTCTACGTCGCCAACGGTATCACGACAATTCGTGGGATGCTGGGATCCGAGTACCAGATCCCGCTCGCCCAGGAGCTTCGTCGCGGCGATGTCCTCGGTCCGACCTTCTACGTAGGCGCGCCCTCGATCAACGGCAACTCGGCACCAACGCCCGAGGCCGCGGAGCGACTCATCCGCACGCACGTCGAGGCTGGGTACGACCTCCAGAAGATCCACCCCGGCGTCTCACGCGAGAGCTGGGATCGGATGGTCGAAGTGGCGGCGGAGTTCGGCCTCACCTTCGGCGGGCACGTCCCGACCGATGTCGGCCTTGTCCACGCAATCGAGACCGGGATGTCGACGGTCGACCATCTCGACGGGTATGTGCAGGCCGTGGCTTCGGACGACGTCGTGGCCCAGGTGAACACGGGAGAAGAGATCAGCCTGGAAGGGCTCGTCAACGGCGTCGACGAAGAGAAGATCGGAGAGATCGTAAGCCTGACGGTGGAGCACGACACGTACGTCGTTCCGACGATGTATCTGTGGGAGAATCTGTACGGGGCCACGGACGCCGAGCCGTTCCTGCGGCTGCCCGAGATGAAGTACGTCTCCGAAGCGCAACGGAATGCGTGGCGCCGCCAGTCTGCGGACGGTCCGCGAGAGGATCCCGCAGCCGTCCGCGCGTTCCTCGATCTCCGGAACCGGATTCTGAAGGAACTCGCCGACGCCGGCGCGCCCATCATGATGGGCACGGACTCGCCTCAGCTGTTCAACGTCCCCGGCTTCGCCCTGCACCGGGAAATCGCCGTGATGTCGGAAGCGGGGATGACCAACCAGCAGATCCTGGAGAGCGGCACGGTCACGGTGGGTCGGTACGCCCGCGACCATCTGAAGAGTGACGATCGGTTCGGGACCATCGCGCCCGGGCAGCGGGCAGACCTGGTGTTGCTGGGGTCGAACCCGCTCGAGGATCTGTCGAATCTGATAGATCGGGTCGGCGTCATGGTGCGGGGGCGCTGGATCTCCCGGGCCGAAATCGATTCCGGTCTGGAGGCCCTCGCGAGCAAGCACGGCGGGGGCTAGGGCTCGGCTACTCCGTGTCGTCCCACCCGGCCGCCGCCGAGCGCTTGACCTGAGGTGACGGAGAGCCGGTGATGAGTCGGGCTCCCCGGGCCTGCACGACCCACTGCCACGCCCAGTTGACCATGACCAGGAGCTTGTTCCGGAATCCGATCAGAAAGGTCACGTGGATGAGGCTCCACAGGATCCAGGCGAAGAAGCCCCCGAACGTCCGACCGCCGACGTCGGCCACTGCGCGGGCTCGGCCGATTGTAGCCATGTCACCTTTGTTCACATACCGGAACGACGGTCGAATGCCGACCTCGCCCCCGCGCTCGATCTCGCCGCGAACGATGTCCCCCACGAATCGTCCCATCTGGATCGCACCCTGAGCGACACCGGGCACAGGTCGACCCGTGACCGCATCCAGCTGTGACGCGAGATCCCCGACCGCGAAGACCCGGGGATGTCCGGGCAGCGAACAGTCCGACTCCACGAGCACCCGTCCCTGGCGATCGAGAGGCACGCCTGCGCCGCGAACCACCGGCGAGGCCTGAACACCCGCGGCCCAGATCACGTTGGCCGCGGGGACACTCCGGTCGCCGACCCAGACGCTCGTCTCGTCCATGGCCGTCACAAGGGTGTCCAGATGTACTTCGACACCCATCCCCTCCAGAGCTTTCAGCGCGCCCTCCGACGCCTCCTCCGACATCGACGCCAGGAGCCGCGGTCCACCCTCTAGCAACAGGATCCGCGCAGTGGTGGTGTCAACGCGTCGGAAGTCTGCGGGAATCGTCTCCGCCGCGATCTCACGGAGTGCGCCGGCCATCTCGACGCCCGTCGGCCCGCCCCCGATCACGACGAAGGTGAGCTTCGAACGTCGCGCCACGTCGTCGTCCTCCAGCTCCGCCTCCTCAAACGCCAGCAGAACCCGGCGCCTGATCTCCAGCGCATCGTCCACCGACTTGAGCCCCGGCGCACGCGACGCCCACTGGTCGTTACCGAAATACGTGTGGGTCGCACCCGCCGCGAGCACGAGCCAGTCGAAGTCGATCTGTCCGCCCGCGACGCGCACCTGGCGCGTCGTGAGGTCGACGCCGTCGACCTCACTCAGCAACACCCGGACGTTGTCCTGATGACGCACGATGGATCGGATCGGGGCCGCGATGTCGGCAGGCGAGAGGGCCGCGGTGGCAACCTGATAGAGGAGCGGCTGGAACACGTGGTGATTACTGCGATCCAGGAGGAGCACGTCGCAATCGGCCCCGTCCAGTCGCCGCACGACCTCGAGTCCGGCGAAACCGGCTCCCACGACGACGACCCGAGGTCGATGGTGGCGTACTACGGAGGCTTCAGCTTCCTGAGCCATCCTCACTCCCTTCCGTGGCTATGCCTGCATCATGCCATACCGGACTACCCCTCCCTTCGGCTCAGGCTCCGGATGAGGACACTCCATTCCCAGGAGGCACAGCGGTCAGATAGCTTCACTCCGCTTCACCCCAACTATTCGACGCACTGTTGACCTACCTGCACTTCCACCTCGTCTTCATCGCCGGTCCGACGCTACTCCTGTGCGGGTGGGCGCTCCGCGGTCGCGAGCGCCTGGGAGGGCGCACGATCGTCGCCCTCTTCGGTGTGTCGCCGTTGGCACTCCTCTACACGGCCGGGTGGGACCAATACCTGATCGCGAATCGCGTATGGTGGTACGGCGAGGATCGGGTGACAGGAGCCTGGCTCGGCGTCCCCTACGAGGAGTACGCCTTCATGGTGCTGCAGCCAGTGCTGACTGGCGCGCTCTTGCTGACACTCCTCTCCCGACGCTCTCGACTCCCGCGACCAGAGTGGACACGGCAAACGCTCAAGGCTGCTCTGGTCATCGGCGGGGGGTTGATTGGAGTGGGTCTGGTCGGAGGCATCACTGCCCTGCGGGCAGGCCCCGAGTGGACGTACTTCGGGCTGATTCTCATCTGGGCCTTTCCTGCGCTGGGTGCACTCACCGCAGGAGCATGGAGCGGTCTGCACGCGTTCGGGCGTGAAAGCGCCCTCGCGTGGGCAATCGCGACGCTCTACCTCGCCATCGCGGACCGCATCGCGATCGGGGCCGGCGTCTGGACCATCAGTCCAGAGCAGTCCACCGGGTGGCTGATCGGAGGCCTTCCCGTCGAGGAAGCCCTCTTCTTCGCTGTGACGAACGCCCTCGTCGTGGCCGGGGCGATGCTCTTCTTCACCCCCGGCCTTCCCTCGGCAGAGCTTCCTCCAGGCGCCGCCGACCCCATCGGGGCCTGACCGCGGACCGAGCTACTCGGACCCGGCGGACCTCGACGGAAACGGCACCGGCAGATCCGGGAGCGCGAAGGCCCCGGGAAAGTCGGCCTCGACTTCCTTCTGCTTGCCGCTCCAGGCTTCGATGTCGATCCGGAACACAGCCGTTCTGGCCAACTCCTCGTCCGTGGTGGCACGATAGTCGCGACCGGGGTGAAGGTGCGGAGCGTACTTGTCGAGCAGGGCCTGGAGCGCAGCCTTCGCCTCGTCGACGTCTTCGACCACCCGCCCCGTACCGAACGCGTTGACTCCGCAGTACTCCACACTGAACTCGAGAGCTTCCGGAGCCGGCAGGAGTCGACCCATCCCCGACACACTGAACGCGACCTTCTCGGCCCCGTCGAAGTTGTCCCGCGTTCGCCCGGTGCGGTGCGTGTGGAGGTAGATGCAGTGTCGATCGTCGTCGTACACGAAGAGGTTGGAATTCAGGAAGGGCTGCCCGTCGTCTCCTACGGTGGCGAGATATCCGAACGGCGCCGCCGTGATGAATGCACGGACCCACGCCTCATCCATCCCGCGGTCTCGACGGCGCAGGCGACTCCGATCGTCGTCACGTCCCGCGTTGTCCACACCGACCTTTGTGCCGCCTTCGACTCCAGCTTCCTCCACTCCGCTCACGCCACGTCCTCCATGTAGCGCTGTTCGATCAGCGACCGATGCCACAACTCGTGCCCCGCGATGATCCACGCGAAGCTCCGCACCGTGAAGGGGTTCCCGCTGGCCACACCACTCCGGGCACCCTGCGCCTCGTCCATCATCGCGAAGAGGTACACGGTGGCTCTGCGAAGCGCAGCCCACTGGCCGCACAACGACTCGAGGGACTGGTCGTCGGCACCGCTCGAGGCGACCCAGGCGTCCTGATCCATCCCCGGGAGGTCTACCCCATCTTCTCTCGCCATCGCCAGAGCGCGGAAGGCGAAGAGCCACTCGGTGTCGACGAGGTGGCCAACGACCTCGCGCAGGCTCCACTTCCCCTCCGCGTAGCGGAACGTCTCGCGCTCTGCCGGCACGCGCTGGAGAAGCGCGAGCGTCTCCCCGAGTTGGTCGCGAAGCATCTCGAGGATGTCCCCATCCGGTACCTGCCCAACGTAGCCTTGGTAGTACTCGGCGTACTCTCCGGCGGCCGGCCGCGGGAGGGCGCTCATCGATCGTCGCCGATCGTACCGTCCATCTCCTCGATCGTCTTCGTAGAGGGATCACGTTCGCGCTGCAGCCGACGAGCGACGGCCTCGGCCTCACGCCACGCCCGGAGCGCATTTTCCCCCGCGACCTTGGCGAGGTCCTCTTCCGTCCAGCCTCGGCGCGAAAGCTCCGCGAACAGGATCGGGTACGTCGAGACGTCCTCCAGCCCGACCGGCGTCGATTCGATGCCGTCGTAGTCCGAGCCGATTCCGACGTGATCGACGCCCGCGAGATTCGCGATGTGGTCGATGTGGTCGGCCACGTCCGCGATGGTCGCCTGATCGTTCGACGTCAGGAATCCCGGCACGAAGGTGACCATGACCACTCCGCCGTTCTCCGAGAGCCGACGCAGCACCTGATCCGGCACGTTGCGCGGATGGTCGTGGACCCCGCGCGCGGAAGAGTGCGACCAGATGACGGGTGCCTCGGCGACGTCGAGCACGTCGTTCATCGTCTCCGGGGATGTGTGGGAGAGGTCGACGAGCATGCCCATCCGATTCATCTCGCGAACGACCTCGTTCCCGAACGGACTCAGGCCGCCATGGCGGGCCTCGTCACAGCAGGCGTCGGCCCAGTCGAGCGTGCCGTTGTGGGTCAGCGTCATGTACCGCACGCCGAGTGCGTAGTACGCCCGGAGCGAACCGAGGGAGTTCTCGATCGCGTGGCCACCTTCCATTCCGAGCATGGACGCGATGCGCCCGCCGCCGAAGGCGCTTTCCACGTCCGAGGCCGTAAGCGCGAGTTCGAACGTCTCCGGATACTTCTCGATGATCTGGTGCGCGATGTCGATCTGCTCGAGCTGCACCTTCGCAGCGCCCTCTCCGACCGCCTCGAACGGG
>Ga0055584_100002676_pt1 | contig 17601 bp, 20 predicted proteins | sample OSDHelmetaG_FD_58716 | JGI IMG/M metagenome (GOLD analysis project Ga0055584, IMG submission 58716) | Pelagic marine sediment microbial communities from the LTER site Helgoland, North Sea, for post-phytoplankton bloom and carbon turnover... | ecosystem: Environmental > Aquatic > Marine >... | reverse complement strand
CTTTCTTGACCCCGAGATCCTCGACGACGCTCTCGATCACGAGGTCGCAGGTGGCGAGCTGTCCGAGGTGGTCGGTGACCCGGATCCGCCCGATGATCGCGTCGCGCTCGTCGGCGCTCATCTTCTCCTTCTCGACCTGCCGTTCGAGACCTTTCGTGATGCGGGCGAGCACGTCGTCGGCCCCCGCCGTCGTCCGTGAGCGTACGACCACCTCGTGTCCGGCTCTGGCCGCGACCTCGGCCAGTCCCGCGCCCATGATCCCCGACCCGACGATGCCCACCTCGAAGATGTCTGCCATGCGACCACCGTAGTTACCCATGGGTAACCACGCAAGTGCCGAACGTCAGGACCAGGCGAACACCGGCTGTTCCAGATGGTCGACCCGCTCGCCGATCCGGCCGGCCATCGCCACCTGGCGGAACTGGTGCAGCACGGCGCCCGTCGGGGCGTGGATGAGATCGTTGCCCAGCGGTACCTGCACGACGGGCCGCTCGCTCTCGGGGATCGTCACGAACCTCGGCTCGCCGTCGCGGAGCGCATGCAGACCGATCCGGTACAGCGCCAGTACCTCGTCGGGCGACGGTCGGAGGTCGGGGTCGGCGCCGCCCCACAGCACGACCGGCGAGATCACATAGCCGGATCGGGTCGGGTAGTCGTCGAGCCATCCGACGACGGCGTCCGCCGTCAGACGCAGCCCGATCTCCTCGTCCACCTCGCGCAGTGCAGCGTCGAGCGCCGTCTCACCCGGGTCGACGCGGCCTCCGGGCAATGCCCACTGGCCGGCGTGCTTGTTGAGTCGCGACGTGCGCCGGCACAGCAGGAACGCTGCACCACCGGCGACGCCGACCATCCGCCCGTCGAGATCGGCCACGTCACCGGGGACGTCGCCCATGTCGATGTCGTCGGCGACCAGCGGGTCGTCGTCGTGATGAACCGGATGGCTGTCGACGATCACGATCGACACCGCGGCGTGCTTGCGTCCTTCGAGCTCGTGGCGACGCTGTTCATGCTGCTCGAGGTGACGATCGAGCCGTTCGCGCAGTTCGTCGGAATACGGGATGACGTCGGGAGGGTTCACGATCTGCACACTGTCGCACCTCCGACCCGACCGCTGCGAGCCATGCCCGACGAACTGATGATCCGACTCCACAACGACGACTGGGGCTGCGAGACGAACTGCTTCGTGTGCGAGCCGCGCAACCCCGCCGGTCTGCGGATCCCCTTCTTCCACGATGTCGAGCACCATCTGGTGCTGGCCGAGTTCGAACTCGACGATGCGTACAGCGGCGCTCCGACGCTCGTCCACGGCGGCGTCACGTTGGCCGTGCTCGACGAGGCGATGGCCTGGGCCTGCATCGCGATCGGACGCCAGTGGGCGGTCACCACCGAGACGACGACCAGATTCCATCGGGCCCTGCGTGTGGGGAGCCGCTACCGGGTCGAGGCCGAGGTCGTCGACCACGTCGACACGACGATGTCGACCACCGCGCGCGTGCTCGATCGGCGTGACGTACTGCGAGCGGAGGCATCGGCGACGTTCGCGACCTTGGGTGAGGCCCAGGCCGTTCGGCTCGCGGGGGCTCCGATGTGCCCGCGTGGCACCGCGGCTACCTGAGTGGCTGAATGCGGACCGTCGCGGTCGGCAGCGGTCGTTCCCCCGCAGACGTCGACACCTGGCAGAGCACGTCGTTTCGCTGGGGTGGGCCCAGGTCCTCGAACGGTACGATCGCCGCGATGGGCCGGCCCGAGCGTCGTGAGACGAGCGGCGCCGACGTCCACCGGGTACTGGACTCGCTCCGCGGCGCCGACGTCGACACCTGGGTGTCGGGCGGATGGGGCGTCGATGCGCTCGTCGGCCATCAGACCAGACCGCACCGCGACCTCGACCTGCTCGTCCCGCTTCGTCGGACCCTCCAGGCGCACACGGCCCTGTCGAGGATGGGATTCCAGCTCGAGACGGACTGGTTCCCGACCCGGTTCGAAGTCGTCGACGACCACGGAGCCGTCGTCGACGTGCACCCGGTGCGGCTCGATCCGGACGGAGCGGCACGGCTCGAGCTACCCGACGGCGGCTGGTGGCACTTCGATGCCGAATCCATGGATGGCCGAGGAGTCATCGGCGGCCGGCCCGTCCGCTGCATGAGCGTCGCCCAGCAGGTTCGCAACCACACCGGCTACGAACCATCGGACTCGGATCGTCACGACATCGCTGTGCTCTGTGAACATTTCGGGATCCAGGCGCCTGCGTCCTACGGGTGACGTCGTCCTGAGTGCGTCGTCGCCGCGTCAGGTGGCGTCGGAATGGACCGGTGCCGAGGCCGGTACGGCCTGTTCGACGGGTGTCATGAACCGGATCAGCGCGATGCCGATGCCGACGGCGGTCAACTGCGCCACGACGAACAGCGGAACCGAGGCAGGTTCGATGCCGGCGAACGTGTCGGAGAACATGCGACTGACGGTGACGGCGGGGTTCGCGAAGCTGGTCGACGAGGTGAAGTAGTAGGCGCCGGCGATGTAGCCGGCGACCGAGAACGCCACCATCTGCGCATTGCCGGCGCGTACGACGAGGAAGATCACGAGCAGCAGCCCGAGCGTGGCGATGCCCTCGGCGAACACGAGGTGACCCGCCGACCGGTCCTTCGTCGACCATTCGACCGCCGGGAGATCGAACATCAGGTTGGCGGCGATCACCCCGAGGATGCCGCCGGCGATCTGCACGATCACGTACGCCGCAGCCGTGGTGCGATCGATCCCTCCGAGCGCGAGGTCGGTGAGAGTGACGGCGGGGTTGAAGTGGGCACCCGACACGGCGGCGAAGGTGAGGATCAGCGCCGCCAGCACCCCGGCGGTGGCGAGCGCGTTCTGCAGGAGCTGGAGGCCGACGTCGCTGGTCAGGTTCTCCGCCATGATCCCGGAGCCGACGACCGCTGCGAGCAGGAAGAACGTGCCGAGAAACTCGCCGGTGAGTCGGCGTCCGAGCACAACGTTCATGCGCAGCAACCCGGCGTCAGCTCGACGATCAGGTCGCGGACCCGCCGCTCGATCTCGTCGCGCACCCCACGGGTGAATGCGACGTCCCGTCCGGCCGGGTCGGGAAGGTCCCAGTCGATCCGACGGGCGCCGGGGGTGAGCGGGCAGTCGTCCCCGCAGCCCATCGAGATCACGAGGTCGGCCGACAGCGCCATCTCGTCGGTCCAGCGTTGCGGGGCATGCCGGGTGATGTCGATGCCGACCTCGTGCATCGCCGCGACCGCCGACGGGTTGAGCTCGTCCCCCGGGTTGGACCCGGCGCTCCGTACGTCGATCCGGCCGCCCGCGAGGTGACGGAGCCAACCGGCTGCCATCTGCGAGCGGCCGGCGTTGTGGCCGCACAGGAACAGCACGGAGACTCGTCCGACGTGACGGTGTTCGGCTCCCTCGCCGAGCGCAGCGCGGATCGCTGCCAGTCGTTCGTCGCCGAGACGGAAGTAGGCCCACTTGCCACGCTGCTCGCGCTCGACGATCCCCGCGTGCACGAGTTGTGAGAGGTGGTGGCTGATCGTGGACTGCGAGCGTCCGAGTGCTTCGGGGAGGTCGCACGCGCACAACTCGGCGGTCGGGGCCGTGGCGATCATCGACAGCAGTCGGAGTCGCACCGGGTCGGCGAGCGCCTTGAGGTGGTCGGCCAGGACGTCGGCCTCGTCGTCGGCGAGGGGAGCCTCGAGCACACAGCAATCCGGTTCGCACACGTCCGTCATGACAACATATTGACACATGTCGATACGTATGACAACATATCGACCAACATCGATATGAAAGGACCACCCATGCGACTGCAACTCGCCCTCAACGTCACCGATCTCGACGAGGCGATCGACTTCTACACGAAGATGTTCGACACCGAGCCCTACAAGGTGAAGCCAGGCTACGCGAACTGGGAGATCGCCCAGCCACCGCTCAAGCTCGTGCTCTTCGAGAACCCGGCTGCCGCGCCGGGTTCGCTCAACCACCTCGGTGTCGAGACCGACTCGGCCGACGAGGTCGTCGCGGCCGAGGGCCGGCTGTCGACCGCCGGGCTCGAGACGACCGGCATCGACGACACGATCTGCTGTTTCGCCGAGAAGGTGGAGACCTGGCTCACCGCACCCGACGGCAACCGCTGGGAGTGGTACGTCAAGCAGGCCGACCACGAGACACAACTCGAGAACATGGTCGTGTCGAGCGGCGCCGGCGAGTCGTCCGGCTCCGTCTGCTGCGACTGACGAGGCACGACAGCCCTGAGCCCTGAGCCCGCTCGGCGGGGTTCAGTCGTCGGTGGGCGGGGTCCGACCGGGGTCGCGGATGTTGTCGGACTCGCGCCGAGTCGGGCCGCGGGCGCGGGCCCGCTCGGTGAGGTCGTCGACATCGGTCGGCACGTCGTCGCCATGACGTGCCGGGCCGCTGCTGCTGCGACCACGATCCCCGGCGCGGCGGCGGAGGCGGGCGATCGACCACATGACGCCGCCGACCACGACGATCCAGAGCACGACCGTGCCGAGGCCGATGCCGCCGCCCGAACTCGTCTCGGCCGGCACCTGGCCGACGGCTACGACCTCGACGGGATGACCGGCGACCTCGGTGACCCCGGCCGCCAGCTCGGTGGCGGCTGCGTCGATGACCCCGAAGTCGCCCTCCGAGATGCCGAAGTGGGCGACCGTCATCCCGTACGGGCCCTGACGCCACGAGACGGTGCGCGTCCACAACCCGTCCTCGGCACCGAAGAAGGCGGTCCCGCCGCCGAACGGCGGTTCGACTCGGTCGAGCCCGTCCTCGGTCCCGACGACCACCGCCTGCTCGACGAACGCCTGCGCGTCGGCGTCGGATCCCCAGCGGGTGACCTCGCGCAGCAGGATGTCGTCGTCGGGCGACGTCCACACGTCCACTGCTGCGCGCATCGACCGAGCCGCCTCGCCGTCGGGCTCCACGTGTGCTGTCGCGTCGGGAGCGAGCGGAGCGTACTCCTCGAACGTCATGTCGATCGGTGGCTCGGACGCCAACTCGAAGCCGCCGGGCGCCGGAGTGGAAGCGAGCAGGCTCGACGGCGCCGACGCCCCGGAGGTGGCCGCGACGAGGGTGAGCGCGATCGCGACCGGCTTCACGGTCAACCGCGATAGCCGTGGGTGATCGGCATCCGGCGATCCTTGCCGAACGCCTTCAGGCTGACCCGAACTCCGGGGGGTGATTGGCGCCGTTTGTACTCGGCGATGTCGACCAGTCGGGTGATCCGGCGCACCAGGTCGGGGTCGTGCCCCATCTCGGTGATCTCCTGCGCGGTGCGGTCGTGTTCCACGTAGAGCTCGAGGATCGGGTCGAGCACCTCGTACGGCGGCAGCGACTGATCGTCGCGCTGGTCGGGTCGCAGCTCGGCCGACGGCGGCTTCGTGATCACGTCCGGCGGGATCACGTCGCGGCCGGCCGACCGGTTCACGTAGCGGCAGAGCTCGTAGACCTCGAGCTTGAGCACGTCCTTGATCACTGCGTAGCCACCGACCGAGTCGCCGTAGATCGTGAAGTAGCCGACCGCCAGCTCGCTCTTGTTGCCGGTGGTCAACACCATCCAACCCATCTCGTTCGACAGGGCCATCAGCAGTTGCCCACGACAACGGGACTGGATGTTCTCGTAGGTCAACCCCGGCTCTCGACCCTCGAACGACGGCGCCAGCATGTCGAGGTAGGCCCGGAACGCCGGTTCGATCGAGATCGTCCGACAGTCGATGCCGAGGTTCTCCGCGAGGAGCTGGGCATCGCGCACGGAATGGTCCGACGAGTAGCGCGACGGCATCGACACGCCGTGGACGCGGTCGGGCCCGAGCGCATCGGCGGCGATGCATGCCACCAATGTCGAGTCGATGCCACCGGACAGCCCGATCACCACGTCGGAGAATCCGTTCTTGCGGAGGTAGTCGCGGGTTCCGAGCACGAGTGCGTCGTAGAGCTCGCGGTGCTGGTCGAGCGGCGCCGTGACGGGCGAGTCGACGATCCCCGCGTTGGTGCGCGGTGCGTCGCTGATGTGCACGACGGGCAGTTCGTCGTCGGTGCGTTTGCCACGTGGGTCGAGCAGGCGGCCCCGGTAGACCGGCGGGATCGACACGTCCACGACCATCACGTCCTCCACGAACTGCGGCGAGCGGGCGAGCACGCTGCCCTCGGCGTCGACCACGAACGAGCCACCGTCGAAGACCAGCTCGTCCTGGCCGCCGACCTGGTTGACGTACACGATCGCCGAGTGGGCGTCCTGCGCCCGAGTCGCGACCATACGTTCGCGTCCGGTGTCCTTCTCCCAGTGGTACGGCGATCCGTTGATGTTGACGTTCAGCTCGGCACCGCCGGCGGCCTGTGTCGCGAGCGGACCGAACGGCGACCAGATGTCCTCGCAGATCGAGACGCCGATCTTGATCCCGGCGATCTCGAACAGCTCGAGGGGGTCGCTCGCGGCGCCGGGCGTGAAGTAGCGCTGCTCGTCGAACACCGCATAGTTGGGCAGGAGCCGCTTGCGATACGTGCCGACGATCTCGCCGCGGACACAGACGGCCGCCGCGTTGTAGAGGTCCCGGTCGGCGTCGACGAACCCGACGACCGCGACGCATTCGCCCGTGTGGGCGGCGAACGCCTCGAGCGTCGCCCGGTTGTCGGCCACGAAGCCGGGCTTCAGCACGAGGTCTTCCGGCGGATACCCGGTGATCGACAGCTCGGGGTACGCGATCAGGTCGCAGCCCGATGCCTCGGCGCGGTCGTACGCCCCGATCAGCTTCGCCAGATTGCCGTCGAGGTCGCCGACGGTCGGGTTGAGCTGGGCGAGCGCGAGACGGAGAACGGTCACCTCGTCAGGCTAGCGAGGCCCGTTCGTACGGGCCCGTGTGCGGTCGTGCCGACCCGGCCGCGCCGGGATGGGGTGACCCCGTGGTCAGTCCGAGAAGAAGCCCACCACGTCGACGACGAGGTCGGTGCCGACGAGCGACGTGAAGTACACACTGTCCGACGGTGACACCGTGGTGAACGCGAATGCCGCACGTGTGTGCCGGGGCCCGTCGTAGTTCACGTTGGAGACGACCGGAGCGACCGGCCCGGGATGGGCAGAGGCCCACCCCGGCCCCGCCGTGTTGGTCACCGTGATGTTCTGCGCCACCGCGGATGCACCGGCCGTCGCCGCGGGGGTGTCGGTCTCGACCGAGGCCGACGGGGCGAGGCGTGACGCCCCCAGCGGCACCCGGGTGTCGACGCTCCGCGTCGGTGCGATCGTGTTGTAGAGGCCCGAACCCGATGCGGCCGCGGCGTCCGAGGTGACGTAGCCGAACACGTCGACGGCGACGTCGGCGACCTGGAAGGTGGTGAGGCTGATGCCACCGTTCGTGCCGACCGGGACGACGAGCATGTTCGCGCGGACCTCCGACGGCGAGACGTTGACGTTGGAGGTCCCCGGCCACGGTGTCCCACCGGCGTGGCCGCCGATGTAGCCCGCCGAGTTGCTCCGCCCGATCGTCGCGACGCCGATCACCACGGCGTCGACGGTGTCGTCGTCGGGCACGTCGAGCCGGCCCAGCACGTCGAGATCGATCCGGTCCGCAGTGCGCGTGTACGGGTTCGGGCTGCCGTCGTCGAGTGTCCGTCCGGCGGGGATCCGGGTGTCCGCGAGGCGGGTGGGGTCGAGCGCGATGAAGCGTCCGTCGTCGGTCGACCCGCCGGTCTCGACGAACCACGCCATGACGTCGATCACGACCCGGGCCGTCGTGGCCGACTCGATCACGAACGAGCCGTCGGGCGCGAGTGCGACCACGGCCGCGTTGGCGGCGATCGTGCCGGAGCGGTCGGCGTTGAGCGACGAGGTCGTCGGACGCGGCGTCCGCGCCGCCCAGGCCCGCACGAACCCCGGCCCGGCGGTGGCGTCGTAGGTCAGGTTCACGAGTGCCGCGGTGGCACCAGGCGGCGGGTCGAGGTCGACCAATCGTGTGGTGCCGTTGTGCACCGGCCCGGCGGGTACCGGCTCGTCATCTCCCGTGTCGTACGCCCGGAACGAGTCGATCGGTACCAGCTTGAGATCGGTGGCGGCCGGCGCGTTCGGCACGCTCGCCGGTCGGATCATGCGCAGGCCGCCGCCCACGGTGACGTAGTAGAGCGCCATCACCCCGTCGGCGTCGAAGCCGAACGTCATGTCGGTCAGCCCGAACGCCCCGGTCGCGAACGGGGTGCGATAATCGACCGATCCGGCGGAGGTTCGCATCCAGATCGTCCCCGAGCCACCGTCACCGAAGAGGTAGGCGCCGTCGTACGACTCGGGCCAGAGCCCGTTCGGCACGAAGGCCCCGGCGGTGATGTAGCTGCCGAGGGTTCGTCCGTACCAGCTGATCGGATCGGTCACGCCGGCAGGTGGGCCGGGGCAGTTGCTGGTCTGGCCCTGTGGGCAGGGCCCCTCCCGCGAGGGCCATCCGTAGTCGGCGCCGACCTGGCCGACGTTGACCTCCTCGAGCGTGTTCTGCCCGACGTCGTTGATGAAGAAGCGTCCGGCGCCGTCGTTGCGGTCCACCGCGATCCGGTACGGGTTCCGAAGACCCCAGGCGAAGATCTCCTGGCACTTCGTCGTCGAGCGGGCGTTCGTGCCGCTGCGCGCGCAGGGTGCGCTGTCGGCGCCGGTGAAGGGGTTGCCCGGCGCCGGGCGACCGTCACGCGTGATGCGGGCGATGCTGCCGTTCAGCAGCGACAGATCCTGCGCGGCGTCGTTCGACCCGCCTCCGCCGGAGTTGCCGCGGGGGTCGCGGCCGGCGTCGCCGATCGCGACGAGCAGGTTCCCCTGGGAGTCGAAGTCGAGGTCACCACCGTTGTGGTTGCCGCCTGTCGATGCGATGTTGTCGAGCAGGACGACCTCGGTGGCCGGGTTGATCGCGGCACCGTCGAAGGTGAAGCGGCTCACACGGTTCACGCAACCGCCGCCGACGTCGGCCGTGTAGTACACGTAGAGCCACCGGTTGAAGAGGAACGCCGGATCGGCGGTGAGGCCCAGCAGACCGCGCTCGCTCTGCGCGCAGACACTCAGGTCGAGCACCGTCGACAGGGACTGGCCCGGCGTGGCGACCTTGATCCGCCCGGTGAACTGTTCGAGTACCGCGATCTGATCGCTCGGCAGCCACTCGACCGTCGTGGCGCGACTGGCGCTCGCGACCGACGTGTCGGTGAACCCCGCCGGCGGCGTCGCGGCATGGGCGATGTCGCCGGACGAACCCATCAGGGCGATCGAACCGAGGATCACGGCGGCGGCGGACCAGATCGAGCGGTGGCGCATGGCCGCCGAAGGTAGCGGACGGCCGACGGGCGCGGGCGGCGCCTCCGATCCGCAGACCCGTGGGGGCCCCGAACCGTCGTGATCACGACCGAGGGGGTCCGTACATGAAGTTCGTCTGGTTCAACCTGCGACCGTGGCCACACCTGCCCGAGAACTTCCGGCAGGAGCACCGCTCGGTGTGGGTCGACATCCCCTCGTCGCTCTTCGATCCGGAGCTGGCGCAAGAGGTCGACAACACCTACCTCGACCAGTTGGAGTACGCCGACGAACTCGGATCCGACGGGATCGGCTGCGACGAACACCACCGGAACGGCTACGGGCTGATGCCCAGCCCCAACCTGATCGCGGCTGCGCTCGCCCGCCGCACCGGCAACGCTGCGATCGCCGTCATCGGCAACTCGATCGTCGGGTACAACCCGCCCACACGCGTCGCCGAGGAGTTCGCGATGCCCGACTGCATCTCCGGCGGCCGGCTGATCGCCGGATTCCCGGTCGGCACGCCGATGGACACCAACTTCTGCATGGGACAGATCCCGGCGCTGACGCGCGACAAGTACGTCGAGACGCACGAGCTGATCATGCGGGCGTGGACCGAGCCCGAGCCGTTCGCGTTCGACGGTCGATACACGTAACTCCGCCACGTCAAGATCTGGCCGCGTCCGGTGCAGCAGCCACACCCGCCCGTGTTCGTACCGGGTGGGGCTCGATCGAGCCGTGGGACTTCTGCCTCGACCACGACGACAACTCCTCGTACCTGTCGTTCGGCGGGTACCAGGCGGGCAAGTCGTTGCTCGACGGGTTCTGGCAGCGGCGTGAGGAGCGAGGCGGCCGCGACGACAACCCGTATCGTGCGAGCTTCGCCCAGATCATCGCCGTCGCCGACGCCGAGGCCGAGCGGTTGTCCGCCGAGCACATCCTCGACTTCTTCAACAACTGCCTCCACGTCTCTCCCGGTTTCGCCGACCTGCCCGGCTACCGCACGCTCGAGACGCTCAAGGCCGGCAAGCTCAGCCAGCTCCGGAAGGAGACGATGGAGCGATTCCAGAAACTGTCGTGGCAGGAGCTCGTCGAATCGGGTTCGGTGATCGCCGGCAGCCCCGACACCGTCGCCGAGCAGATGGAGGAGCTCGCCCACGAGCTGCGTGTCGGCACCGTCGTCTGCCCCATGCACACGGGCAACATGCCCGACCGGAAGTCCGCAACTCGTCGCAGTTGTTCGCCGAGAAGGTGATGCCCCGTCTCCAGAGCCTCTGGCCCGACCACGATCCGTCGACCTGGTGGTGTTCGCCGATGTCCGAACGGCGCACGAACGACGCGGCGAGTGTCGAGGCGGCACGACGCACGGCCGACGCGACCGGTGTCGAGGGGGCGCTGTGAGCTCCGTCGCGCGCCGGGAGGTGACCACTCGGCGCGGGATCGACGCAACGGTGCACGTCCGCGGCTCCGCAGGTTCGCCCGTGGTCTGGTTCCATGGTGCAGGCGGACTCCTGCCCGAGGAGCCACGGCTCGACGCGCTCTCGACCGATCACGGGGTGCTCGCGCCCGAGTGGCCCGGCTGCGGCGCGCAGCGGACCGAGACCCAACTGTTCGACATGCTCGACTTCGCCCTCCACGGTCTCGATCTGGTGGAGGCGCTCGACCTCGGCGCTGCGCCACACCTGATCGGGCACTCGATGGGGCGGGGTGATCGCGGGCGAGACGGTTGCGCTCGATCCGTCGGTGTGTGCGTCACTCACGCTGATCGGCTCGGCAGGCCTCTGGATCGACGAGCATCCGGTGCCCGACCTGTTCTCGATGGTGCCGTTCGAGCTCGACGAGGCACTGTTCGTCGATCCGGTCGCTGGGGAGAAGCTGCTGACGGCGGGCCGCGACGTCACCGACGACTCGGCACTGATCGACTTCACGGTCGGCAACGCCCGTCGGGTGGGGACGGCCGGCAAGATCCTCTTCCCGATCCCGAATCGGGGGCTGCGCCGCCCACCTCGACCGAGTCACCTGCCCGGTCGTGCTGGTGTGGGGTGAGCAGGACCGGATGTATCCGCCGGTCCATGCGGAGCGCTTCCGCGAGCTGCTCACATCGGACGACGTCGAGTCGGTGACCGTCCCCGACGCCGGTCACATGGTCCCGTACGAGCAGCCCGAACGCGTGCTCGGAGCGGTCCGGCCCGTGCTCGTGTGAGACGAGTCGGTCGGCCGTCGCTGCTCCGCCGCTGGGTCGTCCGCGGCGACTACGTTGAACGACCAGTGACCACGGGACTTCGTCTCACGAACGCACCAGCGACCCGGCCGGGTGGCGACGTGGTGCGGGCGTGCCCACCCCGAGCGCGGTCTGCTGTGGGCACGTCTCGGACGCCCGCGGGTTCGGCGACGGGAGGAGTGCGGTGAGCGCCGTCGTGATCGTGCTCGCAATCGTGCTGGCCGCCGCCGCACTCGCCGCGTCGCTGCTGCTGTGGAACGCGCGACAGCGCGACGGCCTGGAGGTGCCGCAGCGACGACATCGCGATCTCGACGTCCGCATCGATCACGTCGTCTCGGGCGCGCACGACGTCGCCGACCGGGCGGTGCGCCTGGCGGCTTCGACGGACGCGGAGTCGATCGAGCCGGGCTGGCGAACGGTCCGGAGCGACATGCTCGCGATCGAGGGCGACATCGTGAACCTGGACGCCCACGTGGGCGAGGCACCGGTCGGTCGCAGCCTGGCCGATCTCGACCGGGCCGTGTACGCGCTGCGGGACGCCGTCGAGCGTCACATCGAGCTCCGCGCCGCCGAACCGGCGGACGATCACGCGCTCGGGCTGTCGAAGGAAGTCGTCGACGAGCGGCGCCGCGAGGTCGGCATCGCGCTCGAACAGGTCGGAGCGACGCGGCCCTGAGCGGGCGTTGCGTCTCGCCGACACGGCCCATTCGCATACGATCGAGACGTGATCGAGGTCGAAGCGCTGGATGGTTCGTTCGGCGCGATCGTGCGTGGGATGCAGATCGGCGAGGTCGACGGCCCGGCCACGGAGGCGATCACGGAGGCGTGGATCGAGTACGGGCTCCTGATCTTCCCCGAACAGCACCTGTCGCCCGATGAGCAGGATACGTTCGCCCGGCGCTTCGGTGAGCTCGAGTTCGCGGCGACACCGCTCACGAACCTGCGTCGCGACGGCACGCTGCGCACCGATCCCGACGACCACTTCATCAGGTCGCTCCAGGGGAACGAGGGCTGGCACCACGACAGCACCTATCTCCCACTGCAGGCGAAGGGCGCCGTGTTCTCGGCCGAGATCGTGCCGCACGAGGGCGGCGCCACCGGGTTCGCCGACATGCGCGCTGCCCACGACGCACTCGACGACGACTGGCGTGATCGCATCGCCGGGCTGGCTGCCCACCACTCACGGCGCTACGGCATGGAGCGCGCCGGCCACCACATCGCCGACGAGGTGGCTGATCAGCTGTACGGCTACGCCGTCGACGACCCGCCTCTGCGTCCGATCGTGAAGATCCATCCCGACACCGGTCGACCGAACCTGCTCATCGGCCAGCACGCGTTCGCCGTCGGCGGGATGACGCCCGAGGAATCGGAGGCACTGCTCGACCGGCTCAACGCCGACGCCTGTGCCGAGCCGTCCACCTATCACCACGAGTGGACCGTCGGCGACGTGTTGCTCTGGGACAATCGCTGGCTGATGCACCGTGCGACACCGCACGACCCGACCGAACCGCGGCGCATGTGGCACACCCGAATCGCGGGCGATCCCACGACCGAGACGGCGCTGAACGCTCGACGCCGGACGACTCCGGCGATTCCGCAACCCCGTGCAAGCTGACGGAGCCGGTGGTCGTCATCGTCCGTCAACGTCGACGTCAACGTCATCGGCACCGGTACTCGCGCGACGACCCTCGATCTCGACGGCGCCCTTCGACCTCAGACCGTGGCGAGACGTTCGGGGGCCGGAGTCTCGGGCGGTGACTGTGGGTGGTAGCGCTCGACGAACACGTGGTCGTCGTCGGCGCCGAACTCTCGCACGGCCACGCTGCACGCGTCGACGAACTCGGGACTCCCGGCGATGAAGATGCTGTGCCCACCGAGGTCGGTGGAGAGATCGCCGAGCATGTCGGGGATCCGGCCGGTGAACCGGGCGTCGTCGGGCGGATCGTCACCGGTGTAGGTGACGCGGAAGTCGAATCGCCGGTGCTTGGCCGTCCACCACGCCATCAGGCCCTCGTCGAACACGTCGTCGGTCGTGCGTGCCGAGTAGAGCAACGTGACCTTGTGGCGGAAGCCGCGGCGGAGTGCGGCGTCGGTCAACGAGAGGATCGGCGCCAGGCCGGAACCGGCGGCGAGGCACAGCACCGGTGTGTCGGTGCCGGGGTCGCCGATGAACGTGCCGTACGGGCCGGCGACCGAGATGCGATCGCCGACGCCGAGGCGGTCGTGGATCCAGCCGCTCGTCCGGCCGTCGGGTACCCGTGCGACGAGGAGCGCGATCTCGCCGTCCGGACGCGGCGCGTTCGCGATCGAGTACGGGCGCGGCGGCGCACCGGCGCGCCCGTCGCCGACCATCAGGTACTGCCCCGGCCAGAACCGGATCGGGTCACCGATCGGGCGGATCCGCAGCTCGACGATCTTGGGGGTGCGAATGGTCTTCTCGGTCACGACGCACGCCACCCGGTCGCGCGGCGGGAACAGTTTCGGCATCGCGTCGTCGGTGCCGAACTCGATCTCGACGACGTCGTCGATCGGTTTGGCCATGCACATCAGCCGGTAGCCGGCGTCGCGTTCTGCCGCCGACAGCGCCATGTCGAGCACGACGCCCTGGTCGACGTCGCCCGACACGACCTTGGTCCTGCACTCGCCGCAGGCGCCCGCCCGGCAGTTGTTCGGCAGCGCGTAGCCGGCGCGCTCGAGCGAGCTCAGCACCGTGTCACCCGGCTCGCACCGAACCTCCTTGCCGGACGGTGCGAGCCGGATGGTTGCCTCCCCCATGTGACTCAGAACACCGGGATGATGTCTTCGAGGTCGACGTCGTTGACCTCTTCGCCGGTGACGTCGACCTCGGGGATCGCCGGGAACGGGATGTCGTACTCGTCGAGCACGGCCTTGAGGTTGAGGATCGCCTGGCGCCAATTCTGGCGCTTCTCGTCGTACTCGGGGATGTGGAAGCCGGCTTCCCGGGCGACGGATTCGCAGCGGCGCTGCACGTCGATGAAGTCGTCGGGCAGGTCCCAGAAATCCTCCGGCGGCTCGAACAGCACGGCCGACAGGAAGAGATAGCCGGCGCGGATCTGCTTGGTGATCAAGGACCGCTCGGACAGGTCCAGTTTCGGATAGTCGCGTTCCATCAGGCTCATGCAGATCGCCATGTGGCGACCTTCGTCGCGGCCGATGTTCGTGAAGGCCTCCTCGAAAACGGGCTCTCGCGCTCCCTCGGCCATCTGGTGGAAGATCGTGGCGGCCGCGATCTCGCCCATCAGGAACGACGAGAACAGCACGGCGAGCGGGTACTTCGGCACCGCCCGGCGGTATCCCTCCCAGTACCGGCCGCCGTTGAAGTAGAGCCACTTCGCGTTGCGCTGCGCGAGCATGCCCAGGTCGGTCTTCGGCTCGTACGTCAGTGGATCGGGGTAGCCGAGCATCTTCGTGATCGCCATGCCGCACATCTGCTCGTGGTTCTGCTCGTCGCGGGTGACCGAGAAGAAGCACCGCCGCACGGCATCCTCCTCGTGGACCTCGTACGTCTTGATGAACGCCTCGGCGAACACGGGCGGGGCAGATGCGTCGAACACCGACAGCAACGTCCACCAGTAGGCGATCGCCTCCCGCTCCTCCCACGTGTACGACTCGGGATCGAACGTGTCCCACGAGAGCATCGCCGGGTCCCAGACCTCACGTTGGCTGGCTGCCCAGATCTCCTCCATCTTCTCCGTGCCCTGGTGCCAGCTGAGCGGGAAGACGTTGGGCTGTTCGATCGCCGGTGGAAACTCCATCTCGCGAGCCAGTTGCGTCCTCGGTGCCATTCGTCGTGCCCTCCAGGGTCATGGCGGCACGGTGCCGCCGGATCGCCACCACGATACTCATCTCGAACGAGATCGTCAAGATTGTAATGATCTTGGTCTTGAACAAATCTCGGGTGTGGCGAGACTCAGGTGGGAGGAATCTCGGCCCGGAACGAAGCTCAGGTGGAACGAGTCTCAGGTGGAAGGAGGTGTCGACGCTGTGCTCGAACGGTGTTCGAGCAGATTCGCGAGGTCGCCCGCGAATCCGTCGATGCGCTCGCGGCCCAGGGCCGCGAAGAAGTGGCGTTCGACCACGTTCTGCTGCTCGTAGGCAGCGACGAGCCGTCGCTCGCCGTCGGTGGTGAGGCGCACGGTCACGAGTCGGCGATCGGCCGACTCGCGCGACCGCTCGACGAGCCCGTCGCGTTCGAGGGTGTTGAGCACGCTCGACACGGCCGCGCGCGACAGCCCCGACAGCCGGGCGATGTCGCGTGGCTCGAGCCCGCCGGCCACCCACACGCAGAACATCACCCGGAACCCGGCCATGCTCCAACCGGCGGGATGGTGCACCTCGGCCTCCAGCCGCTGCACGAGCAGCGTGGATGCCCGGATCAGATCGAAGGATGCCCGGAGAGCATCGAGGTCGGTCGTCGGCGCCGCTTCCGACACCGCAGCAAGCGCCGACCGCTCGAACGACTGTGCATCCATCGCCTCGGCCATGCCGCCATGGTACGAGAGAGCTCCCACCGGCGCGCGGCCACTCGACTGTGGACCGGACCACGAGTTCGACGAGACGCGACGTGTCGGCTAACAACGGCACGTGATCGAGTTCGCCGACGCGCCGTCCACACAGGTCGACGTGCAGATCGACGCGCCCGCCGCGGTCGTCTGGCCCCTGCTCCGTGACATCGACGTCCCGGCGTCCTGCTCGCCGGAGTTCCTGCGCGCCGGGCGGACCGACGACCTGCGAGGCATGGCAGCGGGCATCAGAGACCTGTCCGAGGGCTCGACGGCATGACGTTGCGGATCGGGATCTCCGCGCCGGGTGTCGACCGGCCGTCGCTCGACTCCGTGCGTGACGCCGAACGCCTTGGTGCCGACTCGGTGTGGGTTCCCGAGGCGTGGATGTACGACGCGCTGACCCCGCTCGGCTACCTCGCCGCCGTCACCGACACCATTCGCCTCGCCACCGGGGTCGTGCAACTCGGTGCCCGCTCCCCGGCGATGTTGGCGATGTCGGCACTCGCGCTCCAGGCCATGTCCGACGGCCGCTTCATCCTCGGTGTCGGCACCAGCGGCCCGCAGGTCATGGAGGGATGGCACGGCGTACGATTCGACCGACCGGTGACCCGCACCAGCGAGACGATCGACATCATCCGCAACGTCGCTGCCGGAGAACGCCTGAGCTATGACGGCACCGCATACACGCTCCCGTTGCCCGACAGCCAGGGCCGGGCGATCCGCTCCCCGGTCGCCGGCCAGCGCATCCCGATCTACGTCGCATCGATGGGGCCTGCGAACCTCCGGCTCACCGGGGCCAAGGCCGACGGCTGGATCGGTACGGCGTTCCTGCCCGAGTCGGCGGACGCCTTCCTCGATCCGATCCGTGAGGGTGCCGAGTCGGCCGGCCGCACGCTCGATGACGTCGAGCTCACGGTCGCCGTCGGTCTCGACTTCACCGACGACGTGGAAGCCGTCGGCCGCCGGCACGCCGCCGGGTACGCCTTCACGATCGGTGCCATGGGCTCGCCGTCGACGAACTTCTACAACCGGGCCTTCGCCCGGCAGGGGTTCGCCGATGCGATCGACGAGGTCCACCGTCTGTGGCAGGCCGGCGACCGCGAGGCAGCCGGTGCAGCCGTACCGATCGAGATCGGCCTGCACTCCAACCTGATCGGTGACGACGCCGCCGTGACCGAACGCCTGCGCCGGTACCGCGACAGCGGCATCGACACGCTGCGCGTGAACATCCCCGGGGCCGACCACGGCGAACGACTCGACCATCTGGCCCGCCTGCTGGACCTCGTCGGAGCCGTCGACGCCGAGATCGCTCGCTGATTCGCCACGACCGGCCGCGCGGTTGGTCGCACCGGACAGCTCGATCGAGGTGAGTGCAGAGCCCGGACGCGCCGAAGGGCGGTCGACCTGCCCGCCGGTGTCCCGTCGGGCAGGGAGTTCGACGCTCGGCTCATGGGGCTCCGGGAAAACCCACCGAAAATGAACGATGCGCCCCGGCGTGGAGGGCGCATCGTTCGTTTCGTGACCAGTTGGTCGGGGTGAGAGGATTTGAACCTCCGGCCTCCACGTCCCGAACGTGGCGCGCTAAC
>Ga0055584_100002675_pt1 | contig 17602 bp, 13 predicted proteins | sample OSDHelmetaG_FD_58716 | JGI IMG/M metagenome (GOLD analysis project Ga0055584, IMG submission 58716) | Pelagic marine sediment microbial communities from the LTER site Helgoland, North Sea, for post-phytoplankton bloom and carbon turnover... | ecosystem: Environmental > Aquatic > Marine >... | reverse complement strand
TCCCCCTGCGTCCACGGCTCCAGGCCGTCCTTCGTGACGCCGGGCGTCTGGGTCATCTTGTATTCGAACATCTGGTTGCCGTGCACGCCGAAGACGCGCCCGGTGACGGACTTGCTGGCGTCGCTGGCCAGGTACACGACCATGGGCGAGATGTGCTCGGGGAGCATCTCGTCGGGGACCATGGAGATGTCGTCGGTCATGCGGGTCTTGGCGACCGGGGCAACGGCGTTGACGCGGATGCCGGCCTTGCGGCCTTCCATGGCCAGCGTCCGGGTGAAGCCGGCCACGCCCGCCTTTGCGGTCGCGTAGTTGGCCTGCCCGAAGTTGCCGAGCAGCCCCGCCAGCGACGTCGTGTTGATGATCGAGCCGCCCTCGCCGCGCTCCAGCATGTGCAGGTAGACGGGCTGGGTGACGGCGAAGAGCTGCTTGGTGTGGACGGCCATCACCAGGTCCCACATGCCCTCGTCCATCTTGCGGAAGGACTTGTCGCGGATGATCCCGGCGTTGTTCACCAGCACGTCGACCTGACCGAAGTGCTCCATGGCCGTGCGGAAGATGCCGAGGCCGCCTTCGACCGTCGCGACGTTGTCGTAGTTGGGCACCGCGGTGCCGCCGGCCTCGCGGATGGCGGCGACGACCTGATCGGCGAGCGCCGAGTCCGTGCCGCTGCCTTCGCGGGAGCCGCCGAGGTCGTTGACGACCACGCGCGCCCCTTCGGCTGCGAAAGCCAGGGCGTGGGCGCGACCGACGCCTCCGCCGGCGCCTGTGACGATGACCACCTTGCCGTCGAATTGACCCATCGAACGTCTCCCGAATCTGGATGAAGGGCGCGCAGGCTAGTGCCCGGGTCTGAGGCGGGTCAATCCCTTGTCTGCCGCCCCGCGCCGCCCCGATGGACCCCGCAGAGGCGGGGGCCGTAGACTCGCCGGGCTTTGCGTTCCCTTCGCTCCGATCCGAGCCTCGCGGTGGCTGCCCTCATTGGCTGCGCCTTCGCCGTGCTCCGCCTCCGCCCGCTGGGCTCGCCGGACACGTGGTGGCACCTGGCGATCGGACGACACGTCCTGGACGTTCGCGCGCGCGTCTTCCCCGACCCCCTGGGCCTGCCCGCGAAGCCCGAGTTCACCGCCGGCGAGTGGCTCTTCGACGTCGTCGCGTGGCTGCTCTACTCGGCGGGGGGCCCGAACGCGCTGATCGTGCTGGCGGCCCTCTGCGCCGCGGCCAGCTTCGCCGCCTGCCTCGCCGTCGCGCGCGACGTCGTGCCCCGCGCCCCCTGGACGGCGCTCATGGCCGCTGCCGTCGCCGCGTCCGTCGCCAACGTGCGCTTCTTTCCGCGGCCCCATATCTTCTTCCTCGTCCTGCTCCCCCTGGCCATGTTCCTGGCCCGGCGCGCGGTGCGGGCGTCCAACCGGACGCCGTGGCTCCTGGCCCTGGCCGGACTGCTCGCGGTCTGGTCCCAGGCGCACCCGTCCGTGGTCATCGCCCCGGCCGTGATCGGCTGCGCGGGGCTCCCGTGGGTCCTGGGCCACCGGCGCCCCGGCGAGGCCGACGCCCGGCTCGACGCGCCCCTCTTCGGTGCCCTCGGGCTGCTCGCCCTGATCCCGCTGCTGAGCCCCTACGGCCTGGGCCTCATCGGCCAGGTCCTGGGCCACGCGGGGACCGACTCCGTGCGGCACATCGGCGAGATGCAGCCCATGCCGGCGGGCTGGTGGTGGCCGCCCAATGCCCGGAGCCTGGCGGTGCTGGAGCTCGCCCTGGGCGTTGCGCTGCTCGGGGTGGCTCGCAACCGGCGGCTCCCGCTGGGCCCGCTGCTGCTCGTCGTCCTCGGCCTCCTGATGACCACGAACACGCACCGGTTCCGGTCGGCGTGGGCGATCCTCGCGGTGCCGCTCCTTGCCGAGGGCTGGGCGTCGGTCTGGCCGTGGGTCGAAGGCCGGGGCAAGGCGGCGGCGACGATCTTGCTGGCGGCGCTGCTGTGGTGGTCGGCGAGCGCGGGCTGGTCGGGCCCCGAGCTGGGCCTGGACCGCGACTGGGTGCCCGTCGATCTGCGCGACGCGCTCGATGCCTTCGACGCCACCGGCCCGATCTTCAACGACTACGACTCCGGCGGGTGGATCGGCTTGCACCAAGCCCCCGCCGGCCGCGTCTTCATCGACGGGCGCACCCCGCCCTACTTCACCGACGAGCACTTCTTCGCCGCCCGCATCGCGATGGAGGACCCCGGGGCGTTCCGGCGCCTGCACCGGGGCTACGGCTTCTCGGCGGCCGTCGTGGGCCGCCAGTCGGGCACGTGTCCGTCCCTCGCCGCGGACCCCGCCTGGGACGCGGTCTGGGTGTCCGCTGACCGGGCGCTGTTCCTGGCCGCGCCCCAGCCCACCGCCCTGAAGCTCCTGGACCCCTGCGCCGGCTCCTCGGTGGCTGCCTGCACGCCGGCCAACAAGGCGGCCATGCTCGGGGAGCTGGCGGCGCTCGTGGATCGCGTGCCCAGCTCCGCCTACGTCGCGCGGCTTGGCGCGGTCGTCGCCCTGCGGTGCGCTGCGGCGGAGCCCGAAGCTGCCTCGGTCTTCGCCGCCGCCGCCCAGGCCGCCGAGCCCGATCACCCGGACTTCGCCTGGATCGCCGCCCAGGTCGACCCCGACTCCGCCCACTCGATTCTCGCCGACTCCACCGACGCCCGGTCCGCCTACCTGCGCCTCCAGAAGCTCCCCGACGGCGAGGCCTTCCTCACCGACGCCTGGGCCTTCTTGCTGGAGCACGGCGACGAATCCCCGGCCGCCCTCCGCCTCCGCATCGCCACCGTCTGCAACGCAAACGGCGACACCGACTGCGCGGCCCGCCAGTCCATCCGCGCGGCGGTCCTCGGCCAGCCCGGCGCCCTGGACCTGCTCCGCCAACTCCACGCCCAGGGCGTCGTCCCGGCCCCCCACGCCCGCCTCGTCGAGGCCTTGCTCGCCCCCGGAGGCGCGCCATGAGAAGCGTCGCCCTCCTCGCGCTCTCCCTGGCCGCCTGCACCCCGGCACCCGAACCCGAGCCCGAGCCCCCGCCCGACGAGCCCGGCCCGTTGCAGCGCCGGTTCTCCTTCGCCGTCCTCGCCGACCCCCACATCAGCTCCAACACCAAACACGCCGAGCGCACCCGCCAGACCGTGCAGTGGGTCGCCGACAACGTCGAGGAGTTCGACATCGAGCTCGCCGTCGTCCTGGGCGACATCGGCTGGGGCCCCGGCCTGACCCTGAGCCGCGAGATCCTCGACGAGCTGCCGATCCCCTACGTGCCGATCCTCGGCGACAACGAGGTCCAGTTCGGCGACGAAGCCAACTTCGACGTCGTCTACGGCCCGGTGCTCGACTCCCTCGCCGAGCACGCCAGCGACCTGCACCGCGGCCCGGTCGAGGTCTACCTCCCCGCCCACGACCACGACGCGTCCTTGCAGAACCTGGCGTTCACGTGGCGCGGGGTGCACTTCCTGGGCCTGGACTGGAACGCCCGGGTGTTCGGCGGACTGCTCAGCGAGCTGGGCGACCTGCACGACGTGGAAGGCGGCTCGCTGGGCTTCCTGGGCGACCAGCTCGCGTCGCTGCCCGAGCCCTCCGAGACCAACGACGTCGTGCTCCTCTCCCACATCCCCATGCACATCCCCGCCTGGACCCAGGACGAGATGGGCCAGGTCGGCGAGCTCACGCTCCCCCGCCAGGACCGCATCTGGGCCAACTACGCCGGGCACTACCACGGGGACGGCCACGAGGAGGTCGAGGAGGGCGGCTACGACGCGATCGTCACCGACGCGGTGTGGGACGACGTGGTGACGGTGCGGCTGGTCGAGGTCTTCAGCAACGGCGCCGCCTTCGAGTACCGCGACAGCCTGCACACCTGGTAGCGCAGCCGCGGACAGCGGTCGCGAACCCCTACGACTCCCAGACCGCCCACGGCCGCTCGCCAGCGGCCCACATCGCGTTGAGTTCGCGGTACTCGCGGTAGGTGTCCACGGACTGCCAGAACCCGTCGTGGGGGTACATGCCGAGCTCGCCGCGCGCGGCCAGACCTTGCAGCGGGGCCTGCTCGAAGACGCAGTGATCGTCGAGCAGATCGAGCACCGAGTGCTCCAGGCAGAAGAAGCCGCCGCTCACGTGCGCGTGCATGCGCGGCTTCTCGCGGAACCCCGTCACGACGCCGGCGTCGGTCTGCTCGATGACGCCGAACCGGGACTGGGGCCGCAAGCCGGTCACCGTCGCCAGCTTCCCCGATGCCTGGTGGCGCTCCCACAGCGCGGCCAGGTCCACGTCGGACACCCCGTCGCCGTAGGTCATCAAGAACGGCCCATCGAGGTGCCGCCGCAGCCGCGAGATGCGTCCGCCGGTCAGCGTCGTCTCGCCGGTGTTCGCCAGCGTGACCTGCCAGCCCTCGATGTCGCAGGCCTCATGGAACGTGTGCGAGTCGGCGCCGTCGGGCCCGTAGCCAATGGTCAGGTCCGCGGTCTGGGCCCGGTAGTTCAGGAAGTAGTCCCGAATCATCCAGCCCTTGTATCCAAGGGCGAGCACGAACCGCGTGAACCCGTGGTGCGCGTACATCTTCATGATGTGCCACAGCAGGGGGCGGCCCCCCACCGACACCATGGGCTTGGGGCGGAACTCAGTCTCTTCCTTGAGTCGCGTGCCCTGGCCGCCGCACAGGATCACCACCGGCGGCAGCTCGCGGGCGCTCACAGGTTCAACCGGGCGCGGGTGAGGTTGATGGCGAACTCGACGACCGTGGATGCCTTGACCTTGCTGTGCCCCTTGACCCGCGCGCGGGCCACGACGTCGACCTCGCCCAGCTTCATCACGAGGTCGGCGACGCCGATCATGATCTCCGGGTCCAGGAACCAGTCCGACCGGGACGCCCGCAGCCGCGTCCACGCGTCGCGCGTGAAGAACTTCGGGCAGCCGTTGGCGTCGATGCTGGGGATGTGGAACCACCACAACGTGACCGTGTTGTAGACCTTGGTCACGATCAGGCGCTTCCAGCCATCGTCGCGCCGGACCCGCCGCGCCTTGGCGACGTCGAGCTTGTCGGCGACCAGCCGGCGGTAGACGCGGATCACGTCTTCGGCGGCGACCTGATCGTCGCCCCACATGTAACCCAGCACGTCGTCGGTGGCCGCGTTCATGCCCGCCAGGATCCCGCCGCCGTAGCCGGCGTTGTCGTCCAGGTAGATGCCCTGGACCTCGGGCTCGCCCTCCTCCAGCCGCTTCACGATCGCCCGCGTGCCGTCCCGGCTGCCGTTGTCGACGAGGATGAGGCTCAGGGGCACGGCGGCCCGCCGGAAGGTGTCGAGCAGGTCGCGAACCACGCCCCCGACGTTCTCTTCTTCGTCGAACAGGGTGAGCACCAGGCTGACGGGCGGGGTCTCACCCCCCGCCGGCCGGACGCGGTCGGGGGGAGGGAGGTCGGCGGTCTCGGGGCTGTCGGTCGACGCGTCCAAAGGGGATCCGTTCGGAAGGGCGGTCAGAATAGTCGGCCCTGGCGCCCCGCCGCCACGATGCGGCGGACGGTCTCCCACTTCCGCCGCACGAACGGGGGGAAGTCGCCAGTCTCGTCGTACACGGATTGCAGCCAGGCGCGGGTCTTGGGGTCGCTGGGGTAGCCGGATCCCAAGGGCGCCCCGGCCGCCGATTCGAGCTCCGCGAGCACGCCGTCGCGGTCGGTCTTGGCGAACACGGAGGCGGCGGAGCACACCGGGTACGTGTCGTCGGCGCCGTTCTCGGCGACGATCTCGATGCCATCCACGCCCCGCGCGGCGAGGCGCTCGGTCAACGAGGCGACCCAGCGGGGGATGCCCGCGGGCGGGACCGGCGCGTCCAGGACAAGCACATCGGGGCGATGCTCGACGGCCAGGTCGACGATCACGCGGCTGCCCAGCTCGTTGAGGGACTCGCCGTCCAGCACCGCCGGCTCCAGCCGCACGACGGCCCAGCCGACGCAGGCCGTCTCCATCGCCGCCCTCACGCGGGCGCGCTCGCGGGCCTTGATCTTCTTGGAGTCCCGGGCTCCGAGCGTCCGCAGCCCCGCCTGGTCGTCCTCGCCGATCAGCGCGGCGCCGTAGACGAGCGGCCCGAGGACGCACCCCCGACCGGCCTCGTCGATCCCGAGCAGCGTTCGCATCGGCGGACCGTAGCAGCCGGACGCCGGGCCGGACGGGGCCCGGGGCGGTGGTGCGGAGGCTGCTTACGGTCAATGGGCGATGGTCCCCTGCCTGCCCTGGCCGTCGCTGCTGGAGCGTCGATGCCGACCAACTTGCCCCAGATGCCCGAAATCCCCGCGTTGACGGTGTTTTCCGGGCAAACCTATACTCCCTCACTCCGGCACTTCGCCCTGGGAGGGGCGGTCGGATGGCGACGGGCCACCACCAGCCTTTGCCGCCTTCACGAGGGAATCCGTCCATGACTCAACTCCGCGCTCGCTTCGCGCTCCTCGGCCTCGCGTCCGTGCTCGCCGCGTGTGGGACCGAGCCCGAGCCCGGCACCACGATCCAGGCGGCCGCGCCCCTGGTTCGGATCTCGCCGACGATCGGCGGGTTGGGCCAGGACCTCTCGCTGGAACTCGATGGCGTCAACACGCAGTGGCGCGACGGCGATCTGACCGTGACCATCGGCGACTTCGTGCAGGTCACGGGCGTCGCCATCGACGGCCCCAACCACGCCACGGCGTCGATCACGATCCCCGACACCACGCCGTTGGGCTACCACCCCATCCACATGGACTTCCCCATTCGCGACGGGGACGACGTGACCAGCACGGCCAGCTTCGACCTGACCGGCGACGACGGCTTCCTCATCGAGCCCGGCGGCATCGTCATCTCCCCCGACCGCGCGCGTCTGGGCGAGACCCTGCAGATCGAGATCACGGGCACCAACACGCTGTTCCAGGACGGCTCCACCTGGGTCGACCTGGGCGAGGGCATCTTCGTGAACTGGGTCGTCGTCACCGACGAGACCCACGCGACGGCCTCGGTCTCCGTCGATCAGCGCGCCGACCCCGGCTTCCACGACGTCGTCGCCTTCAACGGGCCCACCGGCTACACGCTCATGGACGGCCTGTTCGTTGAGCGCACGTCCGTCGCCATCGAGATCGACCCGCCGTTCGGCGACCAGGGGGCCGAGGTCCCGTTCGTCGTGACCGGCAGCAACACGCACTTCGACTCGGCGGGCAGCCGCGACACGCTCATCGACCTCAGCTCGTCGATCTGCGTCAACGAGTTCTTCCCCGAGTGCCAGGACCTGGTCGAGCCCGGCGGCATCGTCTCGGTCCTGACCCCGACGGTCGTCACGGGCGACGCGCGCATTTCGAACGGCGCTGCGCCGGGCTTCTACAACGTCCGCGCCTACACCGTGGAGCGTGAGGACTTCGACCTCAACGGCGTCCTCGACCCCGGCGAGTTCACGGTGCTGGAGGAGATCATCCTCCACGACGGCTTCGAGGTCCGAGAGGTCCCCATCGACTGCAACGACAACCCCGGCGTGTCGTTCAGCTTCAGCGTGGGCCGGTCCATCAACAACGACACCTGCGCCGTGCAGGAGCAGGTGAGCGCCAGCGCCGTCTTCTACACGCCCCTGGACCCGCCCTGCGGCAGCCCCCCGGGCCCGCCGATCATGCCGTTCGACATCCAGCACGTGATCACGTCGGAGCCCACGACGTCGGACTGCCCCGCGACGCCGACGTGCGACGCCGGGCCGTTCGTCTACCTGGAGTCCGAGCAGAACACGATCACCCTGGTCCGCCAGGAGAACGCGTTCACCGGCGAGATCGGCTACGTGCCGGGCACGCCCCTGAGCCTCGACGACTACAAGTTCGGCTACGTCGACTACGACCTGGTGGCCGAGGGCTCCGAGGACCCCACGCAGATCCCGGCCTTCCGGGCCGAGGACGTGCTGTTCACGCTGCCCGCGGACTTCGAGCTTCTGAGCCCCCCGTTCTGCGAGAACTTCACCCACGACCCCAACGAGGAGTTGGTGATCACCTGGACGCCGGGCCAGACGTACGACGTCGCCGGCCTGAGCGCTTCGTGGAGCACCGGCGACGCCAACGACGTGGGCTGGCAGCTGGTGACGCTTCCCTGGGATGACGGCAGCCACACCTGGCCGTCGGACTGGATGCTGCAGATGCCCGAGGGCGCCGGGAACTTCGGCTTCGGCGCCGGGGTGGACGAGCCCAAGTGGTTCTTCGACTTCGGTGAAGGCTCCGTGGGCCTCGAGAACCAGGCCCGCAGCGGCCTGAGCTACTCCGGCTTCATGATTCTTCGCTCCGACGAGGGCGACGAATGAGCATCCCCCGCATCGCCGCGTTGACCGCCCTGACCCTGCTCGCCTCGTGCGGCCAGGGCCCCTCCCTGCAGCGCCTGAACTTCGGGCGCACGGCGATCATCACCGGCGACTTCGACACGGTGGAGCAGCTCATCCAGGACCTTGCGGCGGAGACGGAGGTCCAGGCGGAGCTTCAGTTCTTCGACGGGTACATCGACGGCCCCCACTTCGAGTCCGAGGTCGACACCGCCCGCGTGGACCTGCCCAACACGGTTGAAGACCTGCTGCGGGCGCCGACGAACGAAGGCCTCGACCAGTTCAAGACGGTCTTCTTCTCCGACGGCATGCGGGGCGTGAACGAGCGCGTCTACAACGGAGTGTCCGAGGACGATCACCTCGTCGTCGACCAGACCGTGGTCAGCAACATCCAGAGCTCCATCAACAACGGGCTCAAGGTGTACTTCTCGGACTGGACGTACGACCTGCTGGAGGCGGCGTTCCCCGACCTCGTCGACTGGCTCGGCGACGACACCCAGATCGACGCGGCGCAGCGGGGCAACCCGGGCTTCTACAGCGCGACGATCGTGGACGCCGGCCTCGCCGAGTACATGGGCGTGGCCGTCGGCTCCCAGATCGGCATCGAGTTCGACTTCAACGCCTGGGCGGTCCCCCAGATCGTCAGCGACGACGTCCAGGTCCTCATCACGGCGGACATCGAATACGACGACCCGGAGACCGGCAACGCCGCGACCCTCCCCGACGTCCCCCTCGTCTGGTCCGCCACCGTCGGCAACGGCACCGTCGTCTTCACCGCGTTCCACAACGACGCCCAGATCACCGACGAAGCCCGCGACGTCCTCCGGTACGAGTTGAGCCGCCTCAGCCAGTAGTCCCCGGCCCCCCCTTTAGGGAGTTCCATGCGCAAGGTCCTCACCGCCGCGAGCGTCGCCTGCCTCGGCGCGTTCGCCACCCTCGCCGCGTGCGGCGTCGAACCGGTGTTCTTCAACCTCGAGCAGACCGACCGCTTCACGCAGGAAGTCCGCCGTCAGGTCGACATCCTGCTGGTGGTCGACAACAGCTGCTCCATGGTCGACGAGCAGATCAAGCTCGCCCGGAACTTCGACAACTTCATCGACCAGTTCCTGGAAGCCGAAGTCGACTACCAGATCGGCGTCGTCACCACGGACATGACCGACACGACGCAGGCCGGCCGCCTCGTGGGCGAGACCAAGATCGTCGACTCGACGATGGACCTCGACACGGCCCGCAGCACGTTCGAAGACAACGTGAAGGTCTGCGCGACGGGCTCCGGCTTCGAGCGGGGCCTCGCGGCCGCAGAAGCGGCGCTGTCCGAGCCGATCATCTCCAACGAAAACGCGGGCTTCCTGCGCGACGACGCGGCCTTGTCCATCGTCTTTGTGTCCGACGAAGAGGACGGCAGCGCCATCCCCACGGGCGAGTACCTCGACTTCTTCAAGGGCCTCAAGGGCGACCGCGGCTACCGCGACGACACGCTGATCAACCTGTCCGCGGTGGTTGGCGAGCCCCCGGACGGCTGCGAGCAGCCCAACCCGTTCGTGCCCATCTGCAACGACGGCCTGGACGACGACGGCGACGGCCTCATCGACTGCGACGACCCCGACTGCGCCACCGCATGGGAGTGCACGCTGGCGTTCCCCGAGTCCGACTGCGGCGACGGCGTCGACAACGACGGCGACGGCGCGACCGACTGCGAAGACGCCGACTGCGGCATCGAGAACACCTGCCGGGAGAGCGAGTGCTCCGGCGGGGTCGACGACGACGGCGACGGCGACGTGGACTGCGAAGACATCGACTGCCTGGTGGACCAGCCGGAGCTCTGCGGCGAGCTGTCGTGCGACGACGAAGGCCTGGAGCACCACGGGGACAACCCGTACCCGAACCTCCTGCCCGACTGCCGGGACCCCTCGTGCTTCGCGACGCCGGAGACCGAAGAGGCCTGCCTGCAGGACCGCGCGGAGATCGACTACGCCGACCGCTGCGAGGTGACCGTTCAGCTCAACGAGTTCCTGGGCACGCTGACGGAGACCGACGGCCGCGACGTGGACTCGACGACGTCGTTGGATGCGGAGCTCGAAGGCTGCGACGACCCCGACTGCGCGACCTTCTGGCTGTGCCAGCCGGGCCTGAGCATCGAGCCCCAGAACGCCTGCGGCGACTGCATCGACAACGACAACGACGGGCTCGAGGACTGCGACGATCGCGACTGCCTCGACTCGGAGTTCTGCAACAACCCGTACCCCATCGAAGCGGGCACCCGGTACATCGACGTGTCCAACCGCAGCGGCGGCATCGTGACGTCCATCTGCGCCGAGGAGTTCAGCGGACTGGTCCGCGAACTGGGCCTGAACATCTCGGGGTTGCGGTCGATTTTCTATCTGACCGCGTGGCCGCGCATCGAGACCCTGGCCGTCTACCTCGGCAGCGTGGAAGACGGGAACCGGCTCGAGTCGGGCTGGGAATACGACCCCGTCCAGAACCGCATCGTCTTCCAGATCGAGAGCTTGCCTCCCGAAGGGACCGACATCCTCGTGAACTACACGCGCTCGCCGGATCCGCCGACCACCCAGACCGAGGAGAGCGAGTAATGCGCTACCTCTTCGCCCTGCTGTTGGCCCTGGCGACGCTGCCGCTGGTCGCCTGCACCCAGGAGTGCACCACCCCCGCCGACTGCGGCGACGGGTTCGTGTGCACCGAGTCCGGCACCTGCCAGGAGATCGCCTGCACGAGCTCGTTGGACTGCCCCATCGAGTCGTGGTGCAACGACGTCGGCCAGTGCGAGGCGGGCTGCCTCAACGACCGCGACTGCCTGCCCTCGTCCCGGTGCGACCAGGAGCAGAAGGAGTGCATCCCCCAGGGCTGCCGCACGAGCGCCCTGGACTGCGAGTTCGGCCAGTTCTGCAACGCGGTCTCGGGCCAGTGCGTGGACGCTGGCGGCTTCTACTGCAACGAATGCACGACCTCGGCCGACTGCGGCTCGTCCAACAACGTCTGCGTGGGCCTGGGAGGGCAGGGGACCTACTGCGGAGTCGACTGCTCCGGCGGCCAGGAGTGCCCGGCGGGCTACTCGTGTGGGCGCGTCCGCACCATCGGCGACGTCACGGTGAGCTTCGTGTGCATCGCCGCCTGCTGGGAGTACTGAGGTGCGTTCTTCCAACGTGTTGCGGTTGCTGGGCCTGGGCACGAGCTTGACGTTGACGCTGTGGGCGACCGCCTGCACGGCGACCGACGACGACGACTCGACGCCGCCCCCCTGCGAGAACGACGGCGTCCCGGAGCTCATCGTCCAGGGCATCGACGACGGCCAGCCCGTGGGCTTCGCAGCGCCGGTGCTGGTGCAGACGAGCGACGGCGACGGCGTCCGCAGCGTGACGGTCTGGTACCGGACGGTGGGCGTCGGGGAGTTCGTGTCGTCGTTCCTGAGCAACGCGGAGACCGGCCAGGACGACATCTACGCCGGGGAGATCCCGCCGTCGGTCGTCCAGGACCCGGGCGTCGAGTGGTACGTGGTCGTGGCCGACGCGGCCGAAGGCTGCAGCGAAGAGGTTCGGTTCCCCGAGGACGCGCCCGACACCACGCTGACCTTCACCACGCTGCTCGATCTGCAGCCCCTGCCGTACCTCACGGACTTCGAGACCGGCGACCCCGACTGCGGCGACAACGGCGTCGATCAGGTCGGCTGGACCAACGTGATCGGCGCGTTCCCCCAGGAGATCCACTCCTGGCAGCTCGAGGGCGTGGGCCCGCTGTCCGGCGACTGCTCGGCGACCCACAGCGAAGGCATCCCCGGCGGCTTGTGGGAGTGCCCACCGCCTGACGGCACCGGCACGATCAACCGCCAGAACTGGCTGATCTCCCCGCCCATCGACCTGCGCGACAAGAGCCGGATCTCGGCCCGCTGGTTCGAGCGGCACCTGGTGTCGGGGATCTGCGCCGAGGCGCACGCGCTGTACATCTCAACCGGCTCGCCCAACCCCGATGGCGGCGACTACGAGCTGGTCGCCGACGTGCCCATCGGGGGCTCGGCCTGGGGCCCGTCGGACTGGTACGACCTGAGCGCATGGGCCGGCTCCGAGGCCGCCTACCTGGCGCTCTACTACGAAGGCGGAGCCGCAGGCCGCTGGCAGATCGACGACTTCTACGTGGGCGAGCCCCTGGCCGACCTCGTGCTGGAGGCCGCGGGCCCGCTGGGCGACGACGTGGCGCCCGGTTCGGAGGGCGTGGAGCTTTCCGTGACGATCCGCAACGACTCCAGCGAGTTCACCTCGGACGAGCTGACCGCGACGCTGGTCACCGCCGACGAAGACCTGACCATCGTCACCGGCACCGCGACCCTGGCGGCGCTGGGCCCCGCGCAATCGGGCCCGGTCTCACCGGCGTTCGTGTTCGACGTCGAGGCGTCCCACCCCGACAACGCCTGGCTGGACTTCGCGGTGCAGCTGGACGACGGCGCGGGCCATGCCTGGACGGTGCCCGTGCGCTTGCTCATGGGCGAGCCGAGCACGGTGGTCGTGGACTACACGGTGACCGGGTTGGCGCAGCTTCAGTTGGAGCTGGGGCACGGCTTCCCGGTGGCCCCCAACTTCGCGATCGCCGAGTCCACGATGACGCTGGCCGGGGCTCCCTGGACGTTCGACGCGACGGAAGAAGCGGCCGTGCTGCCGCCCGGGCCCGGCGTTCGCCGCTGGTTCCTGCGAGCGACCAACAACTCGCCGTCCACCGGCTTCGTGGACGCGGTCACCTTCACCGTCGGCGGGGTCGAGTACACCGCCGCCATCGACGCCCTCACCCCCCTCGAGGTGACGCCTGGTGCGTCGGTGATCGTGCGGGTGCCCGAGCCCCCGGCTCTGGTCGTCGAGTCCTACACCACCGCGCCGGACCCCGTGGGCCCCGGCGACTCGGTGGCGCTGCAGGACCTCGTCCTGCGCAACGACGGCAACGACACCGCGGGCCCGGTCCAGTGCGTGCTCGACTCGGGAGACCCTGACGCCAGCGGCTTCGACGGCACCCCCGTCGCGTTCGGACCCGACGTGCTCGTGCGCGACGCCAGCGCCACCGCCGAAGCGGACTTCTCCTTCGACGTCGCCGCCGCCCACAACGACGACAGCTCGCTTCCCCTGACGCTGCTGTGCATCGACGGCGCGGACACGCTGCCCGTTGAGTTCGACCTCCCGGTGCCCTACGCCCACCCGGTCTTCGAGTCGTTCACCATCACCGACGACTGCGCCGCCTGCGACGAAGACGGCTTGTTGGATGGCGGAGAGCAGGTCGACGTGCGCCTCGTCGCCCGCAACGACGGCAGCCTGCCCACCGATGGGCCCCTGACGGCCACGCTGACGGTGGGCCAGGGGAGCACGGCGTCCTTCACGATCGCCAACAACGTCACCCTGACCTTTGGCGTCGATGCCCTGGAAGCGGGCGCGAGCCTGCAGTCCGACAACGTGTTCGAGGTCTCCATGGACCCCGGGGCGCTGCTCGGCGACAGCATCGTGCTCGACGTGCAGTGGGCCGCCGGCAGCGACACCTGGACGGAGACGATCCTGCTCGAGGCGGTCGGTCTGCCCTGGCTGCCCTGCCCCGAGGCGGCCGACCCCATGGGCGACGCCGTCGGTGGCAGCGACATCGACATCGCCGGCTGCGACTACCGCTCCGACCGCACGCTGCTGCAGGTGCGGGTGAACAGCTACACGCCGTTCGTGGGCAGCTCGGCCTTCATCGACTTCTTCTTCTTCGAAGTGCCCCAGATGTACTCGCTGGAGTCGGTGTCGGGCAGCGCGAACCTGGAGGAAGACTGCATCTTCGGCGACGACGTGCCGGCCGAGCAGATCACGGTTCCGCTGCAGGTGGATGTGGGCGTCGGCACGACGTATTCGGCCACCGCGCGCCTCGCGATCGCCGACCTCTCGTTCCTCGCCAACAACACCCAGGTTGCCTTCGGCGCGGGCTCCTGCCCGGGGCCGTTCTTCTGCGACGTGTACCCCGACTCGGCCTTCAACATCGACCTGCTGGCCGACCCGGTCCAGTTCGCCTGCGACGGCAACGACTTCATTCCGATAAACTGGTAGCGGATCGAGGGATCTCCCTCGGTCTGGCCCCACCGCCAGGGGCACCTGCTGAGCTGTGGCGGAGCGCGGAGTTGAAGATGTCGGACACTGCCCTTGTGGTGCGGGATCCGTTCGTGGATCTCCTCATGCCCGAGGATGTCCCGGAACCCACGGAGGATGATTCGATGATGAAGGCCCTGCCGGACGGCTACCACCTTGCGTTGTCGGTCTCCCAGTCTTTGTGGACGGACCTGTTGGGCGAAGCACTGCCCATTCAAGTCGCCGCCGGCGACTGGGATCTGGTGGACGGCGGCCGCAAGCTGCTGCACGCCGCCGAGGACCAGGTCCGCGGCCTGCTGACGACCGTCGAGGAGCGCGCCGACGCGACGCCCTTGATCGGGTCCCCCCAGGTCAAGGACGTGCGCACGCGCACCCGCGGCCTCATCAAGCGCGGACGCAACTTCGCCAGCCGGCAGGTCAAGCAGTCGGTCCAGGTGCGCGGGAAGTGGAAAGCCCGCGTCGCCAAGGAGGGCAGCAGCTTCGAGTACTCCGAGGGCGAAGTGACCCTCAACGCCCGGGCTGAGGTCGAGGTCGAGGGCCGCGCGATCCTGTTCGGCGACCAGTTCGAGGTGCCGTTCACCCTGGGCCGAGCCCTGGACGCCACGGCGAGCCTCAACGGGATCAACTTCAACCGCGGCGGCAAGCAGCTCGAAGGGCAGATCAGCAACGTGTCGCTGAGCCTGGGCCAGTCCCTGCCCATGCGGCTGCTCAAGATGCTGGGCGACAAGATCATCGAGCAGCAGATCGACCGCTTCAACCCGCTTCCGCTGATCCCGGGCTCGACCCTCGAGAACATGATCACGCCCGGTGACGGCCCCCTGAAGCTGTCCGCCGGCATCGACGATCTGCACGTGGGCATCAACGAAAACGACCTGACGTTGTCGGTCCGCTTCGCGTTTTCGGGCGCCGCTTGAGCGTTCGGTTGCAGCGCGAAGGCGCACGGCTCCTCGTCACCATCGACCGCCCCGACCGGGGCAATGCCTTGCGGCCCCGCGACATGGCGGCGCTGGCCCATGGGCTGGACGAGCACCGGGAGTCCGGGGCCCGCGTCGCGGTGTTCGCCGGGGCCGGGGATCGCGTGTTCTGCGGTGGGTACGACCTGACCGAGTTGGCCGACGCCGCGGCGGTGGACGGGGAGCCGGCCTCGTGGGCCGACCGCTTCCCGGAGCTGGTGGCCGCGGTCGATGCGCTGCGGCGCTTCCCGGGGCCGACGATCGCGGCGGTGAACGGCCACGCGATCGGCGGCGGAGCCCTGGTGGCGACCCTGTGCGACCTTCGGGTCGGGCAAGTGGGGGCGCGCTTCCAAATACCCGCCAGCCGCATCGGGGTCCTCTACCCGCTGGAGGGGATCCGGGCGCTGATCGCGACGGTGGGTCGTGGCCGGGCGCTGGAAGTCCTGCTGCTGGGTGACGCTGTGACCTCCGAGCAGGCAGCGGCGTGGGGGCTCTACAACCGCATCGAAGAGCGCGGAGGGGTTGTCCCCGCGGCGCTGGCGCTGGCCGACGAGCTGGCGGCCCGCGCGCCCTTGGCGATCGCCGGGCTTCGCGCGATGACCGGGGCGATCGTCGATGGCCTGGACGACGGGGCCGTCGCCGCGCTGCACGCGGAGTGGACGGGGCGGTGCGTGCGATCGGCCGACCTGGTTGAGGGCGTCACCGCCGCCCGCGGTCGAAGAACGCCTCGGTTCGAAGGCCGATGAGCGGCGGGATCGCCGGGCACGTGCTGAGCCCCGGGCGGGACAGCCTGCGCTGGGAGCGCGACTCCGGGCTGAGCTGGGCCAACGGGCGGCTGCAGCGGGGCATCGGCGACGACCGATCGGTGCACGACTGCCTTCTGATCCCGGGGCTCGTCGACGCGCACATCCACCTGCCCCAGCTCCGCGTCCGCGGACGCTTCCAGGACGCCCTGCTTCCCTGGCTTCGCGCTCACATCTGGCCCGAGGAGGAGCGCTTCATCGATCGCGCCTACCGCGAGGCGGTGACCGACGAGTTCCGGCAGGGACTCCTGGACCGCGGCACGACTTCCGCCGCGGTGTACGGAGCGCCCATGGCCGACTCGGCCCACGCGGTGCTGCAGGACCTCGCGCCCCTGACGATCCGGGGGGGCGATGTCCTCATGGATCAGAACAGCCCCGAGGGGCTGGTGCGGGACACCGAGGGGGCGATTGCGGAGACCGCGGCGCTGGCCGCGCAGTACGGCGATCGCTATGCGGTCACGCCCCGGTTCGCGCCCACCTGCTCGATGGAGTTGATGGCCGGCGTCGGGGCGATCGCGAGGTCGTCGGGTTGTTTTGTGCAGACCCACCTCGCCGAAAACCTGGACGAGTGCGATTGGGTCGCGGAGCTGTTCCCCGACGCGCGCTCCTACACCGACGTCTACGACCAGGCCGGGTTGCTGGGTCCGCGGACGCTGCTGGGGCACTGCATCCACCTGGACGACGACGATCTGGCCGTCCTCGCCGCACGCGGCGCCTGGGCGGTCCACTGCCCGACGTCCAATGTGGCCCTGAGCTCCGGGCGAATGCCCCTGGAGCGTCTGCAAGGCGCGGGGGTGGCCCTGGCGCTGGCCACGGACGTGGGCGCCGGCCCGGACCTCTCGATGCTCGACGTCGTGCGCAGCGCCACGGAAGTGCACCGCGGGATCGTCGACGTCTCTCCCACCGACGCGCTCTCGCTGGCCACCCGGGCCGGCGCCCGGGCACTGGGCGAGCCCGATCGCGGCTGGCTCGTCGACCGCGCGATCGCCGACGTCGTCGCCCTGCGGATCCCCGGTGGGCTGCGGCGCGGCGAAGACGGAGACGCAGCGTTGGCGCGCGTCCTGGCGGAGTTCGAGGGGCGCTACTCCGAGGCCGTGGCCGGCGTCTGGCTGGCTGGAGAGCGGCTCCGCTGAGGCCCGGGCCGGGAGGCGTTGACCCCCAAGGCAAAGAGCCGACCCCTGAGGAGTCGGCTCTTCGGTGGTGGGCGGAGAGGGAATCGAACCCCCGACACGGGGATTTTCAATCCCCTGCTCTACCAACTGAGCTATCCGCCCGCAGCGATCGCTCGCAGCGGACGGATTTCTAAACCCCCGCCCGGGCGCTGTCAAGCAGGCGGCATCGGGGCCACGAATCCATGCCCCCGGGGCGTGATACGGTGCGCGCCATGTTGAAATCCACCCTGCTGCTGGCCTGCTTGCTGCTGGCCT
>Ga0055584_100002674_pt1 | contig 17603 bp, 12 predicted proteins | sample OSDHelmetaG_FD_58716 | JGI IMG/M metagenome (GOLD analysis project Ga0055584, IMG submission 58716) | Pelagic marine sediment microbial communities from the LTER site Helgoland, North Sea, for post-phytoplankton bloom and carbon turnover... | ecosystem: Environmental > Aquatic > Marine >... | reverse complement strand
TCGAACCCCCGACCCTCTCGGTGTAAACGAGATGCTCTAGCCAACTGAGCTAATCGCCCGGAATTTTGATTTGTATCGGTAAAACCGACCATTTTCTTGCATCATCATTGATGACACGCTGATATTATTGCAGGTTCGTAGCGAAATGCAACTCTAGCGTGTAAACTGTTTTAAGCCTTGATAGATTTTGGTTTTCTGTGGTTTTTCCTTCTCTCTTGAAAGAATTGTGATATGTCTCATTGTCTGGTCACCGGTGGTGCGGGATTTATTGGTAGCCATCTTTGTGAACAATTAATCCAGCAGGGAGAACAAGTTACTGCCGTTGATGACCTTTCGACCGGATTTTTGCAGAATCTGGATTCGATTATCGATCATCCCCAGTTCACTTTTCGCACGGGTTCGATTACCGATCCGGTATTGATGGCGGAAATGGTGCAGGGGGTCGATACGATCTATCACCTGGCGGCTGCAGTGGGAGTAAAACTGGTTGCAGATAATCCCGTACGTACGATTGAAACCAATATTTACCCGACGGAAGTTTTGCTGCGACATGCGGTGCAGGGAGGCCATAAGTTTTTCCTGGCTTCCACAAGCGAAGCGTATGGTAAAAATCCCAAAGAACGCTGGACGGAAGAAGATGATCTGCATTTCGGCCCGACAACGCGGCCGCGCTGGGCTTATGGTGCATCCAAAGCCATTGATGAGTTTTTGGCGCTCGCCTACCACCAGAAGTACGGTTTGGATGTAAGAATCGGACGTTTTTTCAATGTGGTGGGACCTCGTCAGGTGGGACAGTATGGAATGGTGATTCCCAGCTTTATTGATCAGGCTCTTGATGGTGGTCCGGTGGTTGTTTTTGATGATGGCACCCAGATTCGCTGTTTCGGGCATGTTTCGGAAATCGTAGATTGTGTGATTGACCTGACGAATCTGGATGGGGCGAAAGGCCAGGTCTATAACATCGGCAGTGATGAACCGGTTTCGATTTGCGAACTGGCGGAAGCAATCATTGCGAAAGTCAATCCGGAAGTCAAAATCGAATACCTGCCTTATAACAAAGCATATAATGAAGACTTTGAAGATGTCCGTCGTCGTGTTCCCGATTTAGGCCGACTGGAAAAAACATTAGGTCGTAAGCCTCAAGTCAAACTGGATGCGATCCTGGATGATATCATTGCATCGAAGAAAAAAATCCGCGGGCTTGCCTGAGAGGAAAACCCTATTGGGTTAATTCGATCGTCTCCGGATTCTTCCATATCATCGCCGGTTGAAGGCTGGCTTTACGCTTCTGTAGGATGATCTCTTAATATAATTGCCAGATTCGGAATAATCCATACAACCTGAGTCCGAATATTGTGCGGATCCAAGTCGTGGTGAGAGGGTTCTCATTTCCAGAGTTCTTCTGACCCGATGATGGATGTAAGTGTGGTTCTCAAGCCAGCGTTACACAAGCCAGCATTTCACAGGTCAAAGGAATGGAGAGTACGATGAAGGGATTCCGGATCAAGTTAGTAGCTTTGACGGTTTTAGCAGGAATGTTTGGCCCAGGTCTCGCGGTGCAAACGTCAGAGGCTGGCGGTGGGCGGTTTTTTCTTTCCAAATGTGAGTTGTGTGAAGAAGAGAACTACGGTCGCCAATATAAGGCCAGCACTTATCCCTGGCCTCGCTATTCGTACCACATGTATCGGGGGAAACGGTGTGATGCACGAATGCGAACGGGTCTCGTTCCGCGTTATGAATACGAGCGTTATCAGGTAAAGAGCCAGCAACCATTTTCCGGCGTAATGCCCCCTTTACCTTAAATAAAGAAATCAGAACGCCGTACTCAAAAACTGCCGTGAGACTATGGAAAAAATGCTCCTGTAGGTAGGCTAAAGGGTGAAATTTCATCCTTTCTAGTCTACGCTTGCCGGAGAATGTTTTCATGTTTCGCCTCGCGCTACTGCTCTCTGTCTGTCTGATCCCCTTTCAATCACTGGGTGCTGCCGTTCTAAAGGGGAAGGTCGTTGATGCTTCCACCGGGAAAATCATACCTGCCCGCGTATCAATTCATTCATCGACGGGTACTGCTTTTTTTGCTGAGAGTGCCGCCAAAGATGGATCGGCAATCAAATATGATAAGCAGCGCAGCCCGACCAGCATAGAACAGCATGTGACATTGTCAGCACATGAATTCCAGGTGGACCTGCCTCCCGGAGAATATCGGATTTCTGCTTTTCGAGGCAAAGAATATATTCCCGCTACAGAAACGGTTCGTGTCAAAGATCAGTCCGTTGAAGTCACTGTCTCATTAAAACGCTGGGCGAATATGGCCAGCCAGGGTTGGTATTCCGGAGATACCCACGTGCATCGTCTGGTAAAAGAACTTCCGAATGTGATGCTGGCGGAAGATTTGAATGTCGCGTTGCCCTTGACCAATTGGGTTTCAATATCCGATCAGCCTCCCTCGCGGGGAAATTTGAATACCGACCAGGATGCCGTCAAAGCGGCTGCTGTATTTGTGGATCCGACGCATGTTTATTATCCGTTGAATACGGAATATGAAATTACGAAAGTAAATGATAAACGTCATGTGTTAGGTGCCGTTTTTGTTTTGAATCAAAAAGAAGTTCTCAAGATGGGGGCACCTCCCGTTACTCCCATCGCACAGGCCGCCCGCAAACAGGGAGCGTTACTCGATCTGGATAAACATTCCTGGCCTTGGTCTTTAATGCTGGTGCCAGTGATGGACGTGGATCTGTTTGAGCTAAGTAACAATCATATCTGGAGGACGAATTTCCATTTCAAAAATTTCATAGTGAAAACGCGTCCGACACATTTAGATTTCGAAATGGAAAACGATGGTTTTACCGAAAATGGTTGGATGCATTATGGCTTCGAGATGTACTACAGCATGTTAAATTGTGGATTTCGAATGCGGCCGACCGCGGGAACCGCTTCGGGAGTGCACCCGGTTTCTTTAGGATTTGGACGTGTTTATGTAAATCTACCTGATGGATTCAGTTATGAGAAATGGATGTCGGGTCTGGATGCGGGCCGCAGTTTTGTGTCTACCGGGCCGATGTTAACTCTGAAAGTGAACCAATCTCATTTGGGGAAAACGTATCAGGAACCTGCAGACGCAGAGTATGTTTGTCATTTAGAAGGCACAGCACGCTACTGGAAACCGATCTCCCGGATCGAAGTAGTCGTGAATGGTGATGTGATAGAAACGATCAAACCCGCCAATCAAAGGGGAGCCGATTCTGCATTGACCTCAGCCATTGATCTCAAACTGAAATTAAAAGGTTCGGCGTGGGTGATCGTGCGTTGTTTTTCGAAAGATGAAACAGGGAGAATGCGATTTGCACATACGGCACCGGTCTATTTTGATGTTCCTGGTCAGCCTGTGCGTCCAAAACGGGCAGCCGTACAATATTTGATCCGTCGTATGGAAGAGGAAATCGCGCGAAATCAGGGCGTTTCGAACGCCACCTGTGTAAATGAGTATCGCCAAGCTCTGGAAACGTATCAACGTTTGTTGCCGACAGCCCGGTGAACCAGTTAAAATGTAAGGAATCAACCTTCAACACCCCGACCTGCATTCATCCTGCCCATATCACTCCACTGGAGTCCGTATGTTTTCACCATTCAAGAATTTCTTATGCCCGTCTTGTTTCGTTCTCATTCTTTCTTTACAGGTAAGCGTGCCTGCTGCTGAAACTGCCACTACGATTTTTAAGAATGGGAAAGTGATTACCCTCGATAGTAAATCGCGGATTATGGAGGCGATTGCCATACGAGGCGGAAAAATTCTGGCTGTCGGGACCAATTCTGAAGTAATGCAATTTAAGGGGGATCAAACAAAAGTGATTTCTCTAAATGGCAAAACGGTAATACCCGGGCTGATTGAATCCCATGTGCATGCCTTACGTGCCGCACGAGGCGAATTGTTGCAACCGCATCAGGAGTTGAATTCGGTGGCCGAGATTCAAGCCTGGATTCGTGAGAAAGTCAAAGATGTGCCGGCTGGTCGTTGGATTACAGTGCCTCGCACAGATATCACCCGTTTGAAAGAACGCCGCCGTCCCACGCCTGCTGAGATGGATGCAGCTTGCACGACGCACCCCGTTTATATGAATATCGCTCGCAAAAATGTGTTGAATACTCTGGGCTTTCAATTACTTGGAATCAAGAGTGACGGGGATAAGCTGGCGGGAGCCCGAATTATCTTCGATGAAAAGGGGAAGCCTTTAATGATGGTCGGCGGCGGCGGAGCGATTCGCAAATTGATTCCACGCAAGACTGTTCCAGATCAATCGACGCGGGCGGCTTTAAAGAAGCTGCATGCAATTTATAATTCAGTGGGGATTACCAGCATTCTGGAGCGGGGCTCGGGAGTATCCGAATATCGTGAATATGAACTGATGAAAGAAAATAAAGAGTTGACGGTGCGGATGACGATGACGATTCGTCAGCAGGTCCGCAGCGCTGCTGCCGTAAAAGAGTTTACAAAAAAATTAGGGCTGATCACAGGAGACGGAGATGACTGGGTTCGTGTCGGTCCTTTGAAGATTTCGGTTGATGGTGGCATTCATTGGGGAAGCACACGACTTTCAGAGCCGTATGGCGAAAAGCGTCGTCAGTTTTATGTCCTTGAGGATGCCAATTATCGGGGGGATCTGGCTTATTCGCGCGAATTGATGGAAGAAATATTTGAAGCAGGGCAGAAACTGGGCTGGCAGATGTGCTGTCACGCGACCGGCGATGGCTGTGTGAATGAAATACTGAGCGCGCTGGAAAATGTAAATCAACGACTGCCGGTGAAAGGACGCCGATTTTGTATCACGCATGCGTATTTTCCGACTGAAGAATCTGTCAGGCGTTCGAAGGCATTGGGCGTCTGTTATGATACGCAGACCTTTCTGTTCTATCGTGATGCTGACGCGATCAATGAAATTTATGGCCCCTCCTGGGTTAACCGGTTTATGGGGCTCAAGACATTTGTTGGCGGGGGAGTTCCCGTTGCCATCAACAGCGACCATATGAACGGGTTTGACCCCAATCGATCGATGAACGCATTCAACCCGTTTCTGACGCTATATATAGCAGTCAGTCGTAGAGACATCGAAGGAAATGTTTTCGGTGCCCATCAGAAATTGAGTCGGGAACAGGCACTACGTTGTATGACGATTGACGCAGCCTATATCAGTTATGAAGAAAAGGTGAAAGGGACTCTGGAACCTGGAAAACTGGCTGATCTGGTTGTGCTTGACCGCGATTATTTAACATGTCCTGAAAACGAAATCCGAGAAATTAAGCCTCTCTTGACGGTACTGGATGGACAAGTCGTCTTTGAGGCAGCAAAGACTGATGGCAACTAACGTTGAATCCCGTGAGCCTGAATTTGGTTTGATTTGCTGTCTTATCTGGTCTGAAACGTCCTTTTTTTTAACGAAAAAGCGTTACCCTTGGACATTAAAATTGTCATTGGATATGATGCGTGCTCGAATCTCTTAAATTCAAGTCGTATGACGGTTTACTTACAATTTTCGAACTCTTCACGGAGCATTTGATTACTTATGTTGGATTTGCAGTTTATCTGCGAGAATCAGGAAGCCATTCTTGAGAATTGTCGCAATCGTGGAATTGAAGTCGATCTGGAGCAACTTTCAAAACTGGATCAGAGAAGGCGAGAACTCATCGTTCAAGGTGATCAGGTTCGTCAGGAGCAGAAATCTGTTTCCTCCCAAATTCCCAAGGCTGCGGACAACGATGCGAAGCAGGCATTCATCGCACAAGGCAAGGAATTACGCGAGCAGGTTTCGGCCATTGACAACGAACTTCGTGAAGTAGAGTCAGAGTTGAAGATCGAGCAGGCACGCGTACCGAATTTGGCACACCCGGATGTCCCCATCGGGAAAGAGGATAAAGCGAACACGATGGTTCGCATGGGGGGCGAAAAGCCCGAGTTTGACTTTGCACCATTGAATCATGTGGAACTGGCTGAAAAACATGATCTGATTGATTTCGAAGCGGGAACGCGGGTTGCCGGCCATGGCTTTTATTATCTGAAGAACGAGGCTGTTTTACTGGAGATGGCCCTTTGTCAGTATGCCATGCAAAAGCTGGTGCAGGAAGGATTTGTTTTGCACAGTACTCCCGATCTGGCGCGCAAAGAGATTTTGGAAGGTATTGGCTTTAACCCGCGTGGTGATGAGACACAGATTTATTCTGTAGAGAATACCGATCTCAGTTTAGTTGCGACGGCCGAGATCACTTTGGGGGGATCCATGAAAGATCAGATCATGGAACGCGAAAGTCTGCCACTGAAAATCGCCGGTCTCTCACATTGTTTCCGCACCGAAGCCGGCGCGCATGGAAAGGCAACTCGTGGAATTTATCGGGTTCACCAGTTTACCAAAGTCGAAATGTTTGCATTCACTGAGCCGACCAACGCCGCCTCAGATGAAATGCATGAAGAAATCGTACGCATCGAGGAAGAAATCTTTCAGGGGTTGGGCCTGCATTATCGAGTCGTCGATACCTGCACTGGTGATCTCGGCGCACCGGCTTACCGTAAATATGATCTGGAAGCCTGGATGCCCGGTCGGGGTGAGGGGGGAGACTATGGTGAGGTCACCTCTGCGTCGAACTGCACGGATTACCAGTCGCGGAGATTGGGTACCCGTTGTAAATCGAGTGGGAAGAAGGGCACAGAATTTGTGCATACATTGAATGGAACAGCCGTTTCCATTGCCCGGGCGATTATTGCGGTACTGGAGAATAACCAGCAGGCCGATGGAACGATTCTGATTCCAGAAGTCCTCAGACCCTGGGTGGGAAAAGAAAAGATTGGCTGATTTTTCCGATTTGGAACAAACGGAGTCACTGTGAAACTCGTAAAAGACTCGGGGTTGTTATTAAAAGTCCAACAATTCCTCTCTCCGAGTAGATAGATCTGATGTAGATCTTGGTTATTACCGATTTTGGCTGGACAATCTATATGTAAACCAGCCAGAATTGGTTCAGACATGCTATTCTCTTTTCAGTTTCCGTCCTCATTTCAGATCTCGAGAATTTACGTGAACGATCAACCAGACAAAGATTTGCCTGACGACAGCTCTGCGGACCACATTGAGCCCGATTCTGATCAAAATCAAATTCCCGATAAGTCTGAAGCGATTTTGGAGAATATGCCCGGGCAGACCGTCGCGCAAGATTCAGAGGAAGGTCTCCCCGAGTGGGAGCCGTTAACGCCCGAGCTGGTGGAAGACGAAGCGATCCGGGGGGACTTCATGTTGCGCTGGGCGGCGATTCTCCTGGCTTGTCTGTTTGCTGCGACTTTCATCGCGGAGACGAAAACCCTGGTGCATGTCAAAACGGGACAATATCTGGCAAGTCATGGTTTCTGGCCTCCCTCTACCGATGTATTCTCTTATACCGCTACGGATCGACCCTGGTATAATAATTCCTGGCTGTTCGATTTAACGCTTTCTGGTGTATACGGTGTGTTCGGCGATAACGGGCTGACCTTATTTAAGATGCTTTTACTGGGTGTCACTTTTTATGTGATTGTCCACCTGTGTCAGCGGGAGATTTCAACCTGGTGGGGTTCGATTCTTGCTGTGCTCGCATTGATCGCCTGTTTTCCGCAAATTATGGTTACTCCAGAACTGATCACCATTCTGGGAGTGGTTCTCACTTTGCGTTGTCTGCGTTCCTGGCAGGAACGTGATTCACTGCGTGCATTATGGGCGTTAGTACCTCTGTTTTTAGTGTGGGCTAATTTTGATTCGCGTGTCTTCCTGGGCATGATATTACTTTTGCTTTATGCCCTGGGTGAGACGGTTGCTGCTTTGATGAATCGGTCTAATTTAAATGATGACACCGATTACCAAACCCTGTGGATGGTCCTGGGAGGGAGTCTGGTAGCTACATTGCTGAATCCTGTGGGCTGGCATTCACTGACTGCGGGGCTCAGTTATTATACGGTTGAGTATCCCATCATGACTTCGATGTTCTTGGGAAATCTACGACCTGAAGAACTGGGTTATTTCTCGATGACCTCGCCTTTGTTCTGGAGTTCTCTCAATCATTATACGGTTGCCGCCTTCATATTGATTTTGCTGACTTTTGTCAGCTTTGTTCTGAATCAAGCGAAGATGAGTTTTGGGCAGTTGTTTGTGTTTGTCGGATTTTGTGGCCTTTCAATTGTGGCCAGCCATGAACTGGTTGTCACGAGCATCCTCTGCGCTGTGTTTGCAAACATCAATTTTCAACAGTGGTATCGTGATAATTTTCGACAAACTTATAGTGTGGAGACTTCCGAGTTGCTGTTTTCGCGAGGTGGGCGCGCAGTGACGGTTTTAACGTTTTTCGTGTTGGCATATCTCATAGTATGCGGTCGTTTTCAGGGATCAGACTCATCGAGACATGCCATCGGCATGGGGTTCAGCCCCTCACTCACTCGATCGATTGAAGGGTACCAGAGTGTGCTCGCCGATTCACTGGATGATCGCCCCTTTCATTTTGTACTGGAACAGGGAGACCTATTGATCTGGTTGGATCAGAAGTCGTTTATTGACAGTCGTGTTTCGCTCTTTGCCGGGACAGGGGAAAGCGACTTGTTTCAGTTGCATGATAAAACAAGACGTGCTTTACGAAATCGGCGCGAAGAACAGCAGGGAAGTGGCATTCCGGATGTGTGGAAAACGACATTCGACCAGTTTCAGATAACCCATGTGATTCCTCGACTGTCAGGAAATAATCCGGATTACCGCACATTTTTTGATTTGCTTAATTCTCAAAGAGACTGGCAACTGACGGAATTGAATGGTGTGACAGCCGTCTTTTATAGAACCAATTCTACAGAAGAAAAACAGAAGGAATTTTTAGCAGCGCACCAGCTTGATTTCATAAAACGTGCATTTCGGGAACAAAAAGAGTTTCCGGAATTGCGAACAGACTGGGCAAGGCCCAAAACATTCTATAGTCGTTATTTGTTGCCACAAACAGATTATCTTGGGAACGATGTTCAAACCGCCCGTCATTACCTGGGATTGATGTCTCAGTCTGGGGTGAATCATGAATTGGCGTCCAGTTTTGCGGTGCTGGCGATTCAACTGGCAAATCGTGGGTTAATCAATAATTCGAATAGTGCAGAAGCCTATCGAATACTGGGCAGCGCTTATGGATATCTGGCAAATCTTGAAGCACAGTTAATGACACCACAGGCAGCCCGAAATCAACAGAGACGACCCGTACGAATTGACCGGATGCGTTACTTTCAGATTTTGCATGCTTATCATCAATCAATCATTATCGATCCGGATTATGCGCCGACACATCTGTTTCTGTTTGATCTTTATACAAACATGGGAAAGATTGATCTCGCGTATTATGAATTGAAGACCTATCTGGAAATGATCGAAGGTAAAACAGAATTGTCAGATGATGCCTTTGCGAGGTTGCGGGCTTACACGGATCATCTTGAAAAACTCAGAACACAGATAGACCAGATGACACAGGATCTGGACCAACAAAAGAAGTCGGGAACGGAGCTTCTGCAATTAGCGGGACTGGCCTATCAGAAGGGGCTGGTTTTACTGGCTCGTGATTTTCTGGACGATCCAGTTTACGTCGCGAAAAATCCATTAGCGCAAAATCTACAAGCATCCATTTTCATGGAAGTCGGATATTCAGAAGAAGCCAGTACCAAGATGTTGCAGCTGGAGACTCTTGCCCAGAATGATCCTCGGATTCCCTGGCGGGCGCAGGCGGCATTTACCAATCTGGGCAATGGAAATTACCGGGGTAGCTTTGACTTATGGAAAGAGGAGATTAGATCACAAGAGGAGGCTCGTATCGCGGGCGTGTTGCAGACGCTACCTTTCATTCAACCCCCCGAATCCAGTTTCTGGCCGACACAGCACACGGTTTCGGTGATTAATTATCTCTATGCACTCTCACAACAACAAACGCCTCTGAAACTGAATCTGGCGCGCTGCGAAATTGAAGTCGGCCAACCTGAACAGGCCACCGTGCTTTTTCGTGAAATCATCGAAGAAGAGCCGGATACTCCCTATCGACCGATGATCCGATTCTATCTCTATCAGCTGACAGGCGAATTGATACCAGAACAGGCAGAAGCACCCGCGGGACAGTCTGAACCAGAACAAAATCTGCAGCCTCTGGTTGCTCCCAAACCTTAAACTGACTTCAGGCTGGTTTCAAGACTTTGAGCTTCGTGCCTTTCACAAGGTCAGCGACCTGTTCCCGATAAGCCGTCATGTGTGGTGCTGTCAGATGTGCTTTGAGCGCATCCACGCTGGCCCACTTTTCCATGACCGTTACGATCTGGTTGCCATTCATGACCTGCGCGGGAATGTCTGTTTCTTCATCGATGGCAGGCCCATATTCGATACAACCCTCTTCCGCCAGAACCAGAGGTACGAGCTTATGAAAGGCTTCCAGAAAGGCGGCCTGTTTTCCTTCTGCTAGTTCTATGTCTGCGATGACAAAAATCATGTCTTCCCTTTCTGCGGGCGGTCTATCTGGCCTGTAAACGTTTGATTAATTGACTGGCTTGAATGATGCGGCGGGAGTGAATACCTTTGGCAATTTTTTCCTGCCCTGCATATGCTTCGATACTAAACCGATATACGGGACCATCCTGGTAGATGAGTTTTGCCGTGCAATTCACGGTGGCTCCAAGGGGAGTGGGGGCCAAATGTTCCACTTCCACATGGGTGCCAACGCTCAGAGACTTGTCATCAAGCCACGGTTCCAGAAATTGTAACGCAGCCTGTTCCAGAAACCAAATCAGAGAAGGGGTCGATAAGACAGAAATCTCTGCTTCGTATTTGAAAGTAATTAAATGGCTTTCAAGAACTTCGAATGAAATGGTTTTAAACGAGCCCGTTCTGGGAGCCTGAGCCATAAGAGGGGGTCTCAATTCTGATTGATAATCTATTGTGATATTTCAATTGGTATGGATTTGGAAATTCGGGAGTCACTCGTCGAAATACTGATCGTAGATCGAATGAGTTGTTTCGCTAGTGTGGACTTAATATCAGGTGTCACGGTCACCGGTAAGGTGATTTTGATTTTGGAGACGCCCCCGATTTTCGTGGGTATTTCCAAAGTGGCCTGTGATGAGCTGGTGTGATTGGTTTTCGCAGCAGAGGCATCAATCAGTTTTTGCGGTGCTTTGATTTTCAGAATATAAACGTCTGGTCTGCCAACAGTCAGTATGCTGAGACCGAAAGAGCCATCCATTTTTACTGGGATTCCAGGGAAAGAAGCGTCTAATGTGACGGTGCCCGCACTCTGCTTTAATCCTTCATCTGAGGGAATCGTAAAGAAGGTGTCGATAGCAGCATACAGAGTTTCGTTTGATTTACCTGGTTCTGGTCGAGGGACAGAGCTAAATGATTTTCCGCTCCCGTAGAATGATCCTTTATAAGCAACAACCATCTTACCATCGGGCCCTTTTTTATAGAGACGATGGTCGATGCGACCGCTGAAACCTTTATATTTTTTATCATCGGGTGGAAAAGTCAGCCGAACACTGGTTGTTCTGCTTTCACCACTTTCTGGTCTCCACTCTGGAATGTCCAGTTTTCGGAATGTGCGATAGTTGGCCAGAATTGGAAAATTATCCTGTGGTACGACTCGTGTGAGGCTTCCCAGACTGGCACTCATGCTTCTGACTTGCCCTGAGGAGTTGGAAAACGTGATCAGTTTTTCGGCCTCTTTTCCGGAGTCTACAGTGGAAATGGACAGCTTTTCATTCGAAGCTCGGAATCGCTGTGCTTCAATCAGCATGTCGTATTTAGATTCATTCAGCCAGTTCCCGCTGTAGGTACTGACGACCACTTCATGGATGCCTTCTTCTTTCGTGGATACAGTCAGAGTCGCGTTGGATCGGTCGCCTCCCAGTTGAGCTGTTTGCTGAATGACACGATAGCCAATTTCTTTTCCATCGGGGTTATAGACACTGACCAGTAATCGTCCGGAGCTGGCAGCATCAAAGCCGAGCATCACCGTCAAACTGCTGTCTCTGCGTGTGACAGCAATCGGATAGCGGTGATAGACGCCGGCGGAGATCGTTTTTTGTGGTACTACAAACGCAGCAATGCGATCAGAGTCGCGCAGAGCGAGTCCCGGCAGACTGACTTCTGTTTCAAGATCAGATAGCTCAATGGGTTTATGGACGACGTCCAGGAAGCTGAATTCACGCTCGCCATGTTGTGTCACCGTGTAATAGGCCAGGTAGGTTTTTCCGGTCTCCATTAATTCACGCTTGCGCGTACTGTAAAAGAACGATTTGACACTGTTCGAGAGTACGAGAGAAATTTCATTGCCCTGCGCTTCTTCTTTACCGGGTAAGGCGATCGAAAACGGGATTTTTTCCTTGTTGCCGTTCACATCCAGAATCGTCACAGTGCCATCACTGTCCTGGATTTCCACTTTTTCAAGTTTCACAATCGCAGGAGTATTTTTTAATAACAGACTTTCTCGATCAGAAACCTCTCCATCAATATTCAGGTTGAGGTCAACCTTTTTATGAGCTGCAATATTATTCGAACGGTCATAGAGTCGATTGAATTTCGAATAGCGATTAATGCTGAACTCAGCCGTCTGTTTTTTGGGATTGATGGTTAATTTGGCCAGTCTCAGAAACTCGGTATAGGCTTTATCAATATTGATCAGGCCGGCTCCCTGTTGGGCATAGGTAAATCCTGGCATACGAGTTGCCGAATTTTCCAGTGCCAGTCTCATGCTTAATGCCAGAGAAGTCAGCGAGTATCGACTGTCCGACGATTTTTTACGGATGGCTGCGATTTTCTTTGTCTGTCGTTCCAACACATCAGCATATTCTTTGTCGGCTTTGATCAGTGATAACATGGCGGCTGCAGCGCCGGCTGCAATGGGAGACGACATACTGGTGCCGTTCTTCATATCTGACCCAGCAGAGTTTAAGGGCGTTGATGAAAGTGCTGATCCGGGGGCGACAACATTCGGTCGCATTTCTCCGGTATAGGAAGGTCCCAGTGAGGAAAAGAACAGCAGGCCGTGTTCGGGGGCGTTCACTCCCTCCGCCAGACGGTAATGTTCTCTTAAGGTATTCGAGGAAACATGAGCACCGACGAAGACCGCAGGGCTCGAACCTCCCAGCCCGTTAATCGAACGATAGCCGGGGCCATCATTAGAAGCTGATATGAAAAATGTAGTACCAAACTTGGCTGATAAATCCTGAATCAGAATACTCAGAGGACGTTTGACATAACCTTCATGGCTGCCGAGCGATATATTCACAACGTCGGGAACATAACCTTCAGGATTAAAAAAGGCTGCAATCAATCCCCGGATGATGGCCTGATCGGTACAACTACGACCCGAACAAACTTTGATGGCCATTAATTCGGCTTTCGGGGCTGCACCTTCAATTTGTAGTCCACTACCGGCAACGATTCCTGCTACGTGTGTTCCATGTGACTGTTGATCGAAGGCAATCGTAATTTCTGTAACCTGTTTTTTCGCATCAGGACGGAACAGAAGCGGATAGGCAATACGTTTTGTTCGCGAGGGGAATTCCAGCATATTCTGATAGGGGACCTTGACACCATCTTTTTGCATTTTCCGTGCGGTATTGAAGTCGATGATGGGGGTTTTGGCTTCCTCTTTACTGAACTTGCCATCCATATCCACGTCGACAAATGCCAGTGTGTATTCTTTGGGTAGATCCCGCTTCTCCAGATCGGGCTTTTTTGCGACGGCTGGTTTGGCTGGTTCGGGCTCTTTTTTCTCTTTATCCGTTTTTGTTTTTTTCTGCTCGGCTGCTTTCTTTTCTGCCTCTTTCTTCTCAGCTTCTTTTTTCAGTACCGGATTGGGAATGGAGCCGACGACAACCATAAGTTTGTCGTCTTTGGTTCCATTGCGATTGATATCAACACCTTCTTTACCCAGAGTGGTCCAGATATCTCCCTGTTGAAATCCGAGTTTTTTCTCATCAATGTAGCCAAAGTAAACATAGTCCAGGTCTTTGATCGTTTCAGGAAGGGCGATGAACTTGCGGGGTTCAATTTCGATTTTGCCATCAAGCTGTCGCATGCGCGTCAGTTTCATGCGACCTTCGCGTGTTGCATCATTCCAGAAAATTACACGATCTTGAAATACGGGATGGCTGGTATCAATGCCTGTATCGATAATCGCGACGATTGTACCTTCGCCCAGGCCTTTACCGGCAACTCTTTTTCGCAGTGTGGGTACCTTGATGTCTTCCAGTGGAACATAGAGTGAATCAAAATCTGCTTCTGGAGGGGCTTTCAATTCAGGAGCCTTGGTTGTCTCTGTTGTTGTTGTTGCCGCCGGTTCTACCTGGGGAACAATTTTTTGTGGTTGTAATTCTTCCATCACTCCGGAAGGAAGTTTTAATGACTCGATGAATTTTTTATCGTTCAACTTGGTGGGAGGGAGATTCACCACAAGAAACGGAATGTCATTCCCAATGCCCAGGTTGGGGTCATAGATGACTTTCCCTCCTGATTTCTTCACCAGGTCGGCTGTCCTTCGCACATCATTCACCCGTAACAAGACCGTTAATTCTGGTGAGCAATCACATAACTCTTCTTTGATGGATTGTGCTGAAGCATTTTGGTTACTCAAGCTTAAGCCGCTGAACACCAAAACGATGGCGATCAAAGAACAACGCATCAGATTACGACGATTTAAAATATTCATCAGCCCCTCAAGCTTTCGGGATTCAGAGCAAAATGCTCTGTTTGAGATCTAATTTGGGAATTTTTAGATGGTTTGGCAGGCAAACTGGTTTCAAAACTGAAACTGCGAAATCGGTATTCTCTTCCTATCAGACCATACTTAAATATATGACACACTTTGTCGATGTTGCTTATATTCTCACAAGACAAACAGCTATTGTGAATGCTGATCAGCATTGAAAATACGATATAGTGATGAGTCGGAAAGAACTTAGGAGTTCTCACCTGCAAGCGAACATGACAGACGCACCTGTAATAAGTTAGGTCATAAACCGAGCATTGACAAAGCAATAAGCGTAAAATATCATCCAACCATGGTCCAATTCTCTCGCCAATCTCTTTTAACTGCTATGTGTACAGTATTTTTACTGGACATGGTTTTTCTATTTGGCGGTCCGGCCTTCTCTGATTTCCCTGTATCAAACACAGACTGGTTCTATTCTGAGTTTGAGATGGAAGAAAGTGAAGAAGTCGGTGAGGAAGATACTTTAATTCAGGATGCGGAATTCTCAATTGAGATTTCTTTAACGAGTTCCCGGGTGCATCACTCTGTGATCATTGCACCGGAATGGGACCGTTATGAAAGACACGATACTCGTGGCCCGCCTGTCGCCTGCTGAAGCATGCTCGGTTTTCAACCAGCAACTTCCCATTTTCAGAATTCGCTGAAATTTCTTTTTACTGCGCTAGTTAATCTCATTTTTGATCGATGTGTTTTTGGCATGGATCAAAACCAATGATTTCCTGCCTCGAGTAAGCGGTATTTCTTTTCATCCTACCTGAGATCCATTCACAGGCACAATCTTTTAATGGACCACTTTCATGTCACAAATTGATCCGAGTCAAAACAAGTTTAACTTGAAAAACTATCTGAATGATTTCAATCCCTGGCATAACATCAAAATTATGCACACGAATATTCCCAATGATATCCTGGCCGGAATTACGGTTGCTGTGATCGCCATGCCGCTGGCGCTGGCGTTTGGAGTTGCCTCCGGTCTGGGAGCAGAAGCAGGGATGTGGGCCGCCATTTGTGGTGGAATTTTTGTCGGCCTGTTTGGAGGCTCCAATACGGGAGTCAGTGGCCCAACCGGACCCAAAGTGGTTCAGTTAGCAGCGATTATCGCTGCCACCAAACTGGCAACCGGTGAGCCAGACATCGTATTTGCCATGTCAATGGTGTTTTTAAGCGGCCTTGTCTGTATCGCGCTGGCGTTATTGAAAATTGGGCGTTTCATCTACTACACACCCTATTCGGTGGTGTCCGGGTTTATGTGTGGAATCGGTGTGATTATTATTCTGCTCGAAATTCCACCCATGCTGGGTTTTGCGACACCGAATTCCGTCATCGATGCCATCAAACAAATTCCCTATGATGTCATGCATGAAAAACCGCATGCGCTGATTATTTCTCTGACAACATTCATAACAATTTTGGTGTGGCCTCGCATCACGAAGAAACAATGGTTGCCAGCACCGCTGCTGGGATTGATTGTCGGAACCAGTATTGCACACATCTTTCATTTTAATGACATCGAATATATCGCCCAGATGCCAGTCGGCATGCCACATTTATATATTCCCGATTTTACTCGATTCGGCGAAATGATAGGTGGCGCCTTTGCTTTAGCAGGACTTTGTATTTTTGATTCATTGCTGACCTGTCTGGTTAGCGACAATATGACCGGTGAGCGACATAACAGTGATCGTGAAATATTCGGGCAGGGAATTGCCAATCTGGCCTGTGGCGTTGTCGGCGGCGTGACGACGGCGACGGCCACCATGCGGACCGTTGCCAATGTCAAGTGTGGCGGTAAAACCGGGCTCGCATCGATAGTACATGGCCTGGTGCTGTTGGCGCTGATGCTGGGGCTGGCACCTTATGCCAGTTATATCCCCATGGCATGTCTGGCGGGCATTCTGCTTAAAGTAGGCATCGACATCATCGATTATCGCGTGATGCCTGTTTTGCACCGCATGCCTTTAACCGATTCGGTCTGTTTCTGGACGGTCTTAATTCTGACCATTTCCGTAGATTTACTGGTGGCGATGGGCGTTGGAATTACGATTGCCTTTGTTCGCATTGTGCAGGAACTGGGTCAGGCTTACGAGCAGGAAGTGGTCAGTTTGAATCAAATTGATCGTGCCTTACCCGCAGATGTCTCTATGCCGGAAGAACTCAAGGAAAAAGTTCTCAAATTACGACTGGAAGGACCGCTGTTCTTTGGCGTGTCAGACACGGTTTATCGGGCTTCTTCTGCTTTGGTCAATTACAAATATCTGATTATTCGTATGGCACGCGTACCGATGGTAGATATGTCGGGTGCCTATTTACTCGATGATATTGTTGAAAAGGCACATCAACAGGGGGCAATTGTATTCTTCACCGGATTAAAACCAAACGTCGAACGTACTTTAGACCGCTTGCGAATTTTTGAGAAAATGGCTGATGGAAATTGTCTGAAAACATTCAATGATGCGATTTTCAGAATCCAGCAGCTGGAACAGGAATCTTCAGACAAAGTGCATGTTGATGATGAAAAATTGAGCCAGGTTTAATTTGTATCATGGAGGAAATCATCGTAAATTCTGAAAACTATGGATTTCACTTCGTCGTCAAGCATTAACGATGTTTTCACTGCCAGCACGATAGTGGAACTGGAGAATGCAGCACGCTGCAGTGTCGCTGGCTGTATTCCCCTGCTTCCCAATCGCCCTACGTATTTGGAAATTATTCTTCAGATGTCCCTGAATGTTTCTACGAACGTTCGATTCAATCACTAGTCCTTAAAGCAGCGTAGTTGAATTCGTTGAATTTCCTGAAAGACGAAAACCTCC
>Ga0055584_100002673_pt1 | contig 17606 bp, 17 predicted proteins | sample OSDHelmetaG_FD_58716 | JGI IMG/M metagenome (GOLD analysis project Ga0055584, IMG submission 58716) | Pelagic marine sediment microbial communities from the LTER site Helgoland, North Sea, for post-phytoplankton bloom and carbon turnover... | ecosystem: Environmental > Aquatic > Marine >... | reverse complement strand
ACCGTTCCTAAGGGAATATCGCTTAAAAATAATGCATTACCAACGTCAGGTGTGACACCTTTTCCAGAATTAATTTCCTGCCCAACTTCAATACCTGCAGGAGCAACTATATAACGTTTTTCACCGTCTTTGTAATATACCAAGGCGATACGCGCACTTCTGAAAGGATCGTACTCAACAGTCTTTACAACTCCTGGAACACCAAATTTATCTCTTTTGAAGTCAATTTCTCTGTACTTTCTTTTATGACCACCACCAACGTTTCTGATAGTCATTTTACCAGTGTGGTTTCTTCCACCTTTTCTATTGTGCCCTTTAACCAGAGATTTTTCAGGAGCACTTGCAGTGACTTCTTCAAATATAGAAGCTACCTTGTGTCTTTGACCTGGAGTAGTTGGGTTAAACTTTCTAACTGCCATTTTCTTCTATCTTAAATGTTACTGAAAAAATCAATTGTATCTCCTTCTGCAAGAGTTATAACTGCCTTTTTAAATGAGTTTGTTTTACCAGAAATAACACCTGCTTTAGTGTTACGTGTTTTTCTTTTACCACCGTAATTCATTGTGTTCACAGACTCAACAGCAACACCGTACATACCTTCAACAGCATCCTTAATTTGAAGTTTATTAGCGCGTTGATCAACTACAAATCCAAAACGATTTAACTTTTCGCTCTGCGCTGACATCTTTTCGGTAATAATCGGTTTTAATAAAATTTTCATCTTTCTTAACTTAAAATGTCTTCGATTTGCTTAACTGAACTCGATGAAAGGACTAAGTTATTTGTCTCAATAATATTGTAAGTACTCAATTCAGAGACAGTTACCACATTTAATCCCTTTAAATTACGAGAAGACAAATATACGTTATCATCTTTTTCATTTAAAACTATCATAGTCTTATTTCCTTCCAAAGCCATATTGCTCAGCAAGTCAACAAACTGTTTTGTTTGGGGCGCCTTAAAAGCAAAATCTTCAATTACACTAATAGCGCTTTCTTTTGCCTTATATGTGAGAGCAGACTTTCTAGCTATTTGCTTCACTTTTTTATTCAGCTTGAAATCGTAGTTTCTTGGTCTTGGACCAAACACTCTACCGCCACCTCTAAAAATTGGACTCTTGATACTACCTGCTCTAGCGGTTCCTGTCCCTTTTTGTTTCTTTATTTTTCTCGTACTTCCAGTAATCTCACCTCGTTCTTTTGCTTTGTGAGTACCTTGACGGTTGGCCGCTCTGTACTGTCTAACGTCTAGGTAAATTAAGTGATCGTTTGGTTCAATACCAAAAACCGAATCACTTAACTTCGCTTTCTTGCTAGTCTTTTTTCCTGTTTTATCGTAAACTGCTACTTCCATTATTTCTCAACTATTACACTTGAACCATTTGCTCCTGGAATTGCTCCGTTTACAATGATTAAGTTTTTATCAGCAAGTACTTTAATAACTTTCAAGTTTTGAACTTTAACGCGATCTCCACCCATTCTGCCTGCCATTTTCATTCCTTTGAAAACCCTAGCAGGAGTAGATGCATTACCAATTGAACCTGGAGCCCTTAATCTGTTGTGCTGACCGTGCGTTGCTTGACCAACACCGCCAAAGCCGTGTCTTTTCACGACACCTTGAAAACCTTTTCCTTTAGATGTGCCAACTACATCAACAAACTCACCTTCTTCAAACATCTCAACAGTAATAGAATCGCCAAGATTCAATTCTGTTTCAAAGCCCTTTAATTCAAGTACATCAGTTTTAGGAGTTGTTTTTGCTTTTTTGAAATGCCCTTTAAGAGCATTAGAAGTGTTTTTCTCCTTTCCTTCGCCAAATGCAATTTGCACGGCACAGTAACCATCAACCTCATCAGTTTTTACTTGGGTTACAACACAAGGGCCTGCTTCGATCACTGTACAAGGAAGATTTTTACCTTCTTCATTATACATTGTCGTCATCCCTATTTTTTTACCTATTATTCCAGACATCGTTTATCAGGTATTACTATCTAAATCAAACTTTAATTTCTACATCAACCCCACTAGGAAGCTCAAGCTTCATTAATGCGTCGACAGTTTTTGATGATGAGCTATATATGTCCATCAGCCTTTTATAAGCTGAAAGTTGAAATTGCTCTCTCGATTTTTTATTAACGTGCGGCGAACGCAACACAGTGTAAATTCTTTTGTGAGTTGGCAATGGAATAGGACCATTAACAATAGCACCTGTACTCTTTACAGTTTTAACAATCTTTTCAGCTGATTTATCAACTAAATTGTGATCGTAAGACTTTAATTTTATTCTTATTTTTTGAGCCATCGTTCTATAATTATGCTGTTACTTGACCTTTTGCTGCTGCAATTACCTCAGTAGAAATATTCTTAGGGCAATCAGCAAATTTTAAAAATTCCATTGTAGAGGTTGCTCTTCCAGAAGACATTGTTCTAAGAGCAGTAACGTAGCCAAACATTTCCGATAAAGGAACTTGAGCTTTTACTACTTTAGCACCATTCTTATCATCCATACCATCAACTTGACCTCGTCTTCTGTTTAAATCTCCAACTATATCACCCATATTCTCTTCCGGTGTAACCACTTCCAATTTCATAATTGGTTCCAAGATAACAGGATTAGCCTGCGGTAAGGCTTCTCTATATGCCATTTTAGCAGCTAACTCAAATGACAGCTGATCAGAATCCACCGCATGGAATGAACCATCCTTAAGTGTAACTTTTAAACTATCTACTGGAAAGCCTGCTAAAACACCGTTCTTCATTGCTTGAACAAATCCTTTCTCGACAGATGGAATAAATTCTTTAGGAATATTACCACCTTTAATTTCGTTTTTAAACTCAAGACCTTCCTTGTCGTCATCTCTCGGACCTATTGTTACAACAATATCAGCAAATTTACCGCGACCACCAGATTGTTTCTTGTATACCTCTCTGTGATCAACAGTGCCAGAAATAGTCTCTTTGTAAGCAACTTGCGGAGCTCCTTGATTACACTCTACTTTAAACTCTCTCTTGAGACGATCAAGAATAATATCTAAGTGCAGCTCACCCATTCCAGATACAATTGTTTGACCAGAATCTTCGTCAGTCTTAACTTGAAATGTTGGATCTTCTTCAGCCAACTTAGCTAAAGCCATACCTAACTTATCAACATCTGCTTGAGTTTTTGGTTCAATAGCAATACCAATTACTGGATCTGGAAAATCCATTGATTCTAAAACAATAGGAGCATTCTCTGCACATAAAGTATCACCAGTTTTTATATCCTTAAATCCAGCTAATGCAGCTATATCACCACATTGCAATTCAGGAATTTGATTCTGTTTATTAGCGTGCATTTGGAAAATACGAGAAATACGCTCTTTATTTCCTGAACGAGAGTTGTGAACATAAGAACCAGCTTCTAGTTTTCCAGAATAAGCTCTAGTAAAACATAATCTTCCTACAAATGGATCGGTAGCAATCTTAAATGCTAATGCTGCAAACGGCTCATCAATAGATGGCTTTCTACTGTCTGCTTCATCTGTTCTTGGGTTAATTCCTTCGATAGCCTGGGTATCCATTGGTGAAGGAAGAATCTCCATTACCATGTCAAGCATCGCCTGAACACCTTTATTCTTAAATGCCGAACCGCACATCATTGGAACAACTTTTCCCGCGATAGTAGCTTCTCTTAGAGCATCAAGAATTTCTCTTTCTGTTAAGGAGTTCTCATCTTCGAAATACTTTTCCATTAAGGTATCATCAAACTCAGCAACAGCTTCTAATAATTCTTCTCTTAATCTCTTAGCTTCATCAAGAATATCAGTAGGAATTTCAATTTCTTCAAAAGTCATCCCTTGATCTTCTTCATTCCAAGTAATTCCTTTAAAATTAATTAAATCAACAACCCCTTTAAATTCGTCTTCGTCACCAATGTTAATCTGTAATGGCAAAGCATGACTTCCAAGCATCTCTTTAACTTGAGTACAAACTTTTAAGAAATCTGCCCCTTGACGATCCATTTTATTAACGAAGCCAATTCTTGGAACATTGTAATTGTTTGCCAATCTCCAGTTAGTTTCAGATTGTGGTTCAACACCATCTACAGCACTAAATAAGAATACTAAACCATCTAATACACGCAGAGAACGATTTACCTCTACCGTAAAATCAACGTGTCCAGGTGTATCAATAATGTTAACATGATATCCTTGATCTCTATAGTTCCAGTTTAGGGTTGTAGCAGCAGATGTAATTGTAATACCTCTTTCTTGTTCTTGCTCCATCCAGTCCATTGTAGCAGCTCCATCATGAACTTCACCAATTTTATGGCTTACACCACCATAATAAAGAATACGCTCTGTAGTGGTTGTTTTACCTGCATCAATGTGCGCAGCAATTCCAATATTCCTTGTATATCTTAAATCTCTTTTTGCCATTTCTTTCTAGTGCTAGATATTAAAATCTAAAATGTGAGAATGCTTTGTTTGCTTCTGCCATCCTATGGGTGTCTTCTTTCTTTTTGAAAGCTCCACCTTCTTCTTTGAAAGCTGCAATAATTTCATCTGCAAGTTTTTGCTCCATTCCTTTTCCGTTCCTTTTTCTTGCATTAAGAATCATCCATTTAATACCTAGAGCAGTTTTTCTACTATCTCTAACCGGCTGAGGAATTTGGAATGTGGCACCACCAACTCTTCTACTTCTTACTTCGACTTGGGGCGTAACATTAGCCAAACCTTTCTTAAAGGCTTCAATTGGTTCTACTTCCTCAATTTTTTTATCAACGATTTCCATTGCTCCGTAAAAAATCGAAAATGCTTTTGTCTTTTTACCGTCAACCATCATATTATTGACAAATCTTGTAATCAACTGATCACCAAACTTTGGATCTGGTAATAAAATTCTATCTTTAGCTCTACTTTTTCTCATCTTTCTAAATAGGTTTTATTTTTTTGGAGCTTTCGTTCCGTATTTAGATCTTCTTTGTGTACGCCCATCAACACCTGCTGTATCTAGAGCTCCGCGAACAACATGATATCGAACACCTGGTAAATCTTTTACTCTGCCACCTCTTACTAACACAATTGAGTGTTCTTGTAAATTGTGACCCTCACCACCAATATAAGCATTTACTTCGTTACCATTTGTCAACCTCACCCTTGCTACTTTACGCATTGCAGAGTTTGGCTTTTTTGGAGTAGTAGTATATACTCTTACACAAACGCCTCTACGCTGCGGGCAAGAGTTTAAAGCTACAGACTTACTCTTCTTTGTTTGCTTTAATCTACCTTTTCTTACTAACTGTTGAATAGTCGGCATACTTGATTTCTTTACTTTTTCTCTATATAAAATTACCCCAAGACGTATTTTGGGGGGTGCAAAGGTACATGAATAATCAAAATATGCAAGTGCTAAAATAAAAAAGTTTAAATTTTCTTTCAGTATAACTATTCACCTGTTGAATTAATGTATTCTTCCTATTGAGCATCTTGTTTATAATTCCAAAGTTATGTGCAAAACTTTGCCTCAGATAATAATATTTCCTGCCTTACTTTTGAACACATGAATTATAAAGACGAACTTAACGAAGAGCAGATCAGAGCTGTTGAAAATATTGACGGATCAAGTATGGTTATTGCTGGCGCTGGTTCTGGAAAAACGAGAGTTCTAACCTATCGAATTGCACATATGATAAATAGCGACATTGACGCATTTAATATATTGGCATTAACTTTTACAAACAAAGCGGCAAAAGAAATGAAGAAGCGTATCTCTTTGCAAGTTTCGGGCAATGAAGCACGAAATATCTGGATGGGGACCTTCCACTCTATTTTTGCAAGGATTCTGCGTACAGAAAGTGAAAAATTAGGTTACCCCTCTAATTTTACTATCTACGATTCGCAAGATTCCAAAAATTTAATAAAAGCAATTGTAAAAGAATTAGGTCTTGACGACAAGATATATAAACCCAATATTATTGCTAACCGGATTTCGAATGCCAAAAATAATTTAGTTTCTGCTCAAGCTTATATAAATAACACAACGATACAAGCTGATGATAGACAATCGGCGAAACCAAAACTTGGAGAGATATACGAAACATACTCGAAAAGGTGTTTTAAAGCAGGTGCTATGGACTTTGATGATTTACTATTCAAAACCAATGTGCTACTGAGAGACTTCCCTGATGTGCTTTTCAAATACCAAGATAAGTTTAGATATATTATGGTAGATGAGTTCCAAGACACAAACTTTTCCCAATATCTTATCGTAAAGACATTGGCAGCGCGTTTCGAAAACATTTGCGTTGTTGGTGATGATGCGCAGAGTATTTATGCTTTCCGTGGGGCTAGTATTCAAAACATTTTGAACTTCAAAAAAGACTACCCAGATGCCAAAACATTTAAGCTTGAGCAAAATTATCGCTCAACTGATACGATTGTAAAAGCGGCTAATTCTATCATTAATAAAAATAAAGATCAAATTCAAAAAGATATCTGGACTTCCAACGAAACTGGAGCTCCTATTAAAGTACTTCGTTCATTAACCGACAATGAAGAAGGACTAACAATTTCTTCCGAAATTTTTAGAGAAAAAGTAAACGGCCAGCGTAAAAACTTAGATTTTGCAATCTTATACCGCACCAATGCCCAATCTAGATCGATGGAAGAGTCTTTACGTAAGAAAGATATACCATATAGAATTTATGGAGGGCTTTCATTCTATCAACGTAAGGAGATAAAAGACATATTAGGATACTATAGATTGGTCCTTAATCCAAAAGATGAAGAGGCGCTAAAGCGCGTAATAAATTACCCTACAAGAGGCATTGGAAAAACAACTTTAGACAAAGTTATTATTGCGGCTAACACACATGATGTGTCTTTATGGGATGTTATTACTAAACCTTCGGATTTTAATTTGGGACTAAGTGGAGCCATTTTAGGGAAGCTACAGCAATTTACTGCTATGATTTCGAGTTTCAAAGCTCAACATAATTCTAAAAATGCATATGAATTAGGACAAGAAATTGCCTCCACTGTTGGGATGCTCACAGATTTGTATAACGATAAATCACCCGAAGGTGTGAGCAGATATGAAAACGTGCAAGAACTTCTAAATGGTTTAAAAGAATTTATTAGCGAAGAAACTGACCAACTGCAAGCAGAAGAATCTGCTAATGAAATAAAAACGTTAGGATCTTTCATGCAAGACATTGCCTTGCTAACTGATGCGGATAAAAAAGATGACAATGATAATGACAAGGTAACTTTAATGACCATTCATGCCGCCAAAGGTTTGGAATTTCCTTTTGTATATATTGTCGGTCTTGAAGAAAACCTATTCCCTTCTCAGCTTTCATTAAATTCAAGGTCAGACCTCGAAGAAGAACGAAGGCTATTTTATGTTGCAGTTACTCGCGGTGAAACAAAAGTAACCTTATCATACGCAACTAGCCGATATAAGTGGGGGAATCTTACTTATTGTGAACCTAGCAGATTTATTGAAGAAATAGATTCCCAGTTTCTTGAATTACCGCTTAACGACCAAGATTTAATTATGCCCGGAACTAGAACCAAAAAAACATTTAATCAAGAATCGAGAAAATCTTTTCCAGAGCAAACAAAAAAAGACAATCAATCACTAAATAAACCATTCACAGCCCCTAGTCCCCGGCAGAAACTGGTTAAGATGAACTCTGCTCCTGGCTCTTCAATTTCTGACTATGTAGCTCCTAAGCTAGCCGAAGGTATGAAAGTAGAACATGATCGATTTGGAAAAGGCACCGTTAAAATTTTAGAGGGGCCCTATCCAAATCAAAAAGCAACTGTGTCGTTTACTGGTCACGGAGAAAAAAAATTACTGCTTAAGTTTGCACGACTAAAAATCCTTAAATAGTCTATTCATAAATCTTATTAATACAGTATTCCTTCCATTTTTCTTTAAATTCTTATCTATTTTAGTCCACCTTTTTTCTTTCTGCTTTTAACTATTGAAAGATATTCAATACATTTGCTCCTTATTACCAAAATTAAAACCATCAGAATTTTAAGTTTTTATGGAGTATAACACGGAGAGAGATCATCTTGCAATTCCGGAGTACGGAAGAAATGTGCAAAAAATGGTTGAATTTGCTTGCGAAATAGCAAATAAAGATGAGAGAAATAATGTAGCCAAGATAATCGTTGGTGTTATGGGACAAATTAATTCTCAAAATAAAAACATTAAAGGCTATGAAGAGAAACTCTGGAATCACCTCTTTATAATCTCCAATTTTAAACTTGATGTAGAATCGCCTTATGAAAAACCAACTAAAGAAGCTTTAGCCCAGAAACCTGACTGCATACCTTATCGAAATATTCGAATTAAATACAAACATTACGGAGTTGCTATACAAAGTATGGTTGATAAGTGCGCTGCACTTCCCGATGGGGCCGAAAAAACTTCGTTCATGAAAGCTCTAGCAAATCACATGAAAACTAGTTACTTGAGCTGGAATAGAGATTCGGTTAATGATGCAGTAATAACTAATCATTTAAATGAACTATCTGGCGGTAAACTTAAGTTGGCAGAAGATTTCGAATACATGAGTACTGCAGAAATTATAGCCAAAAATCCATCAATTTCTTCCGGTAATAAGAAATTTACGGGAAAGAAAAATAACGGGAAAAACAAAAATAACGCTAGAAATAAAGGGCAAAACAGAAAAAGATACTAAAATATGGGTACGTTCAGAATAGAAGGTGGTCATCAATTGCATGGAGATTTAACACCGCAAGGTGCAAAAAATGAAGCTCTTCAAATATTATCTGCTGTTCTTCTTACTCCTGAGCCAATTCGCATCAAAAACGTTCCAGATATTCGGGATGTAAATAAATTAATTGATTTACTTGAAGCCCTTGGAGTTAAAGTAAAGAAAAACGGTAAAGGAGATTACACTTTTGAAGCTTCAGCTGTAAATGTAGAATACCTTTTAACAGACGACTACAAAAAAAGAGGTGGTGGCCTTAGAGGATCCATTATGCTTGTTGGCCCCTTATTAGCTCGCTTTGGCAAAGGATATATACCTAAACCTGGAGGAGATAAAATTGGTAGAAGAAGAATAGACACACACTTTATTGGTTTCGAAAAATTAGGTGCCGATTTCTGGTACAACTCTAAAGAATGTTTTTATAAAGCTGAAGCAACAAAACTTAAAGGCTGCTACATGTTGTTGGACGAGGCCTCCGTAACAGGTACTGCCAATATTGTTATGGCTGCTTCGATGGCAGAGGGGAAAACAACCATTTACAACGCTGCATGCGAACCATATCTTCAGCAATTATGCATAATGTTGAATAACATGGGTGCTAAAATTACTGGGCTTGGCTCGAACATGCTAACAATAGAAGGTGTCGATTACCTTGGCGGATGTGACCATAAAGTTCTTCCCGACATGATTGAAATTGGAAGTTTTATTGGCCTGGCAGCAATGACCCAATCGGAAATTACAATTAAAAATGTTGGATATGAGCACCTTGGTCAGATTCCTACAATTTTTAAACGACTTGGCATAAATCTTGAGAGGAAAGGTGACGATATTTTTGTCCCTGCTCAGGACATTTATGAAATTGATACGTTCATTGATGGCTCAATATTAACAATTGCTGATGCCCCTTGGCCAGGTTTTACCCCTGACTTATTGAGTATTATTTTAGTTGTGGCGACTCAAGCAAAAGGAAGTGTATTGATACACCAAAAAATGTTTGAAAGTCGCCTATTCTTTGTTGATAAATTAATTGATATGGGTGCTCAAATAATTTTATGTGACCCGCATCGTGCAAACGTGATGGGATTGGCACGAGAATCTAAGCTAAGAGCAATTGAGATGACTTCTCCTGATATACGTGCAGGAGTTTCATTATTAATAGCCGCAATGAGTGCTGAAGGCACAAGCACGATTCATAACATTGAACAGATCGATAGAGGATATCAAAATATAGACAAACGCCTAAATGCATTAGGCGCAAAAATTGAAAGAATATAAAACTAATTAAAATGAAAAAAATTATCGGATTTACTATAGTACTATTTATCGTTGGCTCATTTGCTTTTATTAGCACCAACAAATCTCCTCAAGCCCAAATTGGATTAAATGTTGGACAAAAAGCGCCAGAATTAGCTTTCTCGAATCCCTCGGGAAAAACTATTACGCTTTCTTCCCTAAAAGGGCACATGGTTCTAATTGACTACTGGGCGTCCTGGTGTGGGCCATGCAGAAGAGAAAATCCAGCTGTTGTCGCTGCTTATAAAAAGTATCAATCGGCAAAATTTAAATCGGCAAAGGGTTTTAAAATCTACAGTGTTTCTTTAGACCAAGACAAAAATCGTTGGATGAACGCAATCAAGCAAGACAAATTAGAATGGTCAGAGCACGTTAGCGATCTAAAGGGCTGGAAATCTGCAGCAGCGGCCCAATACAAAGTAAATTCAATCCCTGCTAGTTGGTTAATAGACGAGAATGGCATTATCGTTGCGAAAAACTTAAGAGGTGCTGCACTCGACCAAGCAATAGATAAATATGTTAAGTCGTTTAAATAAGCAACCAAAAAAAATAATTTTTAAAGGCGAGAAATATCTCGCCTTTTTTATTTCTAAAAATTAATACGTCTGTCTGCCAAATTGACTTAAAGTTCTCGTTGGCAAACAATTTGAATACATAATACCGATTCAAAATTCGAACAATGAGCAAGAAAGAAGAACCAGAAGTAAAAGAAGAAATTGTTGACCAAGAAGTTCAGCAAAACGAGTCAACAGAAAAAGTGAAAGAAGCCACTGAAGAAACTCAAAACGAGACAGTTGAAGGAAATGAGAATGAACCAGTAAACGAATTCGAGGAAAAATACACCGAAGTAAACGATAAGTACTTGAGATTGTATTCAGAATTCGAGAACTTCCGTAAACGAACTGCTAAAGAAAAATTGGATTTAATCATGAATGCAAGTGAGGGCATGATGTCAGCATTACTGCCAATTCTTGATGATTTAGAAAGGGCTATAAAATCTAATGAAGATTCGACAGATATTGAGGCAGTTAAAGAGGGTATTAATTTAGTTTCGCAAAAATTAAATGGTGTTCTTACTTCTAAAGGACTTAAGCCTATGAACGTTGAAGCTGGTGCAGATTTTGACCTTGATATTCATGAAGCTATCACTAAAATACCAGCACCATCAGATGATTTGAAAGGTAAAGTAGTTGATACTGTTGAGAAAGGATATTTTCTTAACGAAAAAGTAATTAGATATACCAAAGTTGTAATTGGAGAATAATGGCTAAAAGAGATTATTACGAAGTTCTTGGAGTATCAACAGGCGCAACCGAGAGTGAGATTAAAAAATCTTATAGAAAGCTTGCATTAAAATATCATCCTGACAAAAATCCAGACGATACCGCCGCAGAAGAAAAATTTAAGGAGGCTGCAGAAGCTTATGATGTATTAAGTTCGTCAGAAAAGAAACAACGATACGATCAGTTTGGTCACGCAGGAATGGGTGGTGCTGCAGGCGGTGGCGGTTTTGGTGGCGGAATGAATATGGATGATATTTTCAGTCAATTTGGAGATATTTTTGGTGGAGGCTTTGGCGGTGGAGGCGGCGGCCGAAGAGGCAGGCGTGTTAACCGCGGTTCGAATCTTAGAGTTAAAGTAAAACTTACGCTAGAAGACGTTGCCAACGGAGTTCAGAAAAAAATTAAAGTCAACAAATATATATCATGTGAACCATGTTCTGGTTCTGGAGCCGAAAATGGCTCTTATAGCAACTGTGGAAGCTGCGGAGGTACTGGTCAAGTTACACGTGTTCAAAATACGATTCTTGGTCAAATGCAAACAGCATCAACTTGCCCAAGTTGTGGCGGTGAAGGTCGTTCAATAGACAGCAAGTGTAAAACGTGCTTCGGAGATGGAATTACTAGAAAAGATGAAGTAGTAACAATCGACATACCTGCCGGCGTAGAAGAGGGTATGCAGCTTTCTGTAAGTGGGAAAGGTAATGCTGGGCCGCGAGGCGGTGTTCCAGGCGATATGCTAGTAGTTATTGAAGAAACGCCTCATGATGAGTTAGTTCGAGACGGTCAAAATCTCTACTATGATTTATACATCAATTTTGCCGATGCAACACTTGGCACTACGGTAGAAATACCAACCATTTCGTCTAAAGCCAAAATTAAAATTGTTGAGGGCACTCAATCAGGGAAGATTCTTAGGCTAAAAGGGAAAGGACTGCCAGGAATTAATTCCTATGGAAGTGGTGATCTACTTGTGAATATTAATGTTTGGACTCCGCAAGAGCTTACTAAAGAAGAAAAATCTGCACTAGATAGTTTTAGAGAATCTGAAAATTTTAAACCAAATCCAACTGGTAAGGAAAAAAGTTTCTTTAACAGAGTTAGAGAGTTTTTTGATTAATTTCTTCTCGCAGGTGAAGTGGAATAAAATATAGCAATCCCCAGATTGCGTTTCGTCCACTTTTATTATCACTTAAACCTTTCGCAATAGCGGATTTAATATTTTCATAGCTTTGACCACCTAGATGGAGTACCTTTTACAAATTCAAAATATTGTTAAGAAGTTTGCAAATCATGTAGCGCTCGATGATGTTAGTATTAATGTGCCAAACGGTCAAGTTTTTGGTTTACTAGGGCCTAATGGAGCCGGAAAGACGACACTTATTAGAATCATAAATCAAATTACTGGCCCTGATTCTGGTGCTGTTTTATTTGATGGTAAGCAGCTGAATCCTAATCACATTACCGACATTGGTTACCTTCCCGAAGAACGAGGTTTGTACAAAAAAATGAAAGTTGGTGAACAAGCATTATACCTCGCTCAGTTGAAGGGAATGACAAAATCGGAAGCTAAAACCAAACTAGAATATTGGTTTAAAAAATTTGAAATTGAAGGTTGGTGGAATAAAAAAGTAGAAGAGCTCTCCAAGGGGATGCAACAAAAAATTCAATTCATAATCACTGTCCTGCACGAACCTAAACTTCTCATTTTAGATGAACCATTTAGCGGCTTCGACCCAATTAATACCAATCTCATTAAACAAGAGATTCTTGAATTAAAAGAGAAGGGTGCTACAATAATTTTTTCAACTCACAATATGAGTTCAGTTGAAGAAATTTGTGATCACATTGCTTTGATTAATCAATCGAAAAAAATTCTCGATGGCCCAATAAATGTAATAAGAGACACTTACAGTTCAAATCTATTCGAGGTTCAATTTAAAGGTAATATGATTGCTTTTACCAACGCGCTTTGGACAGGTTATGAACTCATTGATCAAAGGGCAGAAGGAGGTATCAACAAAGTAAAAATTAAACGAATTACAAAGCACACTACTAATGATTTACTTGGTGCAATCATACCCCATGTTCAAGTTATTTCAATAAATGAAATTATTCCGTCCATGAACGATATCTTTATCGATAAAGTAAACCAGATTAATCAGCCCGAACCCATTAAAGTAAATGAGTAAAATAGGACTCATAATACAGCGAGAATACTTTACAAGAGTCAAGAAAAAGTCCTTTCTTTTGATGACTGTTTTTGGGCCAATTTTGATGGCAATCCTGCTAATTGGTGTTTTCTGGCTAGGCATGAAAGAAAGCAACGAACGCTTTGTTTTAGTGATTGACGAAAACCAAGGGGTTCTTGGAGAGTTACAAGATTCGGATGGTATAACTTACGACTATCAGGATCTGTCATTTAAAGATGCGCAAAGATTATTTCTTGCATCAAGTTATACTGACATTCTATATGTGTCGCCTAATATAACTACTGTAGATGCTGCCCGTCTATTATTTAAAAAACAGCCTAGCGCAACTGTTTTGAGAACAATCGAATGGAGGCTAGAAGAAAAGGTAGAGGAACTTAAGCTCCTTCAAAGGGACATCAGTAAATCCGATTTTTATAAAATTAAAACCAGCATTTCCATTAAACCCGCGAAGTTTACTCAAAAGGGTGAGCAAATGGAAATAATAGAAGAAGCGTCTGCAGTTGGCTTTGTTTTTGGATTACTGATTTACATGTTTATTTTCATGTATGGTGTTCAAGTTATGCGGGGGGTCATCGAAGAAAAATCGAACCGTATAGTTGAAGTAATTATTTCATCCGTAAAGCCCTTTGAATTGATGATTGGAAAAATAATCGGTGTTGGTTTAGTGAGTTTTACTCAATTTATTTTATGGGTTTTCTTAACTATTATTCTCTTTTCTGGACTGCAGTATGCCTTATTCAGTGACATGTTCGAAGCAGGCAACGTAATGACTCAAATGCAAATGACACCTGAAATGATGCAAGATATGGCTCCACATATGGACCTCGCCCAAGAGAGTGGAAACCCTGATAATCTAATTAATAAAATTCCTTGGGGCAACGCTCTAACAATGTTCGCTTTTTACTTCTTGGGGGGATACTTATTATATAGTGCTCTTTTTGCCGCTATTGGTGCTGCGGTAGATAGTGAAACTGACACGCAACAATTTATGCTTCCTATTACAATGCCACTCATTTTTGCATATATGATTTCAATATTTATAGTCCAAAATCCAGATGGCCCAGCGGCATTTTGGTTTTCGATAATTCCCTTCACGTCTCCTATTGTTATGATGGTAAGATTTTTAGCCAGTGGTGAAGGCGGAGTTCCGTTATGGGAAATTGGGCTTTCAATTGCGTTATTGATTGTTGGCTTTATTTTCACAACCTGGTTAGCAGGAAAAGTTTATCGTACTGGGATTTTAATGTACGGCAAAAAAGTTTCTTATAAAGAGCTCTGGAAATGGTTATCATATAAAGGATAAACAAAACGGCACAACTTTTGGTTAAATGGATACTTTAAAACAATACTCAGAACCATGACTAAGATTTTAATAATAGATGATGAAAAGCCAATTCGTAATACTTTACGAGAAATCTTAGAGTATGAAAAGTTTCAGGTTGATGATGCTGAAGACGGATTAATAGGAATTAATTTAGCTAAGACTACTGATTATGATGTTGTGCTCTGCGACATAAAAATGCCAAAAATGGATGGCACTGAAGTCCTAGAACAGATTCTTGAAATGAAACCAAACACTTCTGTTGTTATGATTTCTGGGCATGGAAATATTGAAACTGCTGTTGATGCGCTTAAGAAAGGTGCTTTCGATTACATTGCTAAACCCCTTGACTTAAATCGCTTGTTAGTTACTGTTCGCAATGCACTAGACCGAACTACATTGGTTGAAGAAACCAAAGTACTTAAACGCCAAGTGAGTAAAGGAAAAGACGTTGATATGATTGGCGGATCTGAAGAAATCAACAAGATAAAAGAGATGATTCAAAAAGTTGCACCAAGTGATGCTCGAGTACTAATCACTGGTGAAAACGGAACAGGAAAAGAATTGGTTGCTCGTTCGCTCCATAAGTTAAGTAATAGAAGCAAAGCACCATTTATTGAAGTTAACTGCGCTGCAATTCCGTCAGAATTAATTGAAAGCGAGCTTTTTGGCCATGAGAAAGGAGCCTTTACTTCAGCAATTAAACAACGTAAAGGTAAATTTGAACAGGCCGATGGCGGAACTATTTTTCTTGATGAAATTGGTGATATGAGTGCCTCTGCCCAAGCAAAAGTTCTACGTGCGCTGCAAGAAAATAAAATTACAAGAGTTGGCGGAGACAAAGACATTAAAGTTAATGTTAGGATTTTAGCTGCTACAAATAAAGACCTCCGTAAAGAGATTGAAGACGGAAATTTTAGAGAAGATTTGTACCACAGGTTGGGTGTGATTTTAATTCATGTTCCTGCGCTTAATGATAGGCGCGATGACATTCCTTTGTTGGCCGATCATTTTATAAAAATAGTATGTGCTGATCATGGAGTACCTCAAAAAACATTCGCCAATAATGCAATAAAATCATTACAAGGGCTGAACTGGACTGGAAACATAAGAGAGTTTAGAAATGTGATCGAGCGATTGGTAATACTTTGCGATGCAGAGATAAGTAAAGCTGATATTGAATTGTACTGTAAAAAATAAAACTATTATGAGACCATTATTTATTTCACTATTACTAATAATTGGGTTTAGCACTGCCATTTTTGCTCAATTAAATGAAAAATTACTGCTTAATAAATGGGTAGATTCAAGAGAAGAATTGACCGAAATAAAAGGTCAGAAAATTTTCCGACTTTCCGATTATAAAGACTTTCCGCCAAGTAGATTTAGGCAAGTGTTCGAGTTTAAAAAAGATGGAATCTGTTCGTTTCTATTCCTTAGTCCAACTGATGGGCATTATATGAAGGCCGGGACATGGACTTATGACACTTCTAGAAGTCTAATAACTATTACAAACGAGGATGGAAAAGAAGTCTATTCCATAGAAGTTATCGAGTTAAACAAAGACAAATTCATACTGGTTTTGCATTAGAACGAGTAAACCGCTCCAATATTTAAGCCTGCGTTCCAATATTTTTGAGTAACGTCTTCAGATTTAATGACATTTGATAAATTTAATCTATAAAAAGGTTCACAGCTAAATGCTATAGACTCATTTATAGCATACTTTATACCTAATCTTAACAAATAATTAATCATCAACTGATTGACTTGAGATTCATTCACCAACTGCGGTGCAAAGTAATCTTGCGTATAGTAAGTTGCATTATACCTCATTAGCATCCCAACACCTATTCCTGTTTTAAACGAGAGCGATAATCTATTAATAGGGAATTCATAACCTAATAAAATTGGAACCTCAACATAAGAAAACCGAGTCGTTGATTTTTGTTGCGTATTATTTGCATCGGCCACCAAAACGATAGAAGAATCTACCACTAAAGTAGCTGTTGAGTCGAATTGCAAAACGTAAATAGAATCGACTAAATCGAATTGTTGTGCCCCTATGTTGTTAATTTCGTATGATTGATAATTAACTGTATCTGTTACATAAGAGCCAATCGTTTCATCATAATAAGATAAAACAGTATCGGTATCTATCGTGTAATTATCATCTGTTATTATTGTAAAAGATGTCGTATTCAGCTGCCAAAAGCTATTATCAGTAACTTCATAATCAATCCACTGCGTGACTACCCAGTTTTCGTAATCATTAGAGTAATTAGTTACCTCTCCTTGTTGATGGTTATTAAGCCCTGTGCTCAATAACAATTTACCGAATTTTATATTTAAGTCGATATTTGAATTGAACGAAATTCTGTCAATTTCTTCACCTTGTCTCCTTGTTATGTAATTGGCATTAGTAGCTGAAGATAAGTATTTACCTACAAACATTGGCCCGGAATATAAACCTACTTCTAACTGGAATTTTGATTTTCCGCCATCTATAAAATCTTCTACAGGATTTAGCACAGCTAGTTGGTTTTCGACCAATGATGTTCCTAATAAATCCATCAGCTCCAGCTTATCAAATACCTCTAAATTAGTATTCTCAATAGCAGAATAAGAATTGCCGATTAAATTGTTACTATTCTGATTAACTCCAGCTGGATCGTTAGAATTTTCTGTTTTTTCGGCAACATCTGCCGATTCATTGCTTGTAGAAATTTTAGCTGGAGGTATCGCTTGATTGTTGTTGTTTGTTTTTGA
>Ga0055584_100002672_pt1 | contig 17614 bp, 15 predicted proteins | sample OSDHelmetaG_FD_58716 | JGI IMG/M metagenome (GOLD analysis project Ga0055584, IMG submission 58716) | Pelagic marine sediment microbial communities from the LTER site Helgoland, North Sea, for post-phytoplankton bloom and carbon turnover... | ecosystem: Environmental > Aquatic > Marine >... | reverse complement strand
GCTTCGCCCGGGATGGATTCTCTCATAATCACTGGTACTATTCACGGGGATAAGGTCAACTAGCAGACGTGCAGTCTCAAGTCTCCCTGAATCTCACGTCTGATATTTCCTCACCAAATCTGTCGAAAAATGCAGAAGGAAAAATCATGGTGAGAGCATTTACTGATTTTAAAAGGCATACCATTTCAGACACAGAACGCCCCCATTTTGGTAACGAACTCCTTCTGGAAAAGTATTTGCCCTTCAATACATTTCTCACGAAAAGATTATGGGCCACGGGCAATACCGCTCCCTACGGACATCGCGGTGATCTACCCACGATTCAAGAAGCCATTTCACATCATGGGGGAGAAGCCACGAAATCGCGCCGTGCTTTTGAATCACTGAAAAAATCAGACCAACGGGCCATCATTGAGTTCCTGCGTTCTTTACAAATTCTCAAAGAGGGCTCGCCAGCTGTGATCATAAAAGAAAAAGAGAGACGACTTCCCTATCAGAACAGTCAGAAATAACGAACTGTGCCCGTTCGAACGGGTCTTTGAACAGACACAGTCACTCACATGGTGAGTCGACTACTTTAGGATGGCCCTCATATACAGAATATTTCGTATTTCATTTCGGAAGCACACTAATGCAAATTCAAAAATCATTACTGATTTTAGTAGCTCTGGTGTTCTGTGGTGTTTTATCACAGTCTGCCCAGGCGGCCAAGAAAGTGGCGCTGCTGGTGGGTGTGAACAAGTATCAGAAGCGCGGACTGGCTGAGAAACCGCTGCTGTATGCAGAACGGGATGTCACGAAACTGGGAGTCGAACTCAAAAAACAGGGCTTTGATGTCTCATTGTTACTGGGCGAAAAAGCATCCAAGAGTGAATTTGAGAAAGCATTGGCGACTCTCCTGAAAGATTGTACGGCCTCGGATGTGGTCTTACTCGGTTTTGCCGGTCACGGTCAGCAGCTCCCTTTGATGGATAAAACAGGCAAAGCGAAAACAGGCGCGAATGGCAAAGCGCTGGAAGACGCGTTTTACTGTCCCGTCGATGCCGTTATGACCAAGGCCGAATCGTTGATCAGCCTCACCAGACTCGTCGAAACGTTAGACGAAAAAGGGGGTGTCAATCTGGTATTGGTAGATGCCTGCCGAGATAACCCGGACCCGACCCGCTCCACGCGTTCGATCAGTGGGAACGAGTTAAACGGTCGCTTACCACAAAATACGGCCATCATTTTCAGCTGTTCCTCCGGTCAACAGGCATTTGAAACTATCGATGCGGGAGGCGGTCATGGTGTCTTCTTTTATCATGTGTTGAAAGGACTACAGGGAGAAGCCGTCAACCGCAGTGGTGTGGTCACCTGGAACAGTCTGTCCGGTTATGTTGCCGGCGCTGTGAATGATCAGACCAAACGCTGGTTTCCCGAACGGGCCAAATATGCCAACAAAGGCCAACTACAAACACCCCACGAATTACGAAACCTGATCCAGGTTCCCATCCTGGCGGCCTCATTTGAAGATTCCGATTTTGCATTGGGACTGAAGTTATACATTGCAGATGGCATGCCCATGGATCGGATCAAGGCTTATACCTTCTTTCGCAAAGCAGCAGACCGCGGGCACACGCTGGCAAAAACATTCATCGGTGATCAATATCATTATGGTAAGGGAGTCCCTAAAGATATCAGTGAAGCAGCCCGTTGGTTTAAAAGTGCGATACCCGCACTGCGTGAACTCGCAGAAAATGGTGACCCTCTTGCTCAGGTTCGGTATGGCTTAATGATCGATAATGGCTTGGGTGTTGAAGAAGACGACGAGCTGGCTGTAAAGTGGTATCGCAAAGCGGCAGAACAGAATTATGCGATGGCACAATCAGTCCTGGGATATATGTATCGATATGGCCAGGGAGTCGAGAAAGATTACATCGAATCTGTAAAGTGGTATCGCAAAGCAGCAGAGCAAAATTATCCAACGGCTAAAGACGGCCTTGGTGATATGTATAAATATGGTCGAGGTGTTGAGAAGAGTTACTCCGAGGCATTGGAGTGGTATCGCAAAGCCGCAGAACAAAATCACTCGGGGGCGCAGAACGCTCTCGGGCAACTGTATCGACATGGAGAAGGTGTCGAACAGGACGATGTGGAAGCTGCGGATTGGTACCGCAAGGCAGCAGAACAAAACCACATCCAGGCCCAGCGGCATCTCGGATATAGATACTTTCAGGGGAAGGGTGTTGGCAAGGATTATACCCAGGCACTCAAATGGTTCAGGGAAGCCGCAAAACAAAATGATGAAATATCACAACACAATGTTGGTTCAATGTACGATCTAGGACAGGGAGTCGCAGAGGACAATTATGAAGCTGTGAAATGGTATCGCAAGGCGGCGGAACAAGGATACGCCAGATCACAGAATGACCTTGCTGGAATGTATAAAAATGGCGAGGGAGTTGAGCAGAATTATGTTGAAGCATTGAAATGGTATCGTAAGTCCGCCGATCAGAATTATGCATTTGCGCAAAAAAACCTGGGAGAGATGTACTATTGGGGGCGGGGTGTAGAGCAAGACTATGACACAGCTTTCAAGTGGTCTCGTAAAGCCGCAGAACAGAATGTCGCATTTGCACAATTCCGTCTGGGATGGATGTACAAAAAAGGCAAGGGTGTAGGGCAGAACGATTTTGAAGCAGCTAAGATGTATCAAAAAGCGGCCGAACAGAATCACGCTTTGGCACAAAATAATCTGGGCGATATGTATGAGAAAGGTCAGGGAGTTCAAAAGAATTACTCAATCGCCATCAATTGGTATCGTAAATCTGCCGCACAAAACGAACCTTTGGCACAAAAAAATCTGGGAGATATGTACCGAAATGGTTGGGGTGTGGAGCAGAACTATTATGAAGCACTGAAGTGGTATCGCAAGGCGGCTGAACAAAATCAGACAGACGCACAATTCCGTCTCGGATGGGCCTACGGAGAAGGAGAGGGTGTGCAGAAGAACGATTTTGAAGCGGTGAACTGGTACCGCAAAGCAGCCGAAAAAGGGGACGCTGCGGCACAAGTCAATCTGGGGTTTATGTACTCAGAAGGTCTAGGAGTTCAGAAGAACTCCAGTGCAGCTGTGAGCTGGTATCGCAAAGCCGCCAGACAGGGGAATGCAACGGCAATCTCAAACTTGAAAAAGTTGGGCTTCACTCCCTGATTGATAGTTTTTTCAATCAAAATGAAATGAAAATTCGTACTCAAAGTGAAGACGAACTGAGTCGAAAAGATCGACGATATCCCCTCCCAATAAATCTGAAACTGAAGGGTCTGCGAGCGTTATTTCTGTGACTGGTCAAAAATGATGAATTCCACCAAAGCTGAGATTCAGATTGCAGATGAAAAAAACTCGCCTGACCGGTAACTCCCAAGAAAACTCGGTTTCCGATTTACTTTTCATAGATGCAGTCATTGTACCTGAAAGGCTTTGCTTTATATGATTTGAATCCAAAACCTTTCAAGATTTTTGGATTCGATTGACGACTCCCACATCCCAGAAATACTGACGGATCAATGATGTCCCTGAAAACTCGAATTCTATTATTAACCTGCCTGGTGATTCTGATTCCAGTTGGTACGTGGTTGTTGGTGCCCAAACTGCCATCTCTCGCAAAACCGATAGAAATCTTTTCAGGAGGAACTTCTTATCCCGCTTCAGAAATACCATTCAAACGAGTGAATTTGGGGCCAGAGCCGGTTGGCTTACCTATTATCACCAATGTGCAAATTCTGGATTTTAACGGTAATGGGCAGAATGAAGTTTTAGCCTGTGATTCCTCGAGAGGTACTGTTTCACTTTTTAAGCAGAACGGCGAGAGTACCTGGCAAGAAAAAGTTCTGCTTAAGGATCTGGCAGATCCCGCACATGCGACTGTTGTCGACATCGACGGTGATGGAGACCAGGATATTATCGTTTCAATTTTAGGAAACTTACTTCCCGATGATCGAGTGATTGGACGCGTCGAGCTCTATGAACGAAAAGGCGATGAGTATATTCGGCATGTGATTCTGGATGATGTCAGACGCGTCGCCGATGTACAGCCTGGAGATTTTGATGGTGATGGCGATCTTGACCTCGCAGTGGCCATTTTTGGTTACAATCGAGGATCTATTTTATGGCTGGAAAATCGAGGTGATCTGCAGTTCAGAGACCACGAATTATTAAACGCACCAGGAACCATTCATGTGCCTGTCGCGGATTATGACGGCGATGGCGATCTGGATATTGCTGCCATTGTCACTCAGGATGAAGAAGAGCTATGGGGCTTTGAAAATCTGGGACAGGGAAAATTTAAAAAACGAAAACTCTGGATGACCGTCAATCTGGATCTGGGGGGAGCAGGCCTGATTCGTGCCGACCTTGATCAAGATGGAGATCAGGATCTGGTTCTACCCGCCGGCGATAATCTGGAAGATCTGGATGCCTATCCTCAACCTTATCATGGATGTTTATGGTTTGAGAACAAAGGGAACTGGGAGTTTGAGTCTCATCGCATTGCGAATCTGGGAGGCACCTATGCAGCTGATGTCGGGGACCTTGATGGCGATGGCGATCTGGATGTTGTTCTGGCGAGTATGGCAAACGATTGGTACGATCCCAAATCAGCCAGCGTCGTTTGGTTGGAAAATGATGGCAAACAAAATTTTAAATCCTGGCAGATTGCCAATGATCCGATTCATCTCGCCACTGTAGCTGTTGGTGATCTGAATGGAGATGGTCAAGATGATCTTGTTGCCGGAGGGCTCAACCTGCTTAAGCCTTTCCAGAGAATAGCTAGAATAACGGCCTGGCTGAATCAAAAGGAGAAACCATGATCGTATTCGTACGCTTCCTGTTGATTTTGTTGGTTGTTGAGCTGAGCACCTGTGGGTATCTTGTGGCAAAACGTCTGTCACGTCATCTACCGGTATTACCTGATGCGGAGTTTGTTGATCCCTTGATGATGTCTGATTTTCAGGAACTGGCAAAGCAGGCAGAAACGGGTTCCAGTAAAGAATGGGTGACATTAGGGCAAGCGTTATTAGGGCAAGGGTTTTATACCTATGCTGAAATTTGTTATCGGCAGGCAGCTGAAATGGATGCTGCAGACAAAGTAGCACAGGCCAGTTATGCGTTTTGCCTTGAACGAACGGGTCGTACTCAAGCTAGTACTCTTGAATATGAAAAACTGGACTCCTTCACAGGCAAGTCGATATTCCCTCTTGCAAACCGGGAATTTTACTTGTATTCGATCGGAAGAAACTATCTGCGCGAAGAGAATGTTGCCAAGGCAGAAGAAACGTTCCGACAAAACCTTGGCTTTCAACCAGCCGAATACCAACTGGCAAAAATCTTAGTCAGGTCTAATCGTTCCGAAGAGGCTTTGGCAATTATTGAGAGCAATCTGCGGAAGTCACCCGATTCTTTATATTTTCGTCTTTTGCAGTCTTTGGCATTGGAATCTCTCGGACGAACGAGAGAAGCAAAACAGGCTGCGGATAGACTCGAACGGGCCATGTATATCATCCAGCTGAGTTTCAATATCAATATTGTAAAACCTTATAGTGTCAGGCATGGGGTTCAGAAAGAAGTACAGGAATATTTTAAGCTTATCGAACTCAATGATATGGACCTGCTTGCCAGAAAGCTGGATACAATCTTTGAACTGATAGACGAGCGGCCTCTGCCGCAGCACAGGTCGACGCTCGTCAGGATGATTGAAGTGGAGTTCCAGCGAAAAGATCCCAAACGTATGTTAATGCTGCTTGATCAATTAAATCAATATGGTATTGAGGATGCCGATATGCTTCAATTCAGAGCCGGCGCTTACATGCTCTCGGGTGAGATGGAAAAGGCGATTCCGTTGTTGCAGCGTGTGGCGAAGATGTCGCCGACGGTTGAAGTTCATCAGACTTTGGCAAATATTTATGAGCAACAGAAAGATAATAAAAAACGAGATGAGCATCAGGCAAAGATGGCACTGTTAAACGCGATGATGGCCTTTCGCAATAATCAACTCCCAGCAGCAGAAGAATCAATACAAAAGTCAGTCGAGCTGAACCTGAATGATCCACAAGCATGGTTCTACAATGCGGAAACGAAACGACTTCTAGGCAATAAAGAAGCAGCGCGGGCCGCCTATCAGCGATGCATCGAACTCGACCCCAATCATGGCCGTGCAATAAGAGAATTGACGCTACTTACACCTGAAAAATTTAAGCAAAATAGAAGAGGCTCCTGATGAAAAACCCGGTCACTTCTCTTACAAAGTAACCGGGCTGAAGTGTCTTTTGAAAACAAAACGACAGGAGTTTTTTAGATTAACTAGAATTCACCGATAACATTGCCGTCTTTGTAAGATACCAAATTAGAGTAAACACTTCGGTCAATATTCTCTGAAAGAAATCGAATGCGTCCATCACCCAGAAGAATATGGATTCCACCCTCATGGCTGCTGGATGCAATCCAGGCACTTCCCCATGTTGCTGAAGAACCATTGATGAGATAAGTTGCGGAGCCACCACCACTGCTGGTCACATCCAGTGACTCAACGCCAGGGTGCCAGGCAACGGTACTTCCGCTTAGTCGGGGACCAATCCACAACCCACCAGACCAGCTGCAGGGTGAACCTCCACAATTTGTGCCACTAGAGGACTCATTTTGAGTGGTTCGTTCAACAGCAAAAATCGTATTACTACTTCCGTCTGTAAGATCTCTCATTTTTGTTCTCGAATTGGCAAACATAACGCCATCTCTGGTGTTGGCCGATCTTGCTGCACTGCAAAGGTAGTTGGATTTTCCAAAACTGCTTTTGTCTCTGTTAAGACCGTCCATAGGGTCTGTAGGGCAAATGAATGCAGGCAGGACTGTTTTTGCAGCAACGATGGCATCTGATGTGCTTCCGCTACCGTCATGGTTTCCATCCATCCAGTTAAAAGCAAAACCCCCTGTCTGGGTTCCAATCTGATTATACAAGGGCGCTTGATCCATAAAGGGCAGAATCATCGTTCCCCAACCCAGTGCATTCAGGTTATCAGGTGCTGCATGCGATGTGTTAAATGCTGGGGTATTATCGATGAAGGCGGGGGGAAAAATACGATGTGTTTCGTGGTAGTTGTGCAAAGCCAACCCGATTTGCTTCATGTTGTTTTTACACGTACTGCGCCGGGCTGCTTCGCGTGCCTGTTGCACAGCCGGTAACAGGAGTGCAATCAAAATCGCAATAATGGCGATCACAACCAGTAGTTCGATTAGTGTAAAACCAAATCTGCGAGCAAAAAGACTTCTACGTGGAGCTGGTTTCATGTTAATAGTTTCCTCTAGAAAAAATGAAATAAAGTCTCAAAATGTAGAGAACGGAAGTGAATTTTTAATTTAACGTAGTGGGAATGGGGATCACTTAAACGTAGGGAAAGACTGGAAGGAGGACTAGCGCCAAATTATATGATAAGGACGCTGGCTGGTTAAACTTTGATTAAATTCTAGCTCATAGATGAATTCAATTCGACTGAATTTAACACAAAATGACTGTTTGGGGATGATTTAATATTCTGTATACATTTTTTTACAAGATTGTAAAACAATGTGTACTGGAAGAATGGTACACAACGATCCCGTGATCACTTGGGTACTAAATCAAAATTAATAGTGTTGTCCCCTGCTTTGACTTCCTCTTTGAGTGTTGTTTTTACGTTATATTTTGCAGGAATCGGATCTTTATAAGTGGTTCCAGGAGGAGTCGGCGCTTCTTGTGGTGTCGAAATACTCACTGTATGAGCACCAATTACAGCGCCTTTGGTGTCACCGATATATCCCAAGTTGTAGTTTCCCTCTGTGTCTGTTTTTCCATTCGAGGGCCTGCCTTGGGCTGGGCTGAAAGAGACAGTGACATTGGCAAGAGGTTGGCCATCCATTTTAACCACACCTGAAACCGTTCCCAAATCGGGTTGGTCACTCGCTCCACTGCCTCCGCATCCCACAGAGAACATAAGAGGAGCAACAAATAATAAGGCGAATACAAATAACTTTGAGAATTTCATAATGACTCCTGGCGCTGTTGAGTGTTGATGCAATGCATAGCAATACATAAAAGGGGGAGAATTAGGTGGGATTAGATTCTATTAATTTCTACTAATGCGATAAGACTATTCTATGTTAAGACTATTGTCAAACAGGTGAAGAGTCGTTTTTTTGCAAAGCGATAGAGACTTTAATCCCGGACAAAACATTAGAAAGAATGTGACGTGCTGGACAGAGAAGAGGCAAATACTATTATAAGGGGTGACTTTTGAACAGAGAGAGGCTTTGTTTTCGTTATGTGCCAGTGTTAAGATCTGGTGGTTTCCACTTCTGAGACATCGTTCGGCTGAGACTAAAATAGATTGAGGATTTCTACATGCAAATTTGGGTAGACGCGGATGCGTGTCCTGCAGAAATCAAGGAGCTGCTGTTTCGCGCCGCAAAACGCACAAAGATGAAAACGACACTCGTTGCTAATCAGCCGATGCACACACCGCGTTCTGAATTCATCGATAGCTTGCTCGTACCCGCAGGCTTGAACGTGGCCGATCAACGCATTGTGGAATTAGTTCAGACCGGCGATCTCGTGATTACGGCTGATATTCCGTTGGCCGCCGATGTGGTTGCCAAAGGGGGACAGGCTTTGAATCCCCGTGGCACGCTTTACACCGATGCAAATATCGGTGCAATTCTTGCCTCCCGTGACTTAATGGACGACCTGCGCGGAGAAGGTCTGATCACCGGGGGACCTGCCAACTTCAATGCCAAATATCGACAGACATTTGCGAACCAACTCGATCGCTGGTTAACCGCAGCAAAGAAATAATTCTCGTCAATAAAAAAAAAGAATGTCAGACCAGCAGCGGCTACTTAAATCATCTTCGTAATGTGATAGTGCCGGTCTTCTGAAATTTCAACTTCTGCCAGCGCGCCTGCTCTTTCAATCATGCGTTTGCAGTCGGCATTCAAATTTCGCAGGTGTAATTCTTTGCCTTCCTGACGATAACGCTCTGCAATTTTATTGATCGATTCAATCGCAGATTGATCGTAAACGCGTGAGAAGTAAAAGTCGATGGCAACATATTGAGGATCATTGACCGGGTCAAGTAGATCACGAAAACTGCTGACCGAGGCAAAGAATAGCGGGCCATGCACCTGATACACTTTTGTGTCATCTTCAAAATGGATATCCGCCATCATGTGTGTGGCATGATGCCATGCGAAAATCAACGCTTGCACAACAATACCCAGCAGAACGGCAATCGCCAGATTATGAAACAGAACCGTATATCCAGCCACCAGAACCATCACCAGCACATCACTTTTGGGAACTTTGTTCCATGTATGGAGAGTACTCCATTCAAAGGTGCCGATCACAACCATGAACATCACGCCGACTAAAGCAGCCATCGGAACCATGGAGATCACAGGCTTCAACAGCACAACCAGAGCCATAAGTCCTACAGCAGCAACCACGCCAGACAGCCGACCACGACCGCCGGAATTGACGTTGATCAAAGATTGGCCGATCATCGCACAGCCACCCATACCACCAAACATTCCGCAGACAATATTCGCAGTACCTTGCCCGATACATTCACGGTTACCGCTGCCACGTGTTTCAGTAATTTCATCAATTAAAGTCAGCGTCATCAATGATTCAATCAAACCCACTCCTGCCAGGATCAGTGAAAAAGGCAGGATGATCATCAGCGTTTCCCAGGTAAAGGGTGCAAGCACATAACGCGAATCGAGAAAGAACAGCATCGGCAGTGGTTCTTCTGTCGCTTGTATGGAAGCCACAGCAGTCTCGATCTGCTGCTGGCTCAAAACAGAAGCAGCCACAACATTGCTTGCGTCAGCTGGAATCGCAGCCGTCTCGGTACTGTCTACCGCTTCAGCGGCTTTCTGGACGGCGTTCGCTCGCAGGTTATTCATCATCAGGTCGTCTACGGTTTGAACGACGTTAGCTTGACCCGTGGGGTTCCAGCTTTCGGGGGCAAACTTGTTAATGCCCACGGCAATCACAGACACCATGATAATCGCGGCCAGCGAACTGGGAATTGCTTTTGTCAGCCGGGGAAGTAATATAATAATCGACATCGTCAACGCGACAAGACAAATCATAATCGTCATGGAAGTGCCTGGCAGAAACGACATCGTTCCGTCAATACCCAGCGTCTTGAAACTTCCAATCTGAGCCAGGCCAATCACAATCGCCAGACCATTTACAAAACCCAGCATCACCGAATGCGGAACCAGTCGAATCAGTTTTCCGAGCCTCAGAACACCGACGGTAATCTGCAGCAGTCCACACAGGATCACAGCGGGGAACAAATATTGAATCCCGTGAATGGCGACCAGTGAAACAACAACCACTGCCATCGCTCCGGTGGCACCGGAAATCATGCCCGGTCGACCGCCCATCAGGGAACTAATCAAGCCAATAAAGAAGGCGGAATACAATCCCACTGTGGGAGGAATTCCGGCAACAAAGGCAAACGCAACAGCTTCCGGCACCAAAGCCAGTGCCACTGTCAAACCCGACAAAAAATCATCCTTGACCGAAGCGGAGTGCTTCGAAAAATAGGCTAACATCAAAACTCCAATAAAGTTCTTGAAATCTGTTTGCAGGAAATGTCTGTACGACGAACGCATTCGTCTTCAAACTCTCCCTGCTTACTCTGAAAAAGGGGCGCACATGGAACTCACTGCTCGAGTGCGAAAGCAGACTTATACTTCGGGCTTTCTGACTAACACTTCCCAAAATACAAGGTATTACAACACAATCTGTTTACCGTTATTCAAACGGACCTCGAGATAATTTCAGAATTATCTGGGGGTGTTGCAGGAAATCAGGCGGGTCGTTGAGGGGATCAACGGATCTACTTGAGGACACGAAACAGAACCCTGTCTCGGTAAATAGAACCCACACTACGTTTTTAGTGTATTCCGTATTTCTTCACAACCTCTGTATAGTAAGAACTTCTTGATTTCCGCTATGTTCATGGTTTAATCAGATTAATCGTTGTAAAAATTCATAAAGTCATCAAGCAGGAAGTCGAATTGTAGCTTCCTCTTTACAATTTTTGTTACAGATACCAGCCGGATAAAATCATATTCTCTGTACACGGATGTCTTTTTTGATGATTCAAAATCAGGTACTCTGATAGATACCGAACCCATTTCAGAAAAGAGTGGTCTGGTTTCACAGAGTACAAGGTTAAAAGTGAGCTGGAACAATCTTAATTGAGCAGCAAGCAAATGTGATTCGATTTTTCTTAATGTATCTAACGGCGTCAGAATTTCCAGATGACATTCGAGAAGCAGCCGCGAATTCATTGCTGTTTTGGTGAACCGATTATTACTCAACCAAAATTAGGGGACCCAAGGATGACAAATGACATAAAACTGAATAACCATGTGCAAGAATTGAAAAAAGACTTGACCCACAAACACTATGTCCTGACAGCAATCTTTTTGCTTAACGCGTATTTCATGTTCTATTCAACAGCAGATACCTTTCGATCTTGTTTTTTATTAGGACTCATGTTTTGTGTTTTGGTTGATACAACAAGTCAAAAGCGGTTGATTGATGCTCTCAAAATCCTACAGACGAGTGAGGGAGAGTAAAATCAAAACGACTTACTATGATTGAGGTGTTTCATTAAAGTTAAAAATTGCATCCGGACTCCGCATTCGTTACTCTGAAAACATCTGACAGTGATTTATCCCATCATTCATCAAGGTGCTTTCCATGATTCGTGCGCTCCTCGTTCTTTGTTGCCTGTTCGTCTCTTCGACATCCTTTGCCGCCCAGCGGCCCAATATTTTATTCATCTTCACCGACGACCATGCCCCGCATGCCATCGGGGCTTACAAGGGTTGGATGCAAGACGTCAACCCAACTCCCAACATCGACAAAATCGCCGCCCAGGGCATGCTGTTTCAAAACAGCTTCTGTACCAATTCGATCTGTGGCCCGAGTCGAGCCGTCATTTTGACTGGAAAACACAGCCATATCAACGGATTTATGACAAACGGAAATCGCTTTAATGGCGACCAGCAGACCTTTCCCAAACTCCTGAAAAAGTCCGGCTACCAGACCGCGATGATCGGTAAATGGCATCTCTCCTCAGACCCACAAGGCTTCGACTATTGGAAAGTGTTACCCGGCCAGGGAAATTATTATAACCCGCATTTCAAGTCTCCCAAAGGACGCGAACAGATTCCCGGCTATTGCACAGACCTCGTAACAGATATGGCGCTCGAATGGCTGAAAGAGAATGCTGGCTCCGACAAACCCTTCATGCTGATGTGTCAACATAAAGCACCACACCGTACCTGGATGCCAGCACTGAGACATTTAAACCTGTACGACGATATAAAAATTCCCGAACCCAAAACCCTGTTCGACAAATGGGAAGACAACGCCAGCCCCGCACGAAATCAGGAAATGGAAATCGACGGCCATCTGAATCTCGTCTACGACGTCTTCGGCCCGCCCATCAACGGCTGGGACCCAGATGCCGGCAAGTCCGTCGATAAATCTGGCTTTCGTAACTTGAAAAAAATGACCCCCGCACAACTCAAAACCTGGAACGCCGCCTTTGATCCGAAAAACGAAGAACTGAAAAAAGCAGGCCTCACCGGTAAAGATCTCGTTCGCTGGAAATACCAGCGCTACATCAAAAATTATCTGCGCTGTATTAAAGGCGTCGATGAAAACATCGGTCGCATGCTGGAATACCTCAAAGAAACGGGTCTCGACAAAAATACGATCGTTATTTATTCCTCCGATCAGGGATTCTATCTCGGCGATCATGGCTGGTACGACAAACGCTGGATGTATGAAGAATCGTTCAAGTGCCTCTCATCGTCAAATGGCCCGGCGTGACCAAACCCGGCACCATAAACACCGATCTTGTGCAGAACCTTGATTATGCAGAAACTTTTCTGGATATCGCCGGTGCCAAAATTCCCGCTGATATGCAGGGCCAGTCACTGGTCCCTCTTTTGAAAGGGGAAAAAATCAAATGGCGTGACTCGTTGTATTATCACTATTTCGAATACCCCAGCGTGCACATGGTCGCCAAGCATTTTGGAGTGCGTACCCAGCGCTATAAACTCATTCGTTTTTATCAGTTCGATGAATGGGAATTCTATGATTTACAACAGGACCCCGAAGAACTGACGAATCAATACAATAACCCCAAATACGCCATGAAGATCGCCGGGTTGAAAAAACAACTCGACAAGCTCCGTGAATCCTACAAAGACGATTCCGATATCAGCGTAATGCCCCTGGAATGGCGCAAAAAATATCGACCCGAACTACGCTGAAATGAAATGGAATCGAAGTCATCTACCAGCCTGATCTTCCATTAGGTTCCGTGATTCCAGCATTGCCTCTTCCCACTCATCGGCTTGCGCCTGCGCCACAATTTCATTCAACATATCCGCTTCTGACACGCTGATTTCTTTGTTCGACAGTGAACTCTGTATTAATGCTTTCACAGCACGCAACCGTTCTTCACTCTTCTGATTACAAACAGAGTACAGGGCTTTCGAAATTTCATATGTTTTGGGAGAAACCTCAGGATAGCCGCAAGCGTTCAATTGAACCACAACGACCATTAGCAACATACCGCAGAAACATTTTCGTAACATCGAAGTACGCATCTTAAAATTCTCCAATCACTTCACCTTCGCCAATACTCGCCAGCTCTGCCCAGAGCAGCAAGTCGATATTTTCAGAGACGAATCGCACGGAACCATCGCCCATGCAAACATGGCCGCCACCTGTATGCTCCGAAAACATCTGTCCCACATGAAATGTAGGGAAGTTCGTCGGGTGTATGATCGGGAAACCGGTAATATCAAGCTCTCCTCCCGAGGGACCCGCATGTACCAGAGTCAGAGTCGCCGCGGCGTCTGGACCATTTTCCGGAGTGGAAAAACGCGGATGAGTAAACGCGCCAGGCACAACACCCACCCAGGTTTTGTCACTCAGTTTAGAGGAATGTTCTCCCAGAAATACCGTGTTGGTTGATCCATCGGTGATGTCCCGCAATTTCGTGCGGGAGTTGCGGAAAAAAGGTCCGTCCGCCACACGCGATGCATCACCATTGATGGTCACCGTGGTGGTTGCCTTCGTGTATATATCAGTAAAAATCGTACCCGTGGTAATCGACCCGCAATCTCCCCAGCATGATTCCTGGCCATGACTGGCTACATAATGGGAGCGACCAAAGCGAACCGTTGAGCCACCCATTACAAGTGAACCACCTGTGGCATCTTGTAATGTAAAAGGTTCGTCTCCCCCGGAAGAGGTCGGGCAAAGAAAGACCGGGATTTTTGCTTGCACGATACCGGCATGGCCCGCATCCCAGCAGGCGCTGTTCACATTCAAAGCATTATAAACGTTTGCCTGATCCAGATAAGGAAGCAGCATCGCACTCCACGACCAACCGGGAGCCGCATCCCAGGAATCCGGATCAATATTCGCCCAGGCAGGCCCCGCACCATTACTGGTTGCATAAGAAAAATAACCCGCCGGAAACGCAGAATGGGTTTCGTGATAATTATGCAGCGCCAGGCCAAGCTGTTTCAAATGGTTCTTGCACTGACTCCGCCGCGCCGCTTCACGCGCCTGTTGAACCGCCGGCAGTAAAAGGGCAATCAACGTCGCGATAATCGCAATCACGACGAGTAATTCGATCAGCGTAAAACCACGGCGTGCTTCCGGGAATCTCAGGTTATTCATCACAGCAGTCTTTCTGCTTCAGGCGGGATTGAGTCGGTTTATAAAAAATGTAGCATAGGCTACATTTCTCATGATTGTAGCCTATGCTACATTTATGTCAATCAACTGCCAGAAAAAAATATTCTCGTCTTCGAAACAAAGCCGAACAAACATCCTGATATTTTTCTCCACATCGTCAATAAAGCCTTTATTTTCAGGGAGATAGAATGAAAGTGACTTCGCCGTGGAACATCCCCATATGCGTTATAAGCGTCGCGCGCGAGATGCGTTTTTTGCGCACTGCTTTTTAAGAATACTGATGATTTCACTACTATAAAAGTGCCTTTGTTTTGAAAATCTTCACCTGATAATCCCTCACCGGTTCCCACTGTCTCGTACTTGATCGACGCGTATCGAACACGCTTCGACGCATATGAACCACTGTTCGAACATGGTTCGACGGCGATCAACCACCTTTCGCGCAACAAAATAAACTTGACAGCACGGTGCACTTCACAATGATCATTCAACATCAGAAGACAGAAAATCAAAACAAACCACAGAGCCATCTTTCACCTCCAGTGAACACAACGAATCAGAAAGAACACGAGAAGCAATCTTACCCGATGTGTTTCAATCAATGAGAGATGAAAATTCGACACTGAATATCAGTCAGTGACTATCAGTGACCGCGTAGAAAAATATTGAGAGCGTCATTTCATATAGAACAGTCTTTGTCCATAATAAATCAACCCGGTGCTGATTTGTCCCGATGCTCGGTGGCGCGCTGTCTACAGCAACCTGTCATTTTACTCATCCACAGGAATCACAGGCAGGACAACATGTGAGGGCCTTGCTGCATCGTGAAAGATGGTTTGCTTTGCAGTTTGGAACCGGGTCGCCAGACCAATGTTGTCTTCGCCCGTATTGGGATTGCGGAGGTAATACGGAAAGTAGCTGCTGGAAATTTCGATGCGGATGCGATGCCCCTTTGCAAAAACATTACCCGTCGGTCTCCAGAAATCAATCTGGTATTCATAAGGCTGATTCGGTTCCAGCGTGCTGAGCTTGTTCGGATTGAACTCGCCACTCTTTTCGGGATCGCGGTGCCGGGCACGCATCACACCTTCACCCAGGAACAACGCCCGACCATCGGGATATACGTCGACTAAACGAATCATCCAGTCGGTATCGACGCCACTGGTGGCGGCAAACAGGCGAGCGGTGATCGGGCCGACGATTTCCGTATCTTCGGTCAATACCGGCGTATTATAAACCAGAACATCACGTCGCGCCGCAGACTTGCTGATGTCACGTGGTCCGTCAATGTGGCCATTGGTAAATCCCGCTGAGGGCGTCGGTTTGTCAGGGTCATAAACATATTCGTCCGCCTGCTCTTTGCCGGGGCGTTTTGTACTCAGACTACCATCGCCGGCTGAAGAGTTCGCTTTTCCTTCGCTGTGCAGATAGTACTTGATGTATTTGGTTTGAGGTAAGGGCCAGTCTTGAGCAGCCCGCCACTTGTTGCGACCCATCACGAAAACATGCACGGGGGGATCTTTCAACACGCCGTTATCGATGCCTTTCAAGTGATAATCAAACCAGCGCAATACATAACCGTCCCAGTCGATGATTGCCTGCTCGCCAAAATCAACACCGGCGGCTGTACGATAACGGTTGATAATATGTTGCCAGGGGCCAATCACAATCCGCGGGCGACGCGCGGCGGGAGTGCCACCATGTTCCTTCATTGCCAGATAATTCATCGGCGTGCCAGGAAAGTTCGCGTCGAACCAGCCGGAAATGGCCAGTGAGGGAACCTTGACGTTCGCATAACTTTCCGGCGTCTGATAAGAAATGGCCCGCCAGTATTCAGTATCTGCCGTGTTTTGCAAAATCCATTTTCGCCACCATGCATTCGGTTTGTAGTTTCGCGTTTTGTCGAAGTCGATATAGGGCAGGTTCGAATATGCTTTTTCGCGATTGACGGCAAATCCACCGTAACCACCCGGGCCAGCACTATGCGGCAGACGTGCGGACATGGAGCCCGCCCAGTCCATCATCCAGCAGACGAAGATCCCGTTTTGATACGGACAATTATAAAAATGATCCGGCGGAGCCACTTCAGGCACGATCGCTTTTAACGCTGGTGGTGATTGCGAAGCCGTCCACCACGACGTCCAGCCCATGTACGACAGCCCATAAGTTCCCACACTCCCACTGCACCACGGCTGCTTGGCAATCCACTCTACCAGATCATAACCATCGGTTTTGTGATGGGCAGAAAACGGATCCCACTCGCCCCCCGATTCAAATCGACCACGTGAATCAACATTCACCACCACGTAGCCGCGCGATGCAAAATTCTTCGCCCGCGCCATTTGCCCGTTTTTGTTGTAAGGCGTCTGCTGCAAGATCGCAGGAAAGCGACCTTCCGCCTTGGGACGAAAGATATCAATTTTCAATTGCACACCATCCCGCATCGGCGCATCCTGGTCGCGCTCCTCAACGACTTCGTAACGGACGGGTGAATATTCGCCCGGCTGTGGCGGTTGTGCATTTGCGAGGGAGCCGACAAAGGGAAAAACCGCAGCTACGATCAACGCGATACGGCCACCAGATAAGATTCGAGAGAAGTTCATCGATTTCACTTTCCTGTTCTACGACTCGTGGCAGACGGGGCCTCAATACATCGCCCCAACTGGTTTCAGTACGCCTACGCTTATTGGAATCATTGGGCAGACGGAAATCAACCATAGAGGTTGTCGTGCTCGTTGACGACATGGACTCGTAGCGGCGTAAGCTGTTACTGCGACACGATTCGAAACACGTAGAGT
>Ga0055584_100002671_pt1 | contig 17617 bp, 8 predicted proteins | sample OSDHelmetaG_FD_58716 | JGI IMG/M metagenome (GOLD analysis project Ga0055584, IMG submission 58716) | Pelagic marine sediment microbial communities from the LTER site Helgoland, North Sea, for post-phytoplankton bloom and carbon turnover... | ecosystem: Environmental > Aquatic > Marine >... | reverse complement strand
AGCGGGCACCCTGGGTCTCGGCAGAGCGACCGGCCCGCCAGGATCTGGCCGTGTTGTTGTGGATTTGGCTCCGCCACCCAGACCCGGATGTCCGCAGCACCGCAGACGGGCTTCTCTCCGAACTCGAAGAGCGCGCACGGCCGAGATACTCAACAACTCAAATCGTGGAGGTGCTCAACGCCGAAAAGGGCACAGCCCTCGACCCTTTCCGTCTGAGCCCGGATTCGTTGCAGGCCGCAACCCGAATGACGCGCCTCGCGTTCAGCGAGCGCTACGACCAGCGAACGATGCGCGTAGTCCCGGACACGACGATCGGCGTAGCCGGCGGACTGCTCATCGATGGCGAACTGGGTACCGACTACTTCCCGCGGTCCATCCTGGAGGGCAATCGCCGGACGCCCTGGGCATCCTGGTATCTCGCGCCGCGTGAGCTTCTCGAGGCCGCGCGGCCTTCGGTCGAGGTCTCTCAGGGCACCATCGGGCCTGATGGATCATCGTTCGTGATTCTTCGAGTCCCGGTGCCCGACGGGCCGACCGTGGAAGCGGTGCGAGAGAGTCTTCCCGGACTTGGAGGGCTGGGCCGTCTCGGCACCCGGTCGCTGAAGAGTCTCGGCCTTCACGTTTCTCTGACCGCGGGCTCGCTCTCCATAGAGGCCGCCTCGCCCGAGGCCATGATCCTCGTGGCTACGGCTCTTGGGGAAGAAACGATCCTCGAGATACGTTCCGATAGCGCGAAACCGGGCTTCGTGATCGCCGCGTCATTGCCCAGATCGCTGCCATCCGGGCCTCGAGCATTGCCAACGCTGGTGGGCACCTTTGCGCAGCCGGATCCCCCCGCAGCACCATGCGACATCCAAGTGACCCCACCGCAGGAGCTCGTCCTGGCGGGGTGGCCGCATGTCACTTTGCCTCCTACCTGGCTCACGCCGAGCGTTTTGGAGAAGATCGTTGAAGCCATCTAGGGTCGCCGAGGTTCTAACGGAAATGCTGGAGACTCGCTGGCCCGTGTTCCTTTGGGGCCCACCGGGGATCGGTAAGTCGTCGATCGTTCAGCAGGTCGCTGCATCGCACGACCTCCCGGTTCTCGACATTCGAGCCGCCTTGTTGGACCCGACAGACCTCCGAGGCATTCCGGCCGTCGTCGATGGGCGAGCGATCTGGGCGCCTCCCTCATTCCTCCCGTCCGATCCCGAATCGTCTGGGATCCTCTTCTTCGACGAGCTGAGCGCCGCGCCGCCGCTCGTCCAGGCCAGCCTGTACCAGCTCACACTCGACAGGCGGGTCGGGGAGTATGAGTTACCGGTTGGCTGGAAAATCTTGGCGGCGGGGAACCGAGCCGTCGACGCGTCCATCTCGTTCCGCATGCCGGCGGCGCTCTCCAATCGATTCGTTCACATCGATTTCGAGGTCGACCTGGATGACTGGCGCGCTTGGGCGGTGACAAACGCAATTCACCCGCTCGTCGTAGCCTTCATCGGCCTGCGGCGCGAGCTCCTGTTCCAGGAGCCGGGATCTGCGCTTGCCTTCGCGACACCGCGATCGTGGGAGATGGTGTCGGACGTCGTCAAAGAATTCGGGTCGACGTCGAGGGCGGAAGACGTATTGCTGGGCGTCATCGGCGAAGGACCGGCCCTCGAGTTCCTCGCGTACGTGGCCGAGTCGCTCCAGGAGGAGGATATCAAGAAGATCCTGGCTGATCCCGAGGGTGCCCCCCTGCCCACGAAGTTGGGAGATCTCTACGCGCTCGTGAGCTACCTGGCGTCCCGGGCGGGCGAAGCGGGTGTCAGGCGTGCCACGGGCGACCTTCTTGGTCGGCTCGACCCGGAGATGGGTGTGCTGCTCGTTCGGGATGTGCTTCGCGTCGAACCGAAGTTCGTCGCCGATCCCGGGTGCGCAGCCTTCCTGCAGGCGCACGGTGACCTGATCCTGTCCTGATCTAGTGTCGAGCGAGAGCGCCGCGCGCGCAGTATCGAGGGCTCGCCTCCGGCTGATGCTCCAGGAGCCCTACCTGGCGTCGGCCGTCGCGCGGTTCCCGGTCCGGGCAGCCCCGGTTCCCGAGCGGATTCCGACCATGGCGACCGATGGGTACAGGGTCCTCTATAACGAGGACTTCGTGCTGAGCCGCCCGGAGGCCGACCTGCGATTCGTCCTGGCCCATGAGGTGCTGCACTGCTTGTTCGGCCATATGGACCGCAGACAGGAACGGGACCCGAGGCGCTGGAACATCGCGGCCGATTTGGCCGTGAATGGAGCCCTGGTGGAGTTCGGGTTCGAAGCCGCCGAGGGGGCCCTCCTAGCCGCCTGGACAACCGGCCTTACGGTGGAGGAGATCTACGAAGGGCTCCCGTCCCACGCCCACCTCCTGGAGCTCGACGTCGTCTGGCTGGATACGCACCTCGATCCCGAAACTGCGATGGGGCCGTCATCCGACGGCGCCTTGGTAGACCTCCCGTCCCCCCTAGAACGCCGCCGCTTAAGGAGACAACTGCTCGACGAAGTGGCGCGGTCGGGGCTCCTGCCCGGCAGTGTGAAGGGCCTTCTGAGGGAGGAGATGCGGATCGCGGCCGAGCCACAGGTCGACTGGAGAGCTCACGTCGCGCGATTCGTCAGCACGCTACGTCGAGATGACTATCGCATGTACCCCTTCAACCGAAAGCACGTATGGAGGGGGATCTATCTGCCCAGTACGGGCGTGCCCGCCCCGTCGCACCTGGTGACCGCCATCGACACGTCGGGGTCTATGTCCACCGACATGCTGGAGAAGATCGTCGCGGAGCTCGATCGTCTTCGCGTCGTTACCCTCTGCCGCATGACGGTCATCGAGTTCGATACCACGATCCAACGAATCCAGGAACTCACTGCCGTGGACGAAGGGGGCCGCCTTCAGCTCACGGAGAATGGCAGCTTCGCCTTTCACGGCCGGGGCGGGACAGACATTCGGGCGCCCTTCGAATGGATCGCAGAGCTCGCCCACCGCGGAGACGCACTTCCTGACGCACTACTGGTTGCGACCGACGGCTTCGGTGCGATGCCGGATCACGCGCCGAACTATCCGGTGATGTGGCTGACTCCGTTTGGTGCGGTGGAGCGGTTTCCGTTTGGGGAGGTGGTTCGGCTTTCGGCGTAGAGAACGTTCAGAACTTCTTCCTGGAGAAACCCCGGCCTCCTCCACAGTTCTTCATCGCTCAGCCTCCATCGCCACACGATCCGGACTCCAAACGAGATCGGCCAACCCTGCATACAGCTCCTGTCGCGCATCTTGATCGGCCTTACGGAATTGTTCATAGGCACGGAACGGCAGTCCCGAATCGGTCACAAAGCGCTTGAAACCTGGGTTGAGTTCATAGGTCCGAGGGTGCAGCGACTTGGCGAGAAGGTTCTGCCCGTGATAGTGATCGAGCTTCTCCTCGTACGGCTTGTCGCCATACGAGGCGTTGAAGCTCTTCGGGAGCAGGAGAAGGCCCCCAATTCGATTGCGGTACTCGGCGAAATCGACCGGATGGACGAACTCTTCGGTGTGGCGCTCCGGCCGATCCGCCCAGATGTGTTCGACCTCGTACCCACCCTTCGTTCCGGACTGCGCGTACTCCTCGTACCGGGCCGGCATTCCTGAGGCACGCTCAAGGTAGTCGGTCATTCGCGCGAGAAATTGGTGGACGCGAGGGCGGTTCGTTCCGGTGAGCGTAAAGCGCGGGTTGCTCAGAAATGTCTCGGTCTCCTCGTCGAGCTTCGAGAGGAGGGTGTCGACCAAGTCCTCAACACCAAGGCCGCGGATGTCTCGAATGACCTGGGTGAACATGTTGTACTGCATGGTCGAGTATGCGATCGAGCGCCAGTTCCAGAGCCTCCGATGAATCAGGACATCCAAGTACCGCGCCGTGATGCGGATCTTGCGCCGTACTACCTCCTCAGAGTCATCGATGCGCAGGGGAGCGAGGAGCACCGGGTACTGCAGCGTGAAGTTGTGACGGGCGTTGTAGTGCACGCACTCGAGATCCTCGCTCCAGGTCTGAGCAGCCTCTCGAAGGCGCCCGTACCACCCGGCATAGAACCCGAAGTCACGGCGGATGAAATCGAAGAAGGTCGCATCCGATGCGAGTCCTAGTTCCGTCGCTCGGTCTCGCACCCAGCGATGGAACTCGGTGCCGATGAGGTCGAAGTCGAGTGGCCTGGCCCCCTTTCTCCGTTCACGGATACTCTTCGCATGTTGGCTACGCAGCCAAGACTTGATCGCATCCGCGTCCTCCTCCTTGCCCAGACCCTTGAGCTGCCCGACACGATCTCGCCACAGGTCGCTCGCTTTCGAGCGAAGGTCTGTGTCCCCGATGTTGGCAAGCAGATACCCCTTCAACATCTCGGTAGGAGTGAGTGAGAGCCCACGATCGTTCATCGTCTCGAAGATCGTATATGCATCCGAGTCAGAGTATGCAGTGATCTCGACAAAATGAACGTTCTCGATGAGCCAGTCGACGAAGTACGGAAGCGTGACTCCCTGCAGTTCATCGGGAAACGCCGCCGCGATGTCATCGAAGCGAGCAGCGATATTCTGTACCGACTCGGGCGCCTCTTCGAGCTCGATGGCCTCACCCGTGTAGAGGGCTTCCATACACGGTGTACGCTCTTCCACATCGAGGTTGAATGAACGCTTCCCGTACTTCTGGGAGAAGATCAGTTCTGAGAGCTGCGTTTTCTGCTCGTTATCATCCAGCAATTGATAGAGGTGCATCAGCAGGAGCGTGATCGACGTAAGCCGCTGCTGCCCGTCGATGATGAACTTCTGCCCGTCTTTCTCGCTGATGATCACCGAGCCCAAGAAGTAGTGCCCATACTCGGCCACGGCCGTGCGCTCGTGGCCCTCTTGGTAGTCCTCGAGGAACTTCGACGAGACGTCCTCGAGGAGTTCGTGGACGTGCTTTGATCCCCAGCGATACTCACGCTGATAGTAGTCGATCGAGTACTTGCTTCCGCCGAGGAGCGCCCTGATGGTCTTCGCGTCTCCGTCGATCTTCTTCATCCCGAGACCCTCATTGCGTCGGGGTCCGTCAGCGCCCTGCCAATCATTCGCGGGATCGCGAGCGCGCACCTGACGGCACAGTGCTTCTTTCGACGGAGGCCATCGTGACTCTTCACTCGAGTAGCGCCTTGAACACACCATCCGCGGGGTCGGCATAGAACTCGATACCAATCTTTGTCCATAGCTCGTCTGGCAGGTCGTTGAGGGCACGCCGAGCACTCACGGGCATGAGGATGGTGGCGGCCTGCTTCTCCACCGCCAACTCAACCATTTCCACTGGATTCTGGATCATCTCTGTGGAGCCGCCGAGGTTCAGTGGCCCGACGACAATCATCCCTCCTCGCGTGCTCCGCTCCAGGAGTCCTCCCACGAGGGCAAGGAGAAGAGGCAGCCCAAGCCCTGTTCCAGACTTGTCTGCATCAAACGGTCGGAGCTGAACCGAGTACTGATGTCCCCTCGGGTCCCGATCTCCCCCGACCAACTCCTTCGCCCTTGTGTAGAGATTCTGCTCCCCGACCTTCACACTTTCGCGAAACGCCGGCGGAACCGGATGGTTTAGGATCTTCGCTCCGGTTCCTGGCCCCACAGCTGCCTCAATCCGGTACAAGCCCGACCCTGTTTCACCCGTACCGGGTCCCACGGCCCAGACCTGGCCAGGTGGGAGGGGATCGCCGTCGATCGCCTCATCACTATGTAGCTCAGGGGTCGCGACGAACTGTTCCACTCCGTCCATGCCCATCGTGAAGCTGAAGTGCGTATTTCGGAACTCGCTCTTCAGGCACCGCTTCTGCTGTTCCTTCACTCGCCGCCGGGACTCGAGGGCCAAACGCACGATCCACTCGAGGTCCTCATCCGGGATCGGCATCTCTGGATCGGGGAACAGAAGCTTCACAAGTCCCGAAACGGACTTCTGCACGGCATTGATGTCACGCCCGCTAAGCGCGCCCCCCCAATAGACCCGATTCTGCAACACCGAGACTCGACTGAGTGCGCGCATGCGGCTCCAGCACTCGCTCAAGAAGTCGTTCACGAGACCGAAGTGATCTGTCAGGTGTTCGTTGGGATTCAGCTTAGGGAAGTCCCACCCCGGAGCGTACGCGTGGATGCGATCCTGGAACGCGGTGTCATTTCGCATCTCCGCTGGCAACGGACTCAAGAGATGTCCGATCCGCTGCTGTTGCTGCACATCCACGTCAAAGTTCCCCACCATGACGATTCCGCCTTCCGCCCTGATGCTCTCCTTCCCTCGGCTGAATTCCCCCGACTCCATGTAGCCCTTCATGATGTTCACGCCGTCCTTCGAGTCGAAGGAGACACCCGACACTTCGTCGAAGCACACCAAGTCGTACTGGCAGACGAGTCCCCGCTGCCCGTTCGCGTTGTTCACGAACATCTTCGCTACCGTTGCCTTGCCTCCGGAAACCAGATGGGAGTACGGGGACACCTGCTGATAGATGTGGCTCTTTCCGGTTCCTCTCGGACCTAGCTCGACCAAGTTAAAATTGCGCTCAACGAAGGGGAGCATCCGGAGTAGAACGACCTTCTGTGCAGCTTCGTCCAGAGATTCGGGCTCAAACCCCACAGACCGAAGCAAGAGTTGACGCCATTCGTCCGTCGTGAACGAACTGCGCCCCCGAGCGAACACGTCCAAGACGTCGGGTTTCGACATCTGAATGGGTCGGAGCGAGGGAATCCTGAACGGATGCCCAGCCTTCTCTTCAGCCAGCATGGGGTCGTACTCGAGACTCACCTCGGCGTAGAATCCGTCCGTTAGCATGCGCTCGTTCTCTTTGACGAGGCGATCTGGTATTTGGACGTTGGTGAGGGCGAGGCTCGGAAGCTCAGCAACGTAGCAGTCGTTCTTCGTATCAAGCTTCGCGCGGACGATATCGATGAGTTTGACTGCCCCCTGCTCCCGCGCGCGGGCCTTGAAGAGCTCCTCGTCGCCCGTTCGAACAGTGCGGCCCTGGAGCTGCTTCTGGACGATGGCCAGTCCCTCTTGGATCTCCTCGGGATCCGTACTGGCGCAGTACCGTCCGAGTAAGAACTCCACCACATAGGTGGGCACCGGATACTGGCGAGCGTAGTCGCGCACGAGGTCCTTGCGAACCAAGTAGCCCTCGAACGCGCGGGCGGCTAGGGTGTCTAGTTGATCCATCTCGACCGCGGCCATACTAGAGCTCCTGTCCTACTGTGGTGGGTCGATGGGCAAGCACGGTTCCGTTCTCGTCGATAAGCACCAGGACTAGCGAGGCTTCCTCGTGGTCCTCGCCGGCCATCACGAGGCTGCAGGCACCATCGTCCAGCGTCTTCGCTGCAGCAGCGACCGATTCGCCACCAGGAGACGAGACTCTAAGGTCGGCTCTGACCACTCCAGTCACGCCCGTCGTTGCGATGAAGCAGCGCAGGCCGTGCCATTTGATCGAAGTGATCGTGACCTTGTTCTGCACGTCTCCGCTCATTTCGACGAGGAGGTCCGGAATGAGGCATTCCTGAAGGCTCAACCCGCCGTGGGCGTACTCCTCGCTCTTGTTGAAGCACGCAACACCCGGTGCGGTAGCGAAGGTCTGGGTTGAATTCCAATACCACGGAAAGCGTGGTACGCCGGTTGTGGAGCCACCCGCAATTACTGCACAGCGGGCCCACCGGCTTTCCGTGAGGTGCTTGGGGAGGTCTACTTTGGGCAACCCACCTGGCACAAGAAGCCACCCATGATCGGTCACGACTCGCACGCGAGCCCATCCGGCCCGCAGGAGCTCGTGAATGCGATCACACACGCGGTCGAGTTCCTCGTTGAGCTGACGAGCAAGCCGGGCGTTCAACTTGTGGCCCAAACTGTCCACCGCCCCGAATTCAATCCACCCGTGTGCGGGATCGTTCAACGGGAAGTCAAGCGAGTCGCCTCCTAGAATCTGGTATCCTGACGCCTCAATCACTTTCCGGAGATTCGGAGCATTCGCAGGCCTTCCCTCCGGCTCCAGTTGAGCGGCGAAGTCCTTCTCCAACGTCGCCCCATAGATGCCCGCGACGACTGGCGTGACCGCTGGCTTGGCGGTTGCGGTGACGGTGGGAGAAGCCGCCCATCGATCAGAGAGAGTCACGCGACACCCCCTCCCCTCAAGCCTCTCCGCCAGACGTTGGCCCAAGTCATAGCGGAGACCGTCGCAGAAGAACACACAGCCGTTCTCCCCCGCCGAGATGATCTCCTGGTCTTCCCGACCGGGGAGATAGCCTTGGTTTAGCGACTCCTGGAAAGCGCGGGCCGAGTCTTCGAGCCAGGGAAGCAGTAGGTGCCGCACAACCCCCGAAACCAACGCCTCGTCCGACGACGGAACGCTCGCGACCGCCTCCCATGCCGCGGCATCTCCATGCCAGCCACGTTCGCGGTACGTCGCTGCCATATCGAGAGGCCCAGACCCTCCGATTGCAGTACGAGTTCCTTTCGCCAACCGGCTCAGTGGCTCGAGCACGGTCGCCATGGGCGACCGATCCATGCGCGCCCATATCCAACTCCTCCGGGGCGCGTGCTCCTCTTCAAGCTGGAGTACGGTCTCGCAGGCTTCTCCATGACTCACCTTGGTCAAGCGACCCAGGGCCATCCGTACTAGCTCCTCGTCTTCGTCGTTCAAATCCGGCCAAGGCTCACGATCGAACAACAGTGAGCCGCTAGGACGGCTCCGGATCAACAATTCCCGCACGCCTGGGAACCTGGCCGGCGCCTCCTCATACCGAGTCCACACCTTCGACCACGCTCCTTCACGCATCCCGAAACGCTCGCCCGCCGTAACCGCGACTTCGACCTCTGGATCGAAGTCGAACTCCTCCTTAGTTCGGCTGCGAAAGGCGCCCCAGCCGTTTTCCCCAAGTCGCGCTCGAGTGGCCTGCGGGTCACCCAGCCACCGCAATAGGTCTCTGATCACATCACTACTCAACATCTTGTCGAAGTCGTCTGCCTCAAGTCGACCGCTAGCAAGCTGCGACACGGGTGTGACAGCAATCTCAGGGAGAGCTCGCAACATCGCCTCTTGGGTCCCCTGATCACCGGCGACGTCCAAGTCCAGGGCTCGATTGGAAGTCAAAAACGTGCTAACACCCCAGTCGCTTCCGTTGTGCTGCAGCCACATGTTTCCTCGAAACATGAGCTCGACAAGCGGTTTCAATTCGGCTCGGCACTGGTCACCCGCCCGGAGGTCCTGCCTCCCGACACCGGGGAGATAGAGGATGGGTGCCCCATGCCCAGGAGGGAGAGGATCGTCGAGGGCGCCGTCCACCACGCAGCGCAGCCATATGGCCGGTCCGCTCCGCTCTGAGGAGCCATATTCGCCGAGCGCGAGCAACTCTGGGATCTGCGACTGCATCAAGTCGAGAAGCGGACGCCACTCCCTTTTGGGATCCGTCCAGAGAATCGCTATGGGGCGCTCCTGGCCATCTAGCGAGACGTCCTTGGCCCGCAGGTACTCGGTGAGGCGATCCAGAACAGTCGGACTCGGGCCGACAGCTTTGTTCATCCGTCCACCCCACTCTCGGCCCTCGCGCGTGCTCCGCGTTTTTGCTGCGCCGAGTAGTGCAAGTCGTTCCAGCGCTTCCCATCGAACTCAGGGGCGGCCATGAAGTCGGTGCGATCGTCAGCAGCACCGTCTCCTGGGCAACCCCAAGCCCACGGGAAGTCAGCCTCGTGGGAAAGAGCTTCCGACTCGCTCCCACGGTCTTTCCCCCACTTTATGCTGGGCTTCCACCGGAGGATACCGGCCCCCTTCCTTCCACCCACCTGGAGCACAGCGTTCATGAACGGGCGGATGTTCAGCCTCACGCCGTCGTTGAGGTCCGGATCCCAGCCGATCGCCTGCTCATGAAGCGGTTTCCAGCGAACGAAGAGGTCGTAAGGCGGCTCGCCTGCTAGAATCTTCTTCAACTGGGCCTCCAGGTCTTGGGCTGCCGCAACAAGGCCATCTGCGCCCTCTTGCCCTTCACGTTGACGGGCCTCCTGCCGTTCGATCCAATCGCCCAGATACGAGTAGGTGAGCGCTTCCAGGGTCCGTCGCCCCACCCCTTCCGAACCCGTGAGCCTGTGGCAGTTGACGAGTGCATGAAAGCCGTCAGGGTTTCCGTCCCAGATATGCCACACTACTGGACGATTCTGGAAGAGCTTGCAGTGCTCCTCAAAGAACCTGTCGCGCAGCCAAGCTCCCAACGAAGCGACCGGCGTCCGGCCAACAGCCGCCGCTCGCAGTAGGTCTCTCTCAAGCCCCACCGACCACTCGGCGCCAAAAGCCGCGGCTAGTAACCCGCGAAGCCGACTTTCCGCATCGGCCTCTCCGCGTGTCGGGCTCAGGCACACGATGCCATCAAGGTCGGCATGACCGAGGAGGTGATCGCATTGAGCGACCCGGTGGCGAGCCTCTGCCGCGAGAGGAATCGTCTTGTCGATCTCCGTCGGCCAGCGATACCCGACAAGGCGAGCGGTGGCAACCTGTAGGGCTACCCCATGCTCAACGGCAGCCGGATGGCCGTGAAAGAGCCACGCGGTTGGGTCGTGGGAATGGGGTTCAGGAAGACCGTGAGGGAACAACTCTCGAGCTTTAGCTCGCCAGTGGTCAAGGTCGAAGGGGACCTTCACAGTCGTAGCGTTGTTGAATTTGATTCCGTGCTCAAGCTCTCGGAGAGCGTCTCGAAACGTCCGGTGTTGGCAATAGGCCAGAATGGCCGGCGTCAAGGCTGGATCCTTCGGGAGAACCACGGTGACGTTGCTATCGAAATACGCACCGCAGTGAATGGTTGCCCGGATCTCACCCATCAGTCGTAGCACGACTCCAGATCGGCCCCACCCGGAGAGGCCTTGAAGTCGCGCAAAATTCTTGCCCTCTGAGCCCCAGTCGATGGCCCAGTGCAGTCCTCCGTAGAGTCCATCCTGAGCAGGGGATCCCTGAAAGGGCCGCCACCTCGAATCGAACCCTAGCAGCTCCCACCAGTTTCGGCGATAGCGCGCGTCGTCACCTGTCTTGATACCCTGTGGAGCAGTCGCCAACGTACTCAGTCGCACCCCGGATTTGGGCTCCACCAATCTGATCCGACAGTCCGGGTCGGCTTCAAGACGCGCCTGGGCGACGTGCAGGACCGGCGCGGACCTGAGGGCCAGCTCCTTTCCATCAACACCTGTGGATGCGGTAGCATCCACCCCGATGATGTGATCAGCGATCTCTTGGTCTCGACGGGCCCAACTCAACAGAGCGACGTTCACGACTTCGCCACTGATGGTCCGGAACGCTCTCGCACCCAGCCGCGCCTGGAACTGCAACTGCATCTCTAACAGGAAGGCTTTTCGAAAAGCGACGTATGACGGCTGTGACAACCAGTTCTGCGGGGTGACCGCCGCGGCGACGCCCCCGGGTCCGAGCCAGCCAGCCATGCGGTCCACGAAGACGGTCGCCAAGTCGCTCCGAGCTGTCCGGTGTCGACCGTCGACGTAGTCCTTAAGAACATCCGAGTGCTGGCCGCGTCCCAAGTACGGGACATTGGTAATGACCAACTCGTAGTCATTCGCCAATAGTCGGGCCGCCGCGGTCATCTCCCCCGCCGCCACGACACGCTCGGCCTGCTCGATGCCATCTTCATCCCGCTCAAGGGCCTTGCGCAGAAGAGGTTCCAGCTCCGTAAAATCCGCCTCAAGCAGGTCGCCGGCCTGTGCTTTCGGGTCAATCAGGGAGCCCAACTCCGGTGCCTGCTCGAAGATGGCGTAGAGCCGCTGCATTCCGACCCGAAGCCGCTCGTCTCCATCGGCCAACTGAGTCCACTCTTGCTCTGACGCCCCGACAGCCAAGCCAGAGCATGCGACATGCAACGCCGGAAGACCGATAGGCCCTTGAGCCATCTTCCACGCGGCCAAGGCGAGATTAAATGCTGCGATTTGAGTGCACCGAGGATCTAGCTCCAGCCCGAATAGGTTCTCGGCTAGGACCGCACGAATCGCGGAGGTGAGCTCGAGTCGTTCTTCATGCATGCGAAGACGCACAAGCAACTTGAACGCAACCACCAAGAAGTGTCCGCTGCCGCAGCACGGGTCGAGCACCTTTAGCTCAGCCGCCGCCTTCGGCCAACCATCGTACGTGCCGGCCGCCGGTCGCCACGGACCCGTTGGTTGCCCTGTTTCGTCTCCGTCCACCGATCCCCGCACGAACCTCAGGTAACCAAACGGAGTGCGCCCCGCTTCTGTATGAAGTGCCACAGCCGCACGGAGCTCATCCTCGTTCGCCGCTGACGTCGCCAGCTCCGGCCGCTGCGCCAACACCTTGCCGGCGTGCCATGCACCAATGGTGTTGTGCAAGAGAAAGAGCACCATATAGTGCTCGGTGAATAGCTGTGTGACCGGGGGAAGCTCATCAGCCCCGACCTTGGTACCCGAGGCATTCACCGCATCCTTGGCGTCACTCTGCCAATACTGATACGTCCAGCCTAGGCTGTCATCCGCGCTGAAAACCTCGTGCGGGAGACCGTCGAGCAGCTTATCGAGTGCCTGCTGAGTTTCTGAGGTCAGCGTGACCTCCAGCACGGGATCCCCAACACGAAAGATCTGCGGCAGTGCCTGCTGAGCGAACCTAGCTGCGAGTGCCCGCGGATTCTCACCGAGCTCATGCGCGAGTTCCTCACACTCCTCCAAAGTGATGGCAACGCCGGACTCCGGCTCGATCAAGAGCCCGCTCTCGGCAAGGAACCGCGCAAAGAGCATTCGGTGCCAATGCTCGTAGGCCACTTCATGGACCAACCGATCGACGGACTGGCTCCCGCGCACCTTGTCGCGGACATCGCCGAGCTGGCGGCCGCGGCCCCTGAGCCGGTTCCGCAGTGCCCGTTCGTCCACGCTCATCGAGCCGTGAGGCTCGTGTCGCGCAACCGCCAGCGCTTCCAGTGCTTTACGCGCGCCGGACTCTCCTTCCCGTCGGGCCTCAAGAATGACTCTGCCGAGTAAATTGCGATGTTCAGTAGACAGCTCGCCCATGGTCGTCGCCTAGTTCACGATCACGGGGCCCTTGGCCACCGCTTCGTTGAGCTTCTCAGCGTGTTCCTTGATCCACCCCGCCACTGCTTCCGCATCCGTCAGCGTGCCTCGGCGAATTGAAACGGATGTGGTGATCGCCTCCGGGTCGTCCTCCTTGAGCCGGGCCGCCGCCAGGTCCAGCGCTTGCGCAAGGCGCGATGGAGTCGCGTCGACTTGGGCCTGCCAGGACCCTAACGAACGATGGTCAAGCGCTCCCTGGAGCTGTTGGTCGGTATCCACGTCGAGAGCTGGGGGCGAAAGTAGGCCTACCGCAGTAGAAGCCTCTGACTGAGCCGTCGGGTCGAGCTTGTTCCACGTAGGATCGCCATCAAGCTGCGCCTGTCCGTCCGACACAGCTTCGGTGAGGGCTTCGTGCATGTCCTGCAACGCTTCCCGGAGACCCGTGGCCAGCTTGGCAGCAAGTGGCGTGACGTGATCCGTATCCGCCAGCAAGGATCGTTCGGCCAACACCGCGTCGAGTTCAGGCTCCACTTCCGCCAGGCAATCCAGCCCAGTCGCGTGAGCGCGGAACGACTGTGCCCGATCCCACACCGGACAACGCTTCGCCCGGCGTTCCGCGAGAGTCTTCCACGCTTCAAGGTTCGACTTGAGGTCGTCCTCATGGTTTAGGACCGCAGCCAGCTGTTCTGTGCCCGTCAGTTGCCGCAAGTCGCCAACAAGAGCTGTGCTAGGCTCATTCGGTAACGGTGCGGTGCCACCCGCCAGCCCCGCGAGGCGCGTGACCGCGTGCAAAAACTCAGAAGCCTTCAGCTCTTCTTCGCCGCTCTTGGCATGCACTCCCGCCCGCTCGTACAGCCCTCTCAGCTTGATCTTCTGCGGGACCGTCAGCCTGACCTTCTCCGGCCGGAACTCGGCTGCTTTCAAACCTGCCTGGTCTAGGGATCCGGACGCAATCGGTTGCCCGTTCTTGGTCGCCCGCAGGTGCCCCGATCGATGAAGTGCCACCAGGGCCGCGTCAATCGCGTCCTGCGGCCAGCCGAAGGGAGCGGCCTTGAGTGCCTTTTGAACTTCGGAGCCCTTCTTGCCCGCACCGACGGAGTTCAGAACTTCCTTCGCCACGGGATGATCCTCAGTGGCTCGATCCCAACCCACGATCTTGAATGGCTCATCGGAGCCGTCGCGCGCGCGCTTGACCGCAGCCGGCCACGCGCCGTGGTCACCGTCATCAAATCTCGGGAACAGACGCGCCGATGATGCCTTCACGCCGCCGTCGATCTTGTCTTTGAGCATGCCGCCGAAGACCTCAGTCCCTCCACCTTGGAACAGCTTGGCCGCGCGGACGACGTCCCGGACGATCTGGTCCCGCCCATCCTCAGCGCTGCGCAACCGACTCTGCATGCCCTCGCGGGCCTCGAGGCCTTCCGGTGTCGACGGAGCCCCCCGGTGGTCAAGCACTTGCCTGGCAGCAGCCGCGTCGATGATGCGCGCCTTCAGATCATCCGAGGCCTTCTTCGGAAGGAAAAGGTGGAGCCTGGCATCGTCCTGACCCATCTGTCGTGCCTGGGCGAGAACCGCCTTTTCTGAAGACGACCATCCGTCCCGGAGCCACACGCAAATGTGGTCACCCCCACTTGTCGGCGCTTCCGACCCTGTGTGAAGCACGACCGAGCGCCGGACTTTCGCGGCTCCCTCGAGCAACTTCACTCCGCTTACTGCCTCCTGGATGTGCTGGGCCAAAAGATGACCCCGATGTGACCCGATCTCGACCTCGTCCTGGCGCAGGCTGGCCTGTTTCTCTCGAAAGGCGCGGTCCCACTCGGCACCTTCGGTAGTCTGTAGGCGAAACTCATCACCGACCTGCATGAGTGTCCCGTCGCTAGCCAACGCTGCGAGGATATCCGAGACCGTCTTACGCATCGGGCCGGAGTCGGCGCGCACGTCACGCACCATGAGATCGGAAAGGGTCGTCGTGTCCGCCCGCACGCCGAGGTCCACCCCCGACTCGCGTGGGAGCTTCCCGATGAGGAAGACCAGCCCGCAGAGGTCGCGTCGCAGAGCACCGTTCTCCGAGCCGTCGTCAAGCTTCTGAATCCGAGTGTTGATCTCGTTCAGAAGGACCCCGGTGTTCACGAGGGCCGGAGCCAGCGCCTTGAACAACTCACTCGCCGGTAGAACCACGCCAAGCTCCTCCTCTGCAACTGCATGGAGTGCATCATGGAGGATCCGGAGCTGTGACCTCAGCTGGCTGTGCGTTCCCGCGGCATCTGCAGCCTGAAAGCAGGCCTCCCAGAACCTTCGACGGGTCGGAAGCAACGGGTAATCCGCCACCCGACACGCCCGATCCTCAGGCTTCTCAGAGATCCGAGTGCCCTTCAATTGCCGGGCGATCTCTCCAGAGTTCGCCTCAAGCACCGATTCAATGGCCGCCTCTGTGCTCGCCTTCTTGTGGAGCAGCACCTTGCGTATCACTGTCTCGACGTCGGAATCCGCAAGCTCGATCGAGATCTTGAACCTATCGCGAAGCCACATGAGCGCCTGTGTGCCCGCTGAAAGGGCAGACTGCCCAGCCCCGACGAGCATCACCCGGCTGTTGAACTGTGTCTGCAAGGCCTCCGACACCTCGGTGATGATCGCGGCTCGGTCGCTGGCTTCGTTGATGTATTGCTGAACCTCGTCGAGGACGATCAGTGTGAGTGGGAGCTCGCCGTCCACGGAAAGTGCCTCGGTCGCCGCTTCAACGAAGTCCGCCGTCGTGATGTCCACCACCAGCGGCGGAAACTGATCACGAAGGACCCGACTCACATCCCTCTCATTCGGGGCGAGATCCGGATCCACTTTGAACACCGCCCCACGGATATGTGGGCTCACGTAGAGGTTGTTGAGTTCCTTGAACCAGTCACGGTCGGCGTCCTCGACGGCGGATCGAACCTGGTCCAGCCATCCGCGCTCGCGTAGCCAGAAGCAGAACTTTGCCTGAGGGTACTGCTCCGGCCACCCGGTTGCGCGCAGGATGATTGCCAAGACAGTCTCCCGAACACGGTCCGTCCCCCCCAACAGAGTTCCAGCAGCGGCCACCGCAGGGACGCCTGTACGCTGAACCTGGGTGTCCAACTCCCGAAGGTGAGCCTCGACCTCCTCAGGAAGCCCTCGAAGGACGAGGTTTCTGGCCCTCGAACCGTCTGAGAATTCGGTGTTCACCCAGAGGTGGATAAGCATCTTGAGGAGGTGCGATTTTCCGCTACCAAAGAAGCCGCTCACCCGGGCAGCGTCTTGCTTCGTGTGCGAAATATTTCCGAGGAATCGATCGAGAATCAGCTCGGTCGCGTGAGCGAACTGCCCCTCACAAACAAACGCCTCCAGTTCAGCACGAAGTTCATCTGCCGCCTTGGGGTCATCCAAGCCCACGATCCGAGCCTGCCCATTGTTGGCTAATCGGGACGTCCGCAAGTCGCGATCGAACAGCTCGTAAAGCTTCATCATACGGTGCCCCTACCGTGATGTGTTATGCCGTTTGCCAAGTAGTTCCAGCCATCTCGCGCGTCGAGAAGACGGTAGTTGTTCTCCGTCTTGGTCCCAGGGAAGAAGATCAATAGCCTTCCGCGAATGGACTGCTCCACATCGTGGATCACTTCGGAGATTCGAACAAATCCGTATAGCGACGCGGTCCCGATGAGCCCAACCACAGCGTTCTCGTCGGCGCCCGCCAGGGCTTCGGCTAACTTTTCCACAACATGAGGCTTGAACTCACCGTCGAGCTTCATTCCCAGGAGCTCCGGCGCCTCAAAGTACTCCTCGCAGTAGTCGTCTCCGGCCATCCACTCGGGAAACCAGTCGGTGCAGTCGACGAGCTCCCACTCGTGGCCAGCTTGCCTTGTGGCCTGCTCGAAGAGCCCGACTCGTGCACGCAATGTCCTCTCCAGCTCCTTGTCGTACACGACCATGAGGACGCGTTGTGCCCCGGAGATCGTCTTCTGCCATGGCGCACTCACGTGGTAACCAAAGTCGGACGCAAGATCCTCGATCTTACCCATTTCGCTCTCCCAGTCGGCTTACGTCGATGTCCACTACACCCCCGCCGATCCGCGCTGAGATAAGTCCGAGCTGCTTCGCCCTGAGCACCAAGTCGACCATCTCACCGCCGCTACGATCAAGAACGCGAGCCCAGCGGTTACCGAGAAGCGACTCACCGGCAAGCTCCTCAATGAACCCAAACCACAAGACCATCGTGGCAGGTCCAACGGTCGCGCTGACGCTCTGACGAACCTTGCGGACGCGACCGTGAAGGTGTCCCGACTGAGTCCAACTGCTACCGGTGTTCCGAGCCACCTTGTCGAGGATGGATTCATTCAGCCTGTTGTCGGTGGCATGCCGCAGCACGTCGAGAACCCTCGGGCGCGCTAGCTCCTGGCCGGCGGGTAGTTCAAGAATCGCGGGGCCCGTTGCTCGGAGTAGAGGATCACGAGCCAGGGCGCAGAGAAGGGCCAGGAGCGGACGCCCTTCCGGATCGACATCCCAAAGCCTGAGCAACACTCGAAAGAGAGGGACGGCGGGGTCCAGAGCATAGAGCTCACCAAGGCGCTGATTGGTGAGCTTTCGATTCGAGTCGGTGG
>Ga0055584_100002670_pt1 | contig 17618 bp, 12 predicted proteins | sample OSDHelmetaG_FD_58716 | JGI IMG/M metagenome (GOLD analysis project Ga0055584, IMG submission 58716) | Pelagic marine sediment microbial communities from the LTER site Helgoland, North Sea, for post-phytoplankton bloom and carbon turnover... | ecosystem: Environmental > Aquatic > Marine >... | reverse complement strand
CGGAACATCGCCAGTCGTACCGAGGTCGACAACGCCCTGCGTGGCACCAAGCGCCGGGTGGTGAACGAACAGGAACTGCTGGTGGCCACCGGTCGTCACGACCGCCGAACGCTGATCTTCGTCCCCGAGGTGAAGTCGGGTCAGGCGACGGGTCTCACCCTGCTCCACGTCGCCCTTCACGATCGGTTGTCGGCCGACGTGATGCGCGGGGTGCTCCAGGGGTACGACCGGCGCTATGACCGGCTCGTCGACTGGGTCTCCGAGACCGAGGGCAGCTTCGACGATTCCCGGCTCGAGGATCTCACCGTCGAACAACTCCTGATCGGCCCGATCTCGGAGACCGCCGACCACTGGCGCACGTGAGGTCCCGCTGACGTGGCCGTCATCGGGATCGGCCTCGACGTCGTCGACATCGATCGCTTCCGCACGTCTCTGCGGCGGACCCCGACGATGCGCGAGCGCCTCTTCACCTCGGTCGAACTCGACTACGTGGCACCAAAGGCCGACCCTGTGCCGTCACTGGCTGCCCGGTTCGCTGCCCGCGAGGCGGTGATGAAGTCGCTCGGTCTCGGCCTCGGGGCCTTCGGATTCCACGATGTGTGGGTCGAGCTCGAGGAGTCCGGCGCCCCGTATCTCGAGGTGACCGGAGCCGCCGAGGATCTCGCCGCCGCCGCCGGCGTGGAGCACTGGCACATCTCCCTGACCCACAGCGACCTCGTCGCGGCGGCCTATGTGATCGCCGAGGGAACACCCCGGCCGGCGTCGATCTGACTGTGCGCCGCCGGACTCCGGCGTGGATTCGGCCGACCGGCCGAATCACTGCGATCATTCCCGGATGCTCGAGGAGTTCAAGGAAGCCTGGGACGAGTTGACCGCGCCGGGCGCGCAGTTCGGGATGAAGGAGATCGAGGTCCGAGGCATCCCGATGCGGGTCTACGAGTCGGCCCCGTCCACGATGCGCTTCGTGTGGGAGCTGGCCACCGGCTACGGCGACCGTGACTACCTGGTCTACGAGGACGAGCGCTACACGTTCGCCGAGTCCGACGCCGTCATCCGGGCTCTGGCCCACCATCTGCGTGATGTCCACGGCATCAAGGAGGGCGACCGGGTCGCCGTCGCGATGCGCAACTACCCGGAGTGGGTGTTCAGCTACTGGGCGATCGCGTCGCTCGGCGCCGCCGTCGTGGGAATGAACGCGTGGTGGACCACCGACGAGATGGAGTACGCCCTGCGCGACTCCGCTCCGACCGTGATGATCGCCGACCGGGAGCGGGTCGAACGCCTGCTGCCGATCCTCGACCGCATGCGTGAGAGCGGGCCGTTGCACGTCATCACGGTGCGGTACGACGGTGATCTTCCCGAGGGGGCCGACCGCTGGAACGACGTCATCGACGTTGCCAATGCTCCTGCGGGACTGCCGGAGGCGAACATCGATCCCGACGACGACGTGTGCATCTTCTACACGTCCGGCACCACCGGATTCCCCAAAGGGGCCCAGCTCCACCACCGCGGCTCGGTGCACAACCTGCTCGACCTCGCCTTCATGAGCGGCGTTGCCACGCTGGCCGAGGCCAAGGCGAAGGAAAGGGCTGTCGCCGAGGGTCGGGCGGAGCCCGACGCCGCGCCTGCCGCGGAGGCTCCCGCCCAGGCAGTGTTCATGGCTCCCACGCCGCTGTTCCACGTCACGGCCAACAACTGCCTCCTCCATCCGTGCACGATTGCCGGCGGGAAGATCGTGCTGACCTACAAGTGGGATCCCGCCCGCGCTCTCGAGCTGATCGAGCGGGAGGGCGTCACCAACTTCTCGGGTGTTCCCACGATGAGCCGCGAGATGCTGATGCACCCCGACTGGGAGAAGCGCGACACGTCCACCGTGCAGGGCATGGGAGGTGGCGGCGCACCACTCCAGCCCGACCTCGTCGACAAGATCGACAAGTCACTCTCGGGGGGCGTCCCGAGCACCGGCTACGGCCTCACGGAAACTCACGGCATCGTCACCGCCAACTCGGGCCTGCTCTATGTGGCCAAGCCTGCCTCGTGCGGCCGGATCGTGCCGGTCCTCGATGCCAAGCTCATCGACGAACTGGGCGAGGAGGTCCCGCCAGGGGGGACTGGCGAGCTCCGCGTGCGCGGCTCGGTCGTGGTGAAGGGATACTTGAACAAGCCCGAGGCCACCGAAGAGGCCATGCCCGAGGGTTGGTTCCGTACCGGCGACATCGCCCGCATCGACGAGGACGGCTACGTGTTCATCGTCGACCGGGCCAAGGACATGGTTCTCCGGGGTGGCGAGAACGTCTATTGCTCCGAGGTCGAGACGGTGATCTACCACCATCCGGCCGTCGCCGAAGCCGCCGTGTTCGGTCTCCCCGACGACCGTCTCGGCGAAGTCGTCGGTGTGGCGATCCACCTTGCTCCCGGCGCCTCGCTCACCGATGACGAACTCGTCGCCTTCCTGAGCGAACACCTCGCCAAGTTCAAGATCCCCGAACGCATCTGGTTCCTCGAGGACCCCCTCCCCCAGAACGCCAACGGCAAATTCCTCAAGCGGGAACTCAAAGAACAGCTCGCCGGCGCGTGACCTCATCGGTCTCGTCGACAACGTGAGGGGATGGCACAACTCCGCCGACACCTGAGCTGCGGTCGGTTGATGACGACCGTGCCATCGCCATCGCAGATCCGAGTGCGGACGGTTCGATGATTTCCACCGTCGACTGGTCGACCGCCACCCACACGGTGGGCCTCGTCGAGCTCGGTGTTTCACGTGCGGTCGGGATCTGCGGGGGCCCACGAGGGCTTCGAACTGGGATTCCCTGAGGAGCCGGTCGGCGAGGTCAGCTCGTCGAAACGGGTGCGTGCGGCGTCGAGCTGGCCGTCGGGGTGGAACTCGACGGCGGCCACGCGTCCGTCGACCACGTGCATGATCGAGTACGCCGACACGCCGGCCTGCACGAGTCGACCGTCCTCCTCGAGCTGCCACGGGAGCATCCAACCGAGGACCCCGTGCTCGTTCCATTCGAGGTATCTGGCGTCGACCGGTGCTGTTGCGACGGCATGATTCAGCTCACTCGACTCCAGAATCCAGTCTCGGTCGACGTGTCCGAAGCCGAGTTCGCGGTGGTCGGTGAAGGTGGCGTCCGAGGTGAGAATCGATTCGAGTGCTGCTCCGTCGTTGACGGAGTAGGCATGAACGAGCCGAGCGTGAAGGTCGAGAACCTCCGCGCTCCGGGGTGTCTCGATTGTCAGCCACTGCCGTTCGAGGTGGCGCACTGCGTCGGCGAGCGAGTCGGGCGTGAAGAGGGTGATCGACACGAGCCGCGCGTCGGCACCGACTTCCTCGATGGCGAGGTGATGAATCGAGGGACTGGCCTCTCCGTCGCGGAGCTCGGTCAGTGCGAGGCGCTCTCCGCGAATCGCGAGCACCCTCCGATGGTCCAGGCCGAGACCGTGGCGCCGAAGTGCCGAGGGTTCGTCGAGGTCGATGATCTGGAGCCGGTGCCGGTTGCCCTTGACATCGACGAGCGACAGATCCGGGCTGGTCCAGGAGCGGGCTCGTTTCATGTCGGCACGGCGAATCCACGAGCTGACGCTGCCGCCGACAGCGACGGCCGCATTCCACAGATCGCCGTGGGAGCGAGCCGAGTTGGCCAGCTCGGCGAACTTCTCGGTCGCCTCGGACACCTGGTCCGTGGCGTACTGGTGCGTGCACAGCATCAACCCCGACGATGGATCCAGCGCGTTCACCAGCACCTGGACGTCGACCTGGTCGGAGCCGTCCCCTCCTGACAACCGCAGGTGTGACTCGACCCACTCGACTGGGCCCTCCGCCTCGCCGAAACGGGCGACATACGCCACTCGCCGCCCCGGTAGCTCTTCGAGGCTGGTGAATCGATTCTCCATCCCATCCTGGTCGAGCACCCCCCACCCGATTGGTCGGTGGTCGATCCACTCGAACCCTTCGTCTCCGTACGCGGTTCCGCCGGCGACGTCACCACGAGAGATCGCCCCCAGCGACGATGCCCAGGCTCGTACTCGGCGGTGCACCGCAGGGTCGTTTGCCCGCTCGAGGAACAGCCGGTCGAGCTCCGTGACCGCAGCCGGGTAGTCGTGCGGGTCGAGCTGGAGGGCGAGTTCCAGTTGACCGTCTCGCCACGAGGAGACGTTCAGCCACTCCATGTGGGCACCGTGACCGTCGGCCTGGCGGATGGTGCAGTGGTGCAGCACCAGGTCGTCCTGCCTCGCGGCGACTGGCTCGATGTCGAGGACCACCTCCACGTCGTCGGAGTAGATCCCCGGCATGGTCACGGTCACGGCGTCGACGCGCCCCACGATTCGTGAGGCGATTCCTGTCCGCCGATCGTCCAGGACCACATCCTCTGCGAGCAGCAGGCGATGTTCGTCCACCTCCCCGACCGCCATGAACCCCAGTAGCTCCCGAGACAGCGCATCCGCCCGGTTCCACGGGCGGTCACCCTCGGAAGTCTCCTCCCCCTCCTCCTCGACGACGTCACCCAACTCGACCTGGAGTTCGTGGAGGCGGGCAATGGACTCGTCGGGCGTGTCGATCTCGTGGCCGTCGCAGCGGAGCACCTGGCCGTCGCGGTGGACGATGACGAAGTGGCCGTGGAGGGCTTCGATCATCTCGTCGTCCGAGAACCCCCACGCGGTGAGCTGGTACACCCTCCCCGAGCCGGACCCACCGAGATAGATCGCCGGTACCTCCACGACCACGTTGCGGGCCTCGTTGTCGAACAAGGAGATGAATGTCTCCTTGGTGTAGTCACCCCAGCTGAACAAACGATGGTCGACGACCTGGAAGTCCTCGTGCAGGATTCGCTGCAGCGTGGCCGGATCGCCGTGCCGCCAGGCGGCGATGGCCTCGATGGTCGACACGTCGATGTCGTCGTGGTCGCCCGTCTCCATCCAACGGGCCTCCAGGAGGTCGGTCGCGTCGGTGAGAGAGTCGACGTCCCAGTCGAACAACCGCACCTCGGAAAGGCGCGCCAGTTCATCGAGCTCGACCACGGCGAAGCAACGGTCGGGCGCCTCGCTGTCCGCCTCCCAGGCCCACTCCATCAGCGCCAGGTTGTCGTCGCGGACCGCCAGGACGCGCCGGTGCGCGGCTCCGAATCGCACCGTGCGAGCCACCTCCGGGTCGAGGAGTTCGTCCGGGTTCACGGCCGGGCCGCCTGCGGACGGGGCGACCTCGACATCCGGCGCCAGGTAGCCCGCCATGAGCTCCCACCGACCTGAGCGGTGCCACATGTGGGCTCTGTTCACCACGAGGCTGGCCACGTTCACGAGGAGGTCCGACCCGACCGCGTCGTGCAGCCGGGCGAGTGTTTCATCGGATGCGTCGGGGGCGAACTGCTCGGTGGCGACGTTCAGGCCGGTGTCGGGGTCGAACGTGGTGAGCAGGATGCTCGGTACGGCGCGAATCGTGCCGTCGGGGAGTTCGGTGCCGACTCTGGCCTCGAAGAGCCAGCTCTGGCCGGCCACGCCGAGTAGCCGGACGAGGTACATCCGGGGATCCCCGTCGAGCTGGTCGATCGACTCGAAGCGGGTGCGCAGGCCGTCGAGACCCTGCTCTGGCCAACTGGCGGCCCGGTGGTCGGTCATCCGGAATCGTGGGTGGTGGAACGCCAACCCCCGATCGACGTCCAGCGGTCGGCGGTTCGTCGCGTATGCATCGTTCCAGAACCGCACTGCGAAGGCCTCGAGGGCGGAGGCGTGGCCGTCGAGGAACAGCTCGTCGAGACCGGCCAGGGCATCGTCGAGGGCGTCGGCGTCGAAGAAGCTGGCCTGGTCCAGCTTGCCGCTCGGTCCGACACGGTTGATGCCGAGGAACTGGAGTGGCACGTCCGACCGCTCGCCCGGCATCGAGCCGGTCGGCCTCATCGTCGAGCGATACAGCACGAGCTTCTCCCCGCGGGTCGCGATCGTCTCCGTGTCGGCGGGCACGATGGTCCCGAGCGGGAAGCTCGCTTCGATCTGCTCGACGCCGTGGAGCACGACGTCGCCGACCGACGAGCGTCGATCGTGGTACTCGATGCCGGGATCCCACTGTCGGCGCCACGCGTCGTGGTCGTGCTCGAAGTTCCACATGCCCTCCCGGAGCAGCCGGTCGGCGGTGTTCCATGGCTCGTGAACGGCCGGGTGTTCCGGTTCAACGGGCACCTCCTCGCCGTGGTCGCTGTCGGACCGTGGTTGCGAAGGCGGGTCGGTCAGCTCCTCGAACGGTCGCGTCGCCTCGTCGAGGTCGTCGGCGTCGAACAACTCCATTCCTGCGATGGGAGTGGGATCCGGCTCGTTCGGGACCTCGATGTCGATGGTGACGGAGGCGCCCTTGGCATCGAAGAGTCGCTGGGCCTCCTCGACGGCCGCACGGGTCCCGTCGGCGTCGCCCGCCATGGAGCAGACCCGCGCCAGGACGAGGTTGGCGTTGGCGTGGTCGACGAGGATGTCGGTGCCCTCGGCAATGGCAACCGCGGTCTCCGCGACCTGACGTGCCTCGTCGAGGTCGCCCTGCTCGGCCAGCAGGTCCGCCCGCGCGGCCTTGGCGGCGATCGCGGTCTGGGGGTTCTGGCCGGCGAGCGCCTCGCTGTCGGCCGCCAACTCGGCAGCCTCGTCGAGCCGGCCCTGGAGCATCAACGCCCGCGAGAGGTGGGCTGCTGCCTGACCCGCGTCGGCGCCGATGCCGAGCCGGCCGAGGCCGCCGTAGGCAGCCCGCAGGTGCGGCTCCGCCGCCTCCGGTTCTCCGGCGAGGAGCTCGACGATGCCCCAGTACAGCTGGGTCTCGAGCAGGCCGTGGCGGTCGCCGAGCTTCTCGACGGAGGTGCGCGTGTCGGCCAGCATGCTCCGCGCCGTGTCGAACCGGCCGCGCAACGCTTCCAGCACCGCCTGGCACCGGGTCGATGTGGCCTCGACCCGTGGAGAGCCGGTGGTGATCCGCAGCAATCGCAGCACGTCGAGGCACCGCCCGCCGGCGCGGGGGACCGGGCTCGGCCCCCACAGTGCGGCGACCGGCGCGGCACCGAGAACCGTGGCCACGCGCCGCCCGTCGTCGGCGGCGCGGGCGGCGGTGAGCGCCTTGTCGAGTTCGGCCTCGCAGTCGCCGATGTGACCGAGGCGGGCCAGCGCCCCCGCCCGGACCAACCGGGCATTGGCCTCACCCGTGCGGTCGTCGAGCAGGGCCAATGCTTCTGCGGCCGTCGCCGCAGAGACCTCCGCCTCCACCAGCCGGTCGGGTTCGGTGAGCATTCGCAACTGGGCACGAAACGCGTAGACCCAGGCGGACAGGCGCTCGTCGTCGCCGGTCCGGTCTTCCAGCTGTTTCAGCAGCGGGAGTCCTGCGCTCACGTCGCCGAATGCGAAGAACGCCTCGCAACCGAGCATCAGCAGGTCGGGGAGTTCGGGCGATTCCTCGTCGAGCAGTGCCACCGCCCGTGCTGCCAGGGAACTGGCTGCTGCCACGTCGTCGCGTTCGAGGGCGCGCTCCGCCGCCGCTCCGAGCGTCTCCGCCGCACGGGCACCGATCTCCGCTGTGTCGTCATCGTGGATGTTCAGTTGGATCCGCAGATCGTGGGCCTGCTCCAGGTGGTACCCGATCGCCACCTCGTGCTCACCGCTGACGTCGCCGCCGGAACCCGTCATCCACGTCGCGACCGTGAGATGGTGGTCGGCCCGAGTCCGTTTCAGGAGGCGGCGGTAGGAGGCGTCGCGGATGAGTGCATGGTGGAATCGGAAGATCGGCTCGTTGCCCCAGTAGACACCGGTCGGCTCGACCAGCTCCTTGCGCCTCAGCCGCTCCAGGATGGGGATGAGGCGACCGGCGTCGCCCTGCGGCGTGAGCGCGGCCACTGCGCCGAGCGGGAAGTCGGCCCCGACCACCGACGCCCGCTCGAGCAAGCGGCGCTCGTTGCCGGGGAGCCGTTCGATGCGGGACGACAGGAGCGACTGGATCGTGGGTGGGACCTCGACGGCCTCGGCGTCGATGGCCAGTTCCCAACCCTGGTCGCCCTCGACGATGACCTTGTCGTCGATGAGCATCCTCATCAGCTCCCGGACGAACAGCGGGTTGCCCTCGGTGGACTCGGGGAGCCGGTCGAGGAGTTCGGGCGGCAGCGCGGTCGCGCCCACCAGTCTGGCGGCCAACTCGGCGGTGGCGTCGGCGTCGAGACCTTCCAGAGAGATCGATGCGGACACGCGGCGCCCCCTTTCGGCGAGAGCGGGCCGGATCTCCCGGAGCTCCGGCCGGGCCAACGCCAACATCACGGCCGGAGAGTCGTGCACCCATTCGGCGAGGTGTTCGAGCAGATCGAGGAGGAGCGGTTCGGCCCACTGGACGTCGTCGACGACCACCACGATCGAGCGCGTCTCGCCGACGGCCTCCAGCATTCGGCGCACCGCGAAGAACAGTTCCTCGGTGGATCGCATCTCTGCTGCCCCGACGAAGCTCGCCAGCAGCGATGCAACCCGGTCGGCGTCGTCGAGGTTCCCGACCAGGGCACGGATGCGGTGGAGCACCTCGTCGTGGGAACGGGCGTCGTCGAGACCGGCGGCGATGCGGAGCAGATCGGCGATCGGCGAGAAGGTTGTTCCACCCGTTCGTTCGATCCGGATGTCGACGAACGTCGCGTCGCCGACGTAGGTCTTCCGCAGCTCCTCTGCGAGCCGCGTCTTGCCCACGCCGGGTGCACCGATCACTGTGGCGAGGCGCACTTCCCTGCTGGCGACCGCCTCGTCGATGATGGCGAGCAGGGCACGCAGTTCCACATCGCGGCCGACGAACGGTGTCGTGGAGTCGTGGTCGACGGCCGCTTCGTCCACGGCGCGGAAGGCTGCGACGCCGTCGCTCTTGCCCTTCAACTCGATCTCGCCGAGCGTCTCGTAGCGGATCGTGGACCGGGTGAGACGCCACGTGTCCTCGCCCACCAACACGCTCCCCGGCTCGCACGCGGCCTCGAGCCGGGCTGCCGTGTTGAGGACGTCGCCGACGAGGTCGGAGTCGTCGTCGGAGATGATCACCTCTCCGGTGTTGATGCCCACACGCATCCCCAGTTCGATCCCGAAGCGGTCCTTGACCACCGAACGGATCGCAGCGAATCCGCGCTGGAGCTCGAGCCCGGTCGCCACGGCCCGCTCGGCATCGTCCTCCGCCACCTCGGGCACCCCGAACACGTTCATCACGCCGTCGCCGATGAACTTGGCGACGGTGCCACCGCGGTCGTCGACCATCCGTTGGACCATGGAGTGGTATCGACCGAGGGTTTCGCGCACCGACTCGGTGTCGACGCGCTCGCCGAACGAGGTCGAGCCGACGAGGTCGCAGAACATCACCGTGACGGTCTTGCGGATGGCCTCGCTCTCGGTTCTGGGGGGCGCGGGTCCGCCGACGGGGTGGCCGCACTCGTCACAGAACTTGGCCTCGGGGGCGAGCTGGTGGCCGCAGGCGGTGCACGCAGCGATCAGGGGTGTCGCGCACCCGGCGCAGAACTTTGCTCCTGATCGATTGGTGCGGCCGCAATCCGGACAGTCCACAGAACCCCGTTTCCCCTGGTACCAGTTTCGCACAGGACGCAGCGAGGGTTCACGAGGTATCCGTCACGGTGCCCCGACATCGCCGTGACGTGGGGTTTACGCTCGGCGTTGTGATCCCGATCGTCACGCCCGAGGAGATGGGGGCCGTCGACGCTGCCGCTGCCGATCCGGTGGAGGTCCTGATCGGGCGGGCCGGATGGGCGGTCGCCCGTGCCGCCCTCGAGATGTTGGATGGCGGCTACGGCCGGACCGTCAACCTCATCGCCGGTCCGGGGAACAACGGCGCCGACGGTCGCGTCGGATGCGAGCATCTGGCCCGTCGCGGCGTGCGAGTCCGCATCTACGGGGCCAAGGAGTGTCCGGCCGAACTCCTTCCGGCCGACCTGGTGATCGACGCCGCCTTCGGGACGGGGTTCCGGGGCGAGTGGCAGAGCCCCGAAGTGGGCGACACCCCGGTGCTCGCGGTCGACATTCCCTCGGGGGTGAACGGTCTCACCGGTGTCGCCGGCCCGGGAGTTCTCGCTGCGGAGAGGACGATCACCTTCCAGGCCTGGAAGCCTGGACTCCTGCTCAACGATGGTCCGGCCCTGGCCGGCCGCGTCGACGTGGCCGACATCGGTCTCGACTGCCAAGGGGTCGATGCCCGTCTCGTCGGCCGGGACGATGTCGCCACATGGCTGCCGCGACGCGAGCGCGACTCCCACAAGTGGCGCGGTGCGGTGAAGGTCGTCGCCGGTTCGCCCGGCATGACCGGCGCCGCCGTCCTCGCCACAGCCGCTGCCGCCCGAGCCGGAGCGGGGATCGTCCAACTGGTCACGACCGCGCTCGCCGATGACGTGCGTGCCGAGCTGATCACTCGGGTCGTCGACGTCGCCGATCTCGCCGGGGCGGCGACCGATCGCGCCGAGCGCTACGGATCGGTCGTCGTGGGACCCGGTCTCGGTCGCAGCGATCTCACCGTCGAGGTCGTGCACAACCTGATCGACGTCGACGTGCCACTTCTCGTCGACGGAGATGGCCTGATGGCGTTCGAGCCCGACTTCGTCACGGCGATCCGCACGGACCTGAGATCGCGCCACACCCCGGTCGTCCTCACCCCACACGACGGTGAGTTCGCCCGACTCACCGGCGACCGCGTCCCTGACGACCGCATCGCCGCCGTGCGCCGGCTCGCCTCCCGGACGAACTGCACCGTCCTGCTGAAGGGGCCCACCACTCTCGTCGCGGCCCCCGAGGGTGCACTCCTGGCTGTCGAACACGGCGACCAACGGCTCGCCACCGCCGGATCCGGGGACGTGCTGTCCGGCGTCGTCGGCGCTCTGCTGGCCCGCGGTGCGCCCGCCCTTCAAGCGGCCGCCGGAGGAGCGTGGATCCACGCCGAGGCAGGCCTCCAGTGGCCGGCTGCGGGCCTGCTCGCCGGAGACCTCATCGACGCCCTCCCGGGTGTGCTGGCGGAGCTGACGTGAGCAGCGATCCCCGCTGGGCCTGGGCGGAGGTGGATCTCGATGCGATCCGCCACAACATCGGACTGATCCGCGGGGTCGTCGCGCCGTCGGCGGTCTGGGCCGTCGTGAAGGCCGACGGCTACGGCCACGGCTCGGTCGAGGTGGCCCGAGCGGCCATGGACGCCGGTGCAGAAGGCCTCTGTGTCGCGTTCGTCAGTGAGGGGATCACGCTCCGGCGAGCAGGCATCGACGCGCCGATCCTGCTCCTCAGCGAGCAGCCGCCGGAAACGGCGGCGCGGGTCGTCAAGAACCGGCTCACGCCCACCGTCTATTCGCGGGACTACTTGTCGGCGCTGGCCGCCGAAGGGGCCGCCGGATTGCCCGTCCACATGAAGGTCGACACCGGGATGCAGCGGGTCGGAGTGCACCCCCACGCCGCCCCGGCTCTCGCTGCGGCCATCGCATCGCGGGCCCCCGACGTGCGTCTGGCCGGGGTGTACACCCACCTGGCGGTGGCCGACGAGAGCCGTGACTTCAGCCTGGACTTCACCCGCCGGCAACTCGCCGAGTTCGACGAGGTGCTCGACCAGATCGATGTGCCCGTCACGGCGCATGCCGCCAATTCGGCGGGCGCCCTCGCCCACCCCGATGCCCGTCGAGACCTGGTGCGCATCGGCATCGCCATGTACGGGATCTCGCCCGGCCACGACCTGGACGATCTCGTCGCGGACCTCCGGCCGGCGATGGAATTGCGCGCCCGTATCTCGTTCGTCAAGCAGGTGCGGGCGGGGAGCCGCATCAGTTACGGGCTGAAGCACCGGTTCGCCCAGGACACCACCGTCGCCACTGTGCCACTCGGGTACGCCGACGGGGTGCCGCGCCGGCTCTCGTCGACGGGGGGAGAGGTACTCGTCGGTGGGCACCACTGCCCGATCGTCGGCGTCGTCACGATGGACCAGCTGATGGTCGACTGCGGTGACATGGACGTGCGGGTCGGTGACGACGTCGTCCTCATCGGTGAGCAGGATGGTCCCGAGGGTCCTCTCCGGATCCGTGCCGAGGATTGGGCCGACCGGCTCGGAACCATCGGCTACGAGATCGTGTGTGGCATCAGCAACCGTGTGCCCCGTGTTCCCCGCCGTAGCATCGACGGCTGATGTTGGAACTCTGTGCGGGTTCGCTCGCCGATACGCATGCCATCGCCGCTGCTCTGGCCGGCTTGGCGCGCGGCGGCGACATCGTTCTCCTGTCCGGTGAGATGGGGGCGGGTAAGACCGCGTTCGCCCAGGGCTTCGGAAAGGCGCTCGGGGTGACCGAGCCGATCACCTCGCCCACGTTCACCCTCGTGCACAGCTACCCGGTGGGTGGCCTGACCCTCCACCACGCCGACCTCTACCGGTTGGAGCGCACCGCCGAGATCGCCGACCTGGCCCTCGAGGAACTCGCCGAGTTCAAGGGGATCGTCCTCGTCGAGTGGGGTGAAGCCCTCGACGGAGCGTTCCCCGACCATCTCTCCGTCCACCTGTCACCCGGTGAACCGGCCGACGACGCCGACGAGTTCGGCCGCGACGGCACGCGCACGATCGACATCACCGCCGCCGGGTCCCGCTGGGCGAGCAGGTGGCCGGCTCTGACCGAGCACTGTGGGACGTTCGTATGCTGATCCTCGGGATCGAGACCGCGACCGAACGCGTCAGTGTCGCGGTCGGGGGTCACGAGGGCGTGATGGGGATGTTCGAGCTCACCCGTGGTCGCCGCCACGCCGAGACGCTGGCTCCCGCCATCGAGTTCGTGCTCCGACAGGCCGACATCGACATCCAGGAGATCAGCGTGGTCGCCGTCGACGTCGGGCCCGGCCTGTTCACCGGGATGCGGGTCGGTCTGGCGTCCGGAAAGGCGATCGCCCAGGCCCTGCGGATCCCGATGATCGGGATCTCCTCACTCGACCTGCTGGCATTCCCGAACCTGCACAGCGATCGGCTCGTCGTCCCGGTCATCGACGCCCGCAAGGGCGAGGTGTTCTGGGCGATGTACCGCGCCGTTCCCGGTGGGGTGCAGCAGGTGGCGGCACCCGGCGTCGGCCCGGTCGACGAACTCGTGGGCGACCTCCTCGCCCGCAGTCAGGAGACTCTCCTGGTCGGCGACGGCGCCCACCGCTATCGCGACGAGATCCTCGAGGGCTTCCACTGTGAGGTCGGCGCCGACGTCCATCCGTCGGCTGCCCCACTCGTGACGCTCGCCCACGCCCGAGCACTCCGCGAGGAGTGGGTCAACCCGTGGGAGATCGAACCGAACTACCTGCGGCCTCCCGACGCCCAGATCAACTGGTCGACGCGGGGTACACGATGAGTGTCATCGAGCGCTTTCTCGGCGGGAGCCGCAGGTCCGGTGACGGCCCCGACGCGGACGGCGTCACCATCCGGCTCATGAAGCGCCGTGACCTCAAGGCCGGAGTGATGGACGTGGAGGGAGCCGCCTACCCCCGCCCCTGGTCAATGGGTGTCTTCCAGAGCGAACTCGACCAGGTGCGGTCGGGTACGCGCCACTACCTGGTGGCCCTGCGTGGTGGGCAGGTCGTCGGGTACGCCGGAGTGTGGTTCACCGGCGAGGAGGCCCATGTCACCAACATCGCCGTGGCGCCGACTGCCCGCCGCCTCGGGATCGCCAGCAAGCTCATGTGTGCCCAGGCCGACGAGGTGATCGCACGCGGTTGCTCCGCCTGGACGCTCGAGGTCCGCGTGTCGAGCACCGGCGCCCAGGACCTCTACCGTCAGTTCGGGTTCGTGCCGGCCGGCGTGCGGAAGCGGTACTACGAGAACACCGAGGACGCCATCGTCATGTGGTGCCACGAGATCCAGGGCTCCGACTACCGGCGCCGATTGGAGGACCTGCGGCCGTGAAGCTGATCGACGACTCCACCCTCGTCCTCGGGATCGAGACGAGCTGCGACGAGACCGCCGTCGCCCTGGTGATGGGCGGTTCCGATGTCGTGTCGAGCGTCGTCTCGTCCCAGGTCGACATCCATGCCGAGTTCGGTGGGGTCGTTCCGGAGATCGCTTCTCGTGCCCACCTCGAGGTGCTCAACCCGCTGATCGCCCGGGCGATCGTCGAGGCGGGTGTGAACGAGGAACGGATCGACGCGGTGGCGGCCACCGTCGGCCCCGGCCTCGTCGGAGCGCTACTGGTCGGCGTGTCGGCAGCCAAATCGCTGGCGCTGGCGTGGGATGTCCCGTTCGTCGGCGTCAACCACATGGAGGCCCACCTCTACGCCGCGTCGTTGGAGGACCCGAGCCTCGAGTTCCCCCTCGTGGTGCTACTCGTGTCGGGTGGCCACACGATGCTCGTGGAGATGCGCGGCCACGGCGACTACCGCCTGCTCGGCCAGACCATCGACGACGCAGCCGGGGAGGCCTTCGACAAGGTGGCCCGATTCCTCGATCTCGGGTATCCGGGTGGCCCGGCCATCGACCGGGCGGCCATGGACGGAGACCCCGAAGCCGTCCGCTTCCCGCGGGCAATGATGGGCGAGGGGCTCGACTTCTCCTTCTCCGGCCTGAAGACCGCGGTGGTCAACCACGTGCGGGCGAACCCCGACATGTCATCGATCGACGTCGCTGCCTCGTTCCAGGCGGCCGTGGTCGAGGTGCTGGTCACCAAGGCCCGCCGGGCGGCCGAGCAGGCCGGAGCCACCGGCATCGTTCTCGGCGGCGGAGTGGCCGCCAACTCGCTGCTGCGCGAGGAGATCCTCGGCGCCTGTGAGGCCGACGGCATCCAGGGCTTCCTGCCCAGCCGCGCCAACTGCACCGACAACGCCGCCATGATCGCGGCCACCGCCTGGTACCGCCTGCGCAGCGACGGCCCCACTCCGCTCGACGCCGGCGCCGTCCCCAACCTGAAACTCGCCTTCCGCGACTGACCGGCGGGGACACCGTTAGCGTTTTCGGTTCATGTCGTTCTCGATCGGTGATCACGAGCTGTCGGCTCCGGTGGTGCTCGCCCCGATGGCCGGGGTCACCAACGCGCCGTTCCGGTCGCTGTGTCGTCGGTTCGCGCCCGGGCTCGTCTACGTGAACGAGATGGTGATGGCCACACCGGTGGTTCACGGCAACCCGAAGACGCACCGCATGATCAGCTTCGGGCCCGACGAGCACCCGCGCAGTCTCCAGCTCTACGGCAGCGACCCCGAGATGATGGGCAGAGCCGTCCATCTGCTCTGCGCGGAAGGACGTGTCGACCACATCGACCTGAACTTCGGCTGCCCGGCCAACAAGGTCACCCGCCGTGGCGGGGGAGCGGCCGTGCCGGCCCGCCCCGAACTCCTGCGGTCGATCCTCCGGGCCGCTGTCACCTCCGCCGGCCCGTACGGCGTGCCGGTCACCGCCAAGTTCCGGATGGGCCTCTTCGACGACTGGCTCACCCACATCCGCACCGGCGAGATCTGCGGCGAGGAGGGTGTGGCGGCGATCGCCCTTCACGCCCGCACCGTCGAGCAGCACTACTCCGGCACTGCGCGCTGGGAGGCCATCGCCGAGCTCAAGGCCGCGGTGCCCGGCATTCCGGTACTCGGCAACGGCGACATCTGGCAGGCCCGGGACGCGGTCGACATGATGCGCGAAACCGGCTGCGACGGTGTGGTCATCGGCCGTGGCTGCCTCGGACGGCCCTGGTTGTTCGGTGATCTCGTGGAGGCGCTGTCCGGTCGTCCCGTCCCGGCCAGCCGCAGCCTGGGCGAGGTGATGGACGTGATGCTCGACCACGCCCGGATGCTGGCGGCTCACATGACCGAGCCGCACGCCATGCGCGACTTCCGCAAGCACACGGGCTGGTACATGAGCGGCTACCCGGTCGGCCCTGACGCCCGTCGCCGGTTCTCCCACATCGCGTCGATCGCCGAGTTGGAGGACATCCTCGCCGAACTCGATCCGAGCGCCCAGATCGTCGAGGGCGGCGAGAACATCAAGCGCGGCCACACGAACGGTCCCATCAAGGTCGCCCTCCCGGCGGGTTGGCTCAGCGATCGCGCCGCCGCCCGAAACGCGCTCGCCGACGACGTGAGCGTGCCCGACGACGGCCACGTGCTCGCCCTCTCCGGCGGATGATCCGCCTGCCCGACGATCGTCGGCTGGTCCTTGCCTCGGGTTCGCCGCGGCGCAAGATGCTGCTCGAGTCGGCCGGGCTCGACTTCGACATCGTTCCCCCCGACCTCGACGAGACCCCTCTCGATGGGGAGTCGCCGGCCGACTACGTCCTCCGTGTCGGTGCCGAGAAGGCCGAGGCGGTCGCCGGCCCCGGTCGCATCGTGCTGGCCGCCGACACCACCGTCGAGGCGGCGGGACGGATCCTCGCCAAGCCGGTCGACGACGAGGACGCCCGACGCATGTTGCGCCGGCTCAGCGGCAACGTCCATCAGGTCCACACCGGGATCGCAGTCGCCGCCGGTGCCCGGATCCACCGCCAACTCGTGACGACGGCGGTCCACTTCGTCGACCTCACGCCCGAGGCCATCGACTGGTACGTCGCCACGGGAGAGCCCCGTGACAAGGCGGGCGCCTACGCCATCCAGGGCCGGGCTGCCGCCTTCGTCGAAGCAGTGGAGGGCAGCGTGACCAACGTCGTCGGTCTCCCCCTTGCCGAAACCCTCGATCTCCTCGGGTTGGCACTCTCGGGGGGCGGTTGCCAATCGTGACTCGCGGCACGTAGAATTGGCACTCGGCTCGGAAGAGTGCCAAGAGGCTGCCGGGCCATCCACATCCATCACGTGACATCGCCACTGGAGGCATGTACTCATGAACCTGAAGCCGCTGGACGACCGCATCGTGGTCCGGCCCAACGAGGCCGAGACCCAGACCGCCTCCGGTCTGGTCATCCCCGACACCGCCAAGGAGAAGCCGCAGCAGGGCGAAGTGCTCGCCGTCGGCCCCGGAAAGCGCTCCGAGTCGTCGGGAGAGCTGATCCCCAACGACATCAGCGTCGGCGACACCGTCCTCTACTCCAAGTACGGCGGCACCGAGGTCGCCGTCGACGGTGAGGACCTGCTCGTACTCAACAGCCGCGACGTCCTGGCCATCGTCGCCAACTGACCGCCAGAGAGAGGAACCCCCAATGGCAAAGATTCTGAAATTCGACGATGAGGCCCGCCGCAGTCTCGAGGCTGGCGTCAACAAGCTGGCCGACGCCGTCAAGGTGACGCTCGGCCCCAAGGGCCGCAACGTGGTGCTCGACAAGAAGTTCGGTGCACCCACCATCACCAACGACGGCGTGTCCATCGCCAAGGAAGTGGAACTCGAGGACCCCTTCGAGAACATGGGCGCCCAGCTGGTGAAGGAAGTGGCCACGAAGACCGACGACATCGCCGGTGACGGCACCACCACCGCCACGGTGCTGGCCCAGTCGATGGTCCACCTCGGCATGAAGAACGTCGCCGCCGGCGCCAACCCGATGGCCATCAAGAAGGGCATCGAGGCCGCCGTGGCCGCTGCTGTCGAGTCGATCTCGGCGCAGGCCAAGGATGTCGACGACAAGTCCGACATCGCCAGCGTCGCCACCATCTCGGCTGCCGACTCCAGCATCGGCGACGTCATCGCCGACGCCATCGACAAGGTCGGCAAGGACGGTGTCGTCACCGTCGAGGAGTCG
>Ga0055584_100002668_pt1 | contig 17623 bp, 13 predicted proteins | sample OSDHelmetaG_FD_58716 | JGI IMG/M metagenome (GOLD analysis project Ga0055584, IMG submission 58716) | Pelagic marine sediment microbial communities from the LTER site Helgoland, North Sea, for post-phytoplankton bloom and carbon turnover... | ecosystem: Environmental > Aquatic > Marine >... | reverse complement strand
GAAGGTGTACTTGTTGCCGTCCAGCAACTCGTAACTCTTCTCCGACACCACCGGGGCGATCAGGATGTCGCGGGGGTCGTTGATCCTCATGACTCCTCCTCGGTCTTCTCGTCAGCCGCGGCCTCGGACTGCTCATCCGCTGCCACTAGTTCTTCTGCCTTGGCCTCAGCCGGCTTGGCTGCCTTCTCGGCTGCCTTCTTGGCCGGCTTCTTGGCCGACTCTTCTGCGGCGGCTGGGGCGGCTTCCGCCGAACCGCGGCCGAGGAAAGCCGCTAAGGCCGCCTCGCTGAACACAATGCGGTCGCTGACGACTGCGTCGTAGGCGTTCAACTGATCTGCGGCCACCAGGCTGATCGCCGCGACATTGCGTAGCGAGCGCCAGGCGCTTTCTTCGTCTCGGGCTAAAACCACCAAAAGCCGACCCTCATCGCGCCAGTCACCCAGCACGGCCAGCGCCTCCTTGGTGGAGGGAGCATCACCAGCGACGAAGGACGACACCACGCCGATCCGGTCCTCACGAGCCCGATCTGAGAGCACGCCACGCAGCGCAGCGACCTTCATCTTCTTCGGGGTGCGCTGGCTGTAGTCCCGCGGAGTCGGGCCATGCACCACGCCGCCACCGGCGAACTGCGGTGCACGGATGGAGCCCTGCCGAGCGCGGCCGGTGCCCTTCTGCCGATACGGCTTGCGGCCGCCACCGGCAACTTCGCTGCGGTCTTTGGCCTTGTGATTGCCACTGCGAGCCGCGGCCAACTGGCCCACGACCACCTGATGAATCAGCGGAATGCTTGCGGTCGCATCAAAAATCTCGGCGGGCAGTTCGACGGAGCCGCCGGTGCCCTCCGGGGTGCGAATATCAATGGATGCCATCACTCGCCGCCCTTCGTTGCGCTGCGTACCAGCACTACTGCGCCAGCAGGACCCGGAATGGCACCGCGGATCAGCATGATCCCGGTTTCCGGATCGATCTTTTGCACCTTCAAGTTCAAGGTGGTTTGCCGCTCGCCGCCGGAACGACCAGCCATGCGCAGGCCACGGAAAACACGTCCCGGGGTGGCACAGGCGCCGATCGAACCTGGCTTGCGGTGATTGCGCTTCTGACCGTGGCTAGCGCCAACACCCGAGAAGCCGTGCCGCTTCATAACGCCGGTGAATCCCTTGCCCTTGGTGCGACCGGTGACATCCACCCGTGCGCCCTCATCGAACAGGGATAGGTCGAGCTCTTGGCCTACCTCGAGCTCACTGGCATCCTCGGTGCGCACTTCGACCACGTGACGACGTGGGGTGACCCCAGCCTTGGCGAAGTGACCCGCCATGGGTTTGTTTACCTTGCGCGGGTCAATCGCGCCGTAACCCAACTGCACGGCGCTGTAGCCGTCGGTCTCTGGATTGCGAACCTGAGTGACCACGCACGGACCCAGTTTGACGGCAGTGACCGGAACAACCCGGTTCTCCTCGTCCCATACCTGAGTCATGCCGAGCTTGGTACCCAGCAGTCCTTGAACTCCGCTCATGTCGTTAGCCCTTGATCTCAATCGCGACGCCCGAAGGGAGGTCGAGACGCATCAGTGCGTCGACCGTCTTGGGGGTCGGGTCGATGATGTCGATCAGCCGCTTGTGTGTCCGCATCTCGAAATGCTCACGGCTGTCCTTGTACTTGTGCGGTGACCGAATAACGCAGTACACGTTCTTCTCGGTCGGCAGCGGCACCGGACCGGCAATGCGCGCACCGGTGCGCGTGGCAGTCTCAACGATCCGGCGGGCCGACTTGTCAATGACGTCGTGGTCGTAGGCCTTCAGCCGGATGCGGATTTTCTGTTCCGCCATAGTCCTGGCTCCTTCGCTGCTGCGGGCGGCTGCTGCCGCCGGGGTTGTTCGTTACTTGTCCGTGGGTGGCGGCTTAGTTGCCGCCACCCACGGACCTAGGTTGTGGTGCTACTTGAGGACCTTGGTCACCTGGCCGGCGCCCACGGTGCGGCCACCCTCACGGATGGCAAACCGCAGACCCTCGTCCATGGCGACCGGCTGGATCAGCTCTACGCTCATCGCGGTGTCGTCACCGGGCATAACCATGTCCTTGCCGTCAGGCAGGGTCACGACGCCGGTCACGTCCGTGGTGCGGAAGTAGAACTGCGGCCGGTAGGAGTCGAAGAACGGTGTGTGACGACCGCCCTCGTCCTTGGCCAGGATGTAGACCTGGGCCTCAAAGTCAGTATGCGGGGTGGTGGTGCCGGGCTTGACCACAACCTGGCCACGCTCGACGTCCTCACGCTTGGTGCCGCGCAGCAAGAGTCCGACGTTCTCGCCAGCCTGGCCCTCGTCGAGCAGCTTGCGGAACATCTCCACACCGGTGACAGTGGTGGTCTGCTTGTCGGGACGGATGCCCACGATCTCGACCTCTTCGTTCACCTTGACCACACCGCGCTCGATGCGGCCGGTGACGACAGTGCCGCGACCGGTAATGGTGAAGACGTCCTCCACCGGCATCAGGAACGGCTTGTCGATGTCGCGCTCCGGCGTCGGGATGTACTCGTCAACCTGACCCATCAACTCGAGAATCGACTCGCCCCACTTCTCGTCACCCTGCAGAGCGGGGAAAGCAGCAACCTTCACGACCGGGATATCGTCGCCGGGGAACTCGTAGCTGCTCAGCAGCTCACGCACCTCTAGCTCGACCAGCTCGAGGATTTCCTCGTCGTCGACCATGTCGCACTTGTTCAGCGCCACTACGATCGAGGGCACACCCACCTGGCGAGCAAGCAGGACGTGCTCCTTGGTCTGCGGCATCGGGCCGTCAGTGGCCGCCACAACCAGGATCGCGCCGTCCATCTGAGCGGCACCGGTGATCATGTTCTTGATGTAGTCCGCGTGACCGGGGCAGTCCACGTGAGCGTAGTGGCGGGTCTCGGTCTCGTACTCAACGTGAGCAATCGAGATGGTGATACCGCGCTGCCGCTCTTCGGGAGCCTTGTCGATGTCCTCGAACGGAGTGAAAGGGTTCATTTCCGGGTACTTGTCGTGCAGCACCTTGGTGATTGCCGCCGTCAGCGTCGTCTTCCCGTGGTCGATGTGACCGATGGTGCCGATGTTGACGTGGGGCTTTGTCCGTTCAAACTTCGCCTTCGCCACTGGGGTCCTCCTTGACCTCGTTACGTGTGCTGGCGGCGATCGTTACTGATCCGATCGCTGCCGTGCTCGTTGGGGGTGAGCATTCCCTGTTGTTTCTATTCCCACTGATAGCGGGATCAATCCGCTTCCAGCTATTTTGTTGTCGATTCAGTTGTGATGTTTGGTTGTAGTTACTCCGGTAGCCGCAGCCACTGGAGAGTTTGGGTTATTCCCCCCGAGCTTTCGCAATAATTTCTTCCGCCACGCTGTTCGGGACCTGGGCGTAGGAGTCGAACTGCATCGAGTACGACGCTCGGCCCTGAGTCCGGCTGCGCAGATCTCCCACATAGCCGAACATTTCCGAGAGCGGCACCGTGGCCGTGACCACGCGGGCTCCCGAACGCTCATCCATGGCCTGGACCTGACCGCGACGGGAGTTGATGTCGCCAATCACATCACCCATGAAGTCTTCCGGGGTGATGACCTCAACCGCCATCATTGGCTCCAGTAATGCTGGCCCCGCTCGACGGGCGGCTTCCTTGAAGGCCATCGATCCGGCGATCTTGAAGGCCAACTCGCTGGAGTCAACGTCATGGTAGGCACCGTCTTGCAGTACTACCTTGACGTCCACCATCGGGTAACCGGCTAGCACGCCGAACTCCATTGCGTCCTGGCAACCGGCATCCACGCTGGGGATGTACTCCCGCGGGATACGACCACCGGTGACCTTGTTCTCGAACTCGTAGCCACCGTCGCCTTCACCGCCAGTGGGCTCAACGTCGATGATGACGCGACCGAACTGTCCGGAACCACCGGTTTGCTTCTTGTGGGTGTACTCCACCTTCTTCACCGGCTTGGTGATGGTTTCGCGGTAGGCCACCTGTGGCTTACCTACGTTGGCCTCGACCTTGAACTCCCGGCGCATACGGTCTACCAACACCTCAAGGTGCAGCTCGCCCATACCGGAGATGATCGTCTGACCGGTTTCCTCATCCGAACGGACCTGGAAGGTGGGGTCCTCCTCTGCCAGCCGCTGGATGGCGGTGGCCAACTTGTCCTGGTCACTCTTGGTCTTCGGCTCAATCGCCACCGAAATCACTGGCGCTGGGAAGGTCATGGACTCCAGCACTACCGGGTCACCTTGATCACACAGCGTCTCGCCCGTGGTGGACTGCTTCAGCCCCATTACTGCAACGATCTCACCGGCACCGACCGAGTCGATTTCCTCACGCTTGTTGGCGTGCATCCGGTAAATCTTGCCGATGCGCTCCTTCTTCTCACGCACAGAGTTGAGCACGTTGCCACCAGCGGTCAAAGTTCCGGAGTAGACCCGCAAGTAGGTCAACTTGCCCAGGTGCGGATCACTCATGATCTTGAAGGCCAGCGCTGACATCGGGGCGTCACTGTTGGGCTCCCGGAGAATGACAGTCTCCTCATCGCCGACCTTGTGTCCCTCAACCGCCTCAACATCGAGCGGGGAGGGCAGGTAGTCGACAACAGCGTCCAGTAGCGGCTGCACACCCTTGTTCTTGAAGGCGGTACCACACAAGACCGGGGTCAACGAGTCCGCCAAGGTAGCGCGACGGATGGCGGCTTTTAGTTCCTCGACATTGGGCTCTTCGCCCTCGAGGTACTTCTCCATCATCTCGTCGTCGTTCTCGGCGATAGTCTCCAGCAACCGATCACGCCATTCCCGGGCAGCTTCGGTGTGGGTATCAGGAATCTCCTGCTCCTCGTAGCTCTCGCCCAGCTTGGTGTCTTCCGGCCATACCAATGCTTTCATCGACACCAAATCGACGACGCCCTGGAACGAAGCCTCAGCGCCGATCGGCAACTGCAGCACCAGCGGCGTGGCGTTGAGCCGAGAGATGATCATGTCCACACAGCGGTGGAACTCCGCACCAGTACGGTCAAGTTTGTTGATGAAGCAAATCCGCGGGACCCGGTAGCGATCAGCCTGTCGCCACACAGTTTCCGACTGTGGCTCGACACCGGCAACGCCGTCGAAAACTGCTACCGCACCGTCGAGCACCCGCAGGGAACGCTCAACCTCAACAGTGAAGTCGACGTGGCCCGGCGTATCGATGATGTTGATCTGGTGATCGCGCCAGTGACAGGTGGTCGCAGCAGAGGTGATCGTGATGCCACGCTCCTGCTCCTGCTCCATCCAGTCCATGGTGGCGGCACCCTCATGAACTTCACCGATCTTGTAGTTGATGCCGGTGTAGAACAGGATGCGCTCGGTCGTCGTGGTTTTGCCCGCGTCGATATGCGCCATGATGCCGATATTGCGGACATCGCCCAGTTCTGTCGCCACTTCAGTCTCCGTCGTTCTCGTGGGTTACCAGCGGTAGTGGGCAAAGGCCTTGTTAGCCTCCGCCATCTTGTGAGTGTCTTCGCGCTTCTTCACAGCGGCACCGAGGCCGTTGGACGCGTCCAAGATTTCATTCATCAGTCGCTCGGTCATGGTGCGCTCGCGGCGCTCCCGGGCGTAGGTCACCAGCCAGCGCAGGGCCAGCGTGGTGGAACGCCCTCGGCGAACTTCAATCGGCACCTGGTAGGTGGCGCCGCCGACCCGGCGGGAACGTACCTCAAGGGTGGGGCTGACGTTGTCGATGGCACGACGAAGCGTCACCACCGGATCAGCTTCGGTCTTGACGGCGGCACCTTCTAAGGCGCCGTAGACGATGCTCTGCGCAGTCGAGCGCTTGCCATCCTGCAGGATCTTGTTGACCAACTGGGTCACCAACTCAGATTCGTAGACCGGATCAGCGATAACGGGTCGCTTATCGGCGGGACCTTTGCGCGGCATCAGCCCTTCTCCTTCTTCGCTCCGTAGCGGCTACGTGCCTGCTTGCGATCCTTCACACCCTGGGTGTCGAGCGAACCGCGCACGATCTTGTAACGCACACCCGGCAGATCCTTCACACGGCCACCGCGCACCAGCACGATTGAGTGCTCCTGCAGGTTGTGGCCGACGCCGGGAATGTAGGCAGTCACCTCGATGCCGCTGGACAGCCGCACGCGGGCGACCTTCCGCAGCGCCGAGTTCGGCTTCTTGGGGGCAGTGGTGTAGACGCGAGTGCAGACGCCACGGCGCTGGGGACTTCCCTTAAGCGCAGGGGTCTTGTTCTTCGCGATCTTGTCCTGCCGGCCCTTGCGGACCAGTTGCTGGATGGTGGGCACGTGCTCTCCAGTCCGTTGCTCGCTGGTGTCATCCAAATCGGACGGGTGTCCGATTTGTCCCTTCCACGCGGTCGGGTGTGTCGCGCAGCCAGTTAGCAGCGAAACTCAGTCCGAGTCACGGGTTGGTCTGGGCCCGGATGGTTGATTCCCCTCCCAAGCGAGGGAGGCGATCCATGACCGGGGCCCATGCAGTACCCAGCGGTTACCGGGCACGGTTCACCAGAATACTCATACGGCAGGCCAGCGGTCAAAGGCAGTACCGCCGAAAATCCCCCAAGTGACCTACTCCACTTTTACCGGGGCCATGCAAGCGGGCGCAGCCAGCCTGTGATGTATCAACTGGCTGGGCCGCTGGGCACTAGATCCGGCACCCCGGCGGCGACATTTCGCTCAGGTAGCAGCAGGAACTTGCCAAAGTGAGTACTTGCCGCCAGCTCCTCATGAGCAACAGCCGCATCCGCAAGCGGTAGCGCACGCTCCACCACCGGCTCGATCTTTCCGGCGGCCATCAGCGGCCAGACCTCCGCAACCACCTGCTGGCAAATATCGGCTTTCTCCGCAGTGGGCCGAGCGCGTAAAGATGTGCCCATGACAGTGGCCCGTCTGCTCAGCAGTCGACCCAAATCTAGTTCGGCATTAGTACCGCCCTGCAACCCAATAACCACCAATCGACCGCTGATCGCGAGCGAATGCAGATTCCGATCGAGGTACTTCGCGCCCACGACATCTAGGATCACGTCGGCGCCATGTCCATCCGTGATCTCCTTGACTCGGGAGACAAAGTCCTCCTCCCGATAGTCAATAGCTGCATCCGCTCCCAGCGTGAGACAACCAGCGACCTTGCCCGGTGACCCAGCCGTGGCGATGACCTTGGCGCCAATGGCCTTGGCCCATTGGATGGCGAAAGTGCCGATGCCGCTGCCGCCACCGTGAATCAGGAGCCACTCACCTGCCTGGAGTCCGGCTTTCATGGCGAGATTGGAGTAGACGGTGCAGGCGACTTCCGGCAACGCACCGGCGTCGACAAGCCCTACCCCCTCTGGCAGCGGCATTACCTGACCCGCCGGCACGGCGACTTGCTGGGCATACCCGCCGCCAGCCAGCAGTGCACAAACCTGCACCCCGGCGGGCAGACCGAGATCGGCCGCAGCGCCCGTTGATGCGATAGTCCCGCTGCACTCCAATCCCAAGATCTCACTCGCACCCGGCGGCGGTGGATAGAACCCTTGTCGCTGCAGTAAATCAGCGCGATTAACCCCAGCGGCAGTCACATTGATCACTACCTCACCCGGCCCCGGCACTGGTTCGGGAACCTCCGCCAGTTTCATGGTTTCCGGTCCGCCAGGTTCCGCTACTACTACCGCATGCATACCTCAACTCTAGCCGCCCCAGCTCTGCGCACTACTTCGCCACGACGCCCGATGCTCCCGATTTACCCAGGATCAACGGCCAGACCGGGCAGACTGAACCACATGCCAGAGAGCCCCGAAAACCTTGTCGAGACGACACCAGCAACGGCCTCCAGCTCAACCAACAGCTGGCTCAGCACCTTGACAAAGCGCTGGCTCGCTGGCGCTACGGGAATCGCGATCTTGTTCGGCCTGTTTGCGCTGGCACAACCCATCAATGTGTCGGGTAGCCCACTCCTGCTGTCGATAATGTGCTTCTTCCTGTTCACCTCGTACTGGGCGATATTCACAGTGGCACTCGTTCGACTGTCACGGTCATCACATCCGGTGGTCGACGGCGTGATCTTGCTCATGCTGCTCTTCGCCCTCCTCCTGCTGGGCTACGCCTACCTCTACTACTCGTTGTCCTTCTACGACGCTGAGGCATTCACCACCTCCATCGCTAGCAAGATTTCCGCGGTGTACTTTTCGGTCACGACGTTGAGCACTGTCGGCTTTGGTGAGATTTCACCCGGAAATGACACCGCCCGCCTCGTGGTGATGTCACAAATGATCCTTGATCTGACCTTGCTGGGCCTTGGCGTGAAGTTACTGTCCCACGCCAGCAGGAATCGAGCCCAAGAGTTGGCCCATGCAAGCGATTCCAACTAGCTAGCTCCGCAGTCCTAGCCGGTCAGCACTGGCTCCCTCACTACTGCTTCGTATGGGTCGCGCTTCGCCACAACCCGGCATTGGCGCATTGGGCCGAAAAGCGTTGACCCCGATACCCAGCAAGGGTGATCGGGGTCAACATGAAGCTGCTGGTGCAGATCAGTAGCCGCGAGTGTCGAACTCCTCGAGAGCAACTGCCTCGCCGGTACTCTCGCCGAAGCCGTCCTCTTGGTAAGCGATGTCGTCGTAGGTAGTAAACGACGGGTACATCGCCTCCTTGGCCTCCTCGGTCGGATCGACCCGAATGTGGCGGTACTGTGGCATGCCCGTCCCCGCGGGGATCAGCTTGCCCAGAATCACATTCTCCTTCAGACCCTGCAGGTTGTCCCGCTTCGCCTGAATGGCGGCGTCGGTGAGCACCTTGGTGGTCTCCTGGAACGAAGCCGCGGACAGCCACGACTCGGTCGCCAGCGAGGCCTTGGTAATACCCATCAGCTCCGGGCGGCCAGAGGCGGGTTCGCCACCTTCGCTCACCACGAGCTTGTTGCCACTCTCGAACTGGCCACGGTCCACCAACTCAGCCGTCAGGAAATCCGAGTCCCCGGAGTCCAGGATGGTGACCCGACGCAACATCTGCCGCAGGATGACCTCGATGTGCTTATCGTGAATCGACACACCCTGACTGCGGTACACCTTCTGCACCTCGTCAACAAGGAACCGCTGCACTGCTCGCTGGCCTTGCACCTTGAGCACGTCCTTAGGGTCAATGACACCCTTCACTAGCTGAGTGCCAGCGGCGATTTCTTGACCGTCCTCGACCAAGAGTTCCGAGCGCTTCGACACCTTGTGTTCCTTGGCATCGGGATCGTTCTCGTCGCCTACCTCGCGCACAACGACCTTGCGGGTCTTGTCCGTATCCCGGATTTCGACCACGCCAGCCTTCTCCGCGATGGGCGCATAACCCTTGGGGGTGCGGGCCTCAAACAGCTCCACAACCCTGGGCAGACCCTGGGTGATGTCGTCACCAGCAACGCCACCGGTGTGGAAGGTACGCATCGTCAGCTGAGTACCTGGCTCACCAATGGACTGCGCGGCCACAATGCCCACCGCTTCGCCAACGTCGACCAACTGCCCGGTGGCCAGGCTCTGGCCATAGCAGGAAGCACAGATGCCCGACAGGCTCTTGCAGTGCATCACCGAACGGACGCGCACTGACTGCACCCCGGACGCGACCAGCTGGCGAATCAACGGCATGGTGATTTGGGCACCAGCAGGGATGACAACATCACCGTCTACGACAACATCCGCTGCAACCAACCGCGAAGCGACTGCGGTGTCAACGTTGTCGACCAGGTTGCCTTCGGCGTCTGCAATCGGCTTGTCCAGGCTCATCCGGGTGTGGCAGTCCAGATCGCGAACGATCAGGTCCTGAGACACGTCTACCAGCCGGCGGGTGAGGTAGCCGGAGTCGGCGGTTCGCAGCGCGGTATCGGCCAAACCCTTACGGGCGCCGTGGGTGGAGATGAAGTATTCCAACACCGTCAACCCCTCACGGAAGTTGGCCTTGATCGGACGCGGAATCGTTTCACCCTTGGGATTGGCTACCAGCCCACGCATACCCGCGATCTGTCGAATCTGGCTGTAGTTACCACCAGCACCCGAGGACACCATCTCCGCGATGCTGTTGTCGGTCGGCAGGTTGGCGCGCATCGCCTTGTCGACCTCGTCAGTAGCGCGAGTCCAGATCTTGATGAGCTCCTCACGGCGCTCCTGATCGGTCATCGCACCGAGCTCAACCTTGGCATCGATCTTTGCAGCCTGTGCCTCTGCGTCAGCCAGGATTTCTTTCTTCGCCGGCGGCGGTACGACATCCTCGATAGAGATGGTCACACCTGACCGAGTCGCCCAGTAGAAGCCCAACTCCTTGAGCCGGTCCAACGTCTCGGCGATTTCGATCTTCATGTACCGCTCGGACAACCAGTTCACCAGGTCGCCCAGGGCTTTCTTGTCCACCTGCTCGTTGACCCAGGGATAGTCGCTGGGCAGGGCCTCATTGAACAGTACGCGGCCGATGGTGCTCTCCAACACGAACTCATCGCCGAAGGAGAAACCTTCAGGTAACTCCGCGCCAGCCGGCGGCTCCTCAGCCACGAGGCGGACCTTGATCGGCGCATTCAGATCGATTTCACCGTTGTCGTAGGCCATCAACGCCTCGTCCGGGCTCGTGAACGCCCGGCCTTCACCGGTGGCGCCCTCGATCCTGTCGGTCAGGTGATAGATGCCGAGCACCATGTCCTGAGTCGGTGTGGTGATCGGCTTGCCGTTTGCCGGGGACAGGATGTTGTTGCTGGACAGCATCAAAATCCGAGCCTCAGCTTGCGCTTCCGGCGACAGCGGCAAGTGCACCGCCATCTGGTCACCGTCAAAGTCAGCGTTGAACGCGGTGCAGACCAGCGGGTGAATCTGGATGGCCTTGCCCTCAATCAACTGCGGCTCGAAGGCCTGAATGCCGAGTCGGTGCAGCGTGGGCGCCCGGTTCAGTAGAACCGGATGCTCGGCGATGGCTTCTTCCAACACCGCCCAGACATCGGCGTAGGCGTGGCCGCCACCTGGGGCACGCTCGACGCGCCGCTTGGCTGCCTTGATGTTCTGCGAGTGCCCGAGTTCCACGAGACGCTTCATGACGAACGGCTTGAATAGCTCCAGTGCCATCTGCTTGGGCAGACCACACTGATGCAGTTCGAGTTGCGGACCGACCACAATCACGGAACGACCGGAATAATCCACCCGCTTACCGAGCAGGTTCTGCCGGAAGCGACCCTGCTTGCCCTTGAGCATGTCCGACAGCGACTTCAGTGCCCGGTTACCCGGCCCCGTCACCGGCCGGCCGCGACGACCGTTGTCGAACAACGCGTCCACGGCCTCCTGCAGCATGCGCTTCTCGTTGTTGACGATGATCTCGGGTGCACCCAAATCGATCAATCGCTTCAACCGGTTGTTGCGGTTGATCACTCGGCGGTATAGGTCATTGAGGTCAGAGGTAGCGAATCGGCCACCGTCCAACTGCACCATGGGGCGAAGGTCCGGTGGGATCACCGGTACCGCGTCCAGCACCATGCCGAGCGGGGAGTTCGTGGTGCTCAGGAACGCGGAGATCACCTTGAGTCGCTTCAGCGCCCTGGTCTTCTTCGCACCGGTACCAGTGCGGACGATCTCCCGCAGTTTCTCTGCTTCACCGGCCAAGTCGAAGGTGGCTAGCCGGTGCCGGATGGCCGCGGCACCCATGTGCCCTTCGAACCACTTACCGTAGCGGTCTTCCATCTCCCGGTAGAGCCGCTCGTCCCCTTCGAGGCTTTGCACCTCGAGAGTACGGAACCGCTCAAAGACTGACTTCAGGAAGTCCACCCGGTCATCGGCCTTCTTACGAATCTGCCGCATCTCGCGCTCAGCGCCGTCCTTGACCTTGCGCTTCGCGTCGGACTTGGCGCCCTCTTCTTCCAGCTGTGCCAGGTCCTCTTCCAACTTGGCGAGTCGTTTGTTGATCTCGTCATCACGGCGCTGTTCGATGCGACCAGTCTCTTCGCCCAGTCGCGATTCCAACGAAGGCAGCGCCTCGTGACGACCCTCTTCATCCACGCGAGTGATCATGTGAGCGGCGAAATAGATGACCTTCTCAAGATCCTTCGGAGCCAGGTCGAGCAAGTAGCCCAACCGGCTAGGTACACCCTTGAAGTACCAAATATGAGTGACCGGCGCAGCCAGCTCAATGTGACCCATCCGCTCGCGGCGCACCTTGGCTCGGGTGACCTCAACACCACAGCGTTCACAGATGATGCCCTTGAAGCGCACCCGCTTGTACTTGCCGCAGTAGCATTCCCAGTCCCGGGTCGGGCCGAAGATTTTTTCGCAGAACAGCCCGTCCCGCTCTGGCTTCAGCGTCCGGTAGTTGATGGTCTCTGGCTTTTTCACCTCACCGTGAGACCACGCGCGAACATCGTCTCCGGTGGCCAAGCCAATCTGTAGTTGATCGAAGTAGTTGACGTCGAGCACTTTGTACTCCCTCTCGTCCGGCGGTCGTTATATAGCTGTGGGTGCGGCGGGGCTCATAGCCCCGCCGCCTAGTTAGATGTCGTCGACGGAAGCCGACTCTTTGCGAGACAGGTCAATGCCGAGTTCCTCGGCGGTGCGATATAGGTCCTCCTCGGAGTCCCTCATCTCAATGGCCATACCGTCCGCTGACAACACCTCAACATTGAGGCACAGCGACTGCATTTCCTTCACCAGCACCTTGAACGATTCCGGAATGCCTGGCTCCGGAATGTTCTCGCCCTTCACGATGGCCTCGTACACCTTCACGCGGCCGTGGGTGTCATCGGACTTGATCGTGAGCAGTTCCTGCAACGCGTAGGCGGCGCCATAGGCCTCCAGCGCCCAGACCTCCATCTCGCCGAACCGCTGGCCACCGAACTGGGCCTTACCGCCCAGCGGCTGCTGCGTGATCATCGAGTAGGGGCCGGTGCTGCGCGCGTGGATCTTGTCATCCACGAGGTGCAGCAGTTTCAGGATGTAGATGTAACCCACCGACACCGGATCCGGGAACGGTTCACCGGAGCGGCCGTCGAACAACCGCGCCTTACCGTCCCGGCCGACCAAGACCTGACCGTCCTCATCGGGACGGGCGTGATCCATCAACGCACCCAATGCCTCACCCTGAACACCGTCGAACACCGGAGTGGCGACATTGGTTCCTGGGGCTGCCGCACGTACTGCTTCGGGAATACCGCTGTCGTCCGCAATCCCAGCGGGGACGTCCCACCCGGACTGGGCCACCCAGCCGAGGTGAGTCTCCAGAATCTGACCCAGATTCATCCGGCGTGGCACACCCAGCGGGTTAAGGACCACGTCGACCGGAGTGCCGTCCTCAAGGAACGGCATATCTTCCACCGGCAGGATCTTGGCGATAACACCCTTGTTTCCGTGGCGGCCAGCGAGCTTGTCACCTTCGGTGATCTTGCGCTTTTGGGCCACGTGAACCCGAACCATCTGATTGACGCCCGGCGATAGCTCGGAGTCGCCGTCATCCCGGTCGAACATTTGCGTGGCGATTACCTTGCCGCTCTCACCGTGGGGAACGCGCAGCGAAGTGTCGCGAACTTCCTTAGCTTTCTCACCGAAGATTGCCCGCAGTAACCGCTCCTCTGGCGTGAGCTCTGTCTCGCCCTTCGGCGTGGTTTTACCCACCAGGATGTCGCCGGACTGCACATCAGCGCCAACTCGCACAATGCCGCGCTCGTCGAGTTCCGCAAGCGCTTCATCAGACAGGTTGGGGATGTCCCGGGTGATTTCTTCCGGTCCCAACTTGGTATCCCGCGCGTCCACTTCGTGTTCCTCGATGTGGATGCTGGACAACACGTCGTCACGGACAAGCCGCTCCGACAAGATGATGGCGTCCTCGTAGTTGTGACCTTCCCACGGCATGAATGCCACGAGCAGGTTCTTGCCAAGCGCCAACTCACCTTCATCGGTGGAGGGACCGTCAGCGATGACATCGCCGCCGAGAACCTGCTGTCCCACCGAGACGATTGGCTTCTGGTTATAGCTGGTGCCCTGATTAGAACGACGAAACTTGTGCAAGCCGTAGTCGCGAATCGAACCGTCTTCAGTCTCGATTGAGATCAGGTCTGCCGACACCTCAATCACGGTGCCGTCCTCGTAAGCCACAACAACGTCGCCGGCATCCTTTGCTGCCCGACGCTCCATGCCAGTACCGACCAGCGGCGCCTCGGATTGCAGCAACGGCACTGCCTGCCGCTGCATGTTGGAGCCCATCAGCGCGCGGTTGGCATCGTCATGCTCCAAGAACGGGATCATGGCGGTCGCAACCGACACCATTTGGCGCGGGGAAACATCCACGTAATCCACGTCAGTGCCGTGCACGTAGTCCACTTCCCCGCCACGACGACGAACCAGTACGCGCTCGTCCACGAAGGTGCCGTCAGCATTCAGCGCAGAGTTGGCCTGCGCGATCACGTGACGATCCTCTTCGTCCGCAGACAGATAGTCGACCGAGTCGGAGACCACTCCCTCCACCACGCGGCGGTACGGGGTTTCGACGAATCCATACGGATTCACGCGACCGTAGGTAGCCAACGAACCGATCAGGCCGATGTTCGGACCTTCCGGAGTCTCGATCGGGCACATCCGGCCGTAGTGCGAGGGGTGTACGTCACGAACTTCGAAGCCAGCCCGCTCACGGGACAGACCGCCCGGACCTAACGCCGACAGTCGACGCTTGTGGGTCAGCCCGGCCAGTGGGTTGGTCTGGTCCATGAACTGCGACAGCTGCGAAGTACCGAAGAATTCCTTGATAGCGGCGTTCAGCGGAGTGATCTTGATCAGCGACTGCGGCGTGATGGCCTCCACATCGCTGGTACCCATCTTCTCGCCCACCAGTCGCGCCATCCGAGTCAAGCCGGTGCGGATCTGGTTTTGGATCAACTCACCAACAGTGCGCAGTCGACGGTTCCCGAAGTGATCGATGTCATCGGTCTCTACCGGAATTTCGCCGCGCGGGCTCTCCAGCGTCTGCTGACCGGCGTGAAGCGCAGCCAGGTAGTCGATAGTGGCAACCATGTCCTCGACCGTCAGCACAACCTCGGTCAACGGCAGGTCGAGGCCCAACTTCTTGTTGACCTTGTAGCGGCCGACCTTGGCTAGGTCGTAGCGCTTGTCGTTGAAGTAGTAGTTGTCCAACAGGTTCCGACCGTTGTCCACAGTGGGCGGTTCGCCGGGTCGCATCTTGCGGTAAATGTCCAAGAACGCTTCATCCTGGGTGGTGACGGTGTCCTTCTCAAGGGTCCGCATGATCGACTCGTACTGGCCAAATCGCTCCTGGATTTCCTCCGGAGTCATACCCAGCGCCTTCAACAGCACAGTCACGTTCTGCTTGCGCTTGCGGTCCAACCGGACGCTGACGATGTCTTTTTTATCGATCTCGAACTCAAGCCAAGCGCCACGACCTGGAATCACTCGACCCACGAACACATCTTTGTCAGTGGTCTTATCGACCGAAGACTCGAAGTACACGCCTGGCGACCGCACGAGCTGGGACACGACGACCCGCTCGGTGCCGTTGATGATGAACGTACCTTTGTCCGTCATCAGCGGGTAGTCACCCATGAAGACCGTCTGGCTCATGCTGACGCCAGTCTCAGTGTTCTCAAAGGTCGCCGTCACGAACAGTGGCGCCGCGTAGGTGAGGTCCTTTTCCCGGCACTCATCAACCGACTTTTTCGGCTCTTCGAGATAGAAATCATCGAAGCTGAGCGACATGTTGCCCTGCGAATCGCTGATCTGGCCGATCTCTTCGAACACTTCCTCCATACCGGACTTTTCCGGTACGTCGTCGCGCCCTTCGGCGCGGGCAGCTTCGAGTCGAGCCTGCCAATGTTCGTTGCCCACCAGCCAGTCAAAGGAGTCGATCTGCAAACTCAGCAGATCGGGGACCTCTAACGGCTCGCGAATACGAGCGAAAGAGACGCGGGTGGAACCAGTATTGCTTTCAGAAGGAAGCGTGGCGGTCAAGAAGGGTCCTTCCCAAGTTCGCGCGACACCGACCCGTCCCTACCCGCACCATTCATCTCGGACGACGCTACCGAGATGCTCCGGAACCGGGAGTGCCTGCGCGGCTGTGGGCACACCGGTGGCCGGGGGTTCATCTGATATGGGACGCAACCACTAACACTACGGGCATTTTTGGCGCATGTCTAGAGAGGACCGAAAATTTTCGATCCCTGGTCCACCGCCGCACGGTGGAGGTGACTCGATGATGGTCGGACAGGAAATCGGAGTCAAGCGATACACCCCAATCGGCCGCAGTTTCTTGCGGTACCGCCCGAAACACCGCCCAGAAAAGCCGATGGGGCAGCCCGGATAACCGGACTACCCCATCGCGAACCGGCCAGTAGCGGCCGGCTAGGTCACTTCACCGAAACGGTGGCACCAGCGCCTTCCAGCGCTTCCTTGGCCTTGTCGGCTGCTTCCTTGTCGACACCCTCGAGGACCGCCTTGGGCGCACCCTCAACCAGATCCTTGGCTTCCTTCAGACCCAGGTCAGTCAGTCCGCGGACCTCCTTGATGACCTGAATTTTCTTGTCGCCGGCCGATTCCAGGACAACGTCAAACTCGTCCTGCTCGGCAGCGGCGCCATCGGCGTCGCCTCCGGCTGCCGGAACACCGGCAGCTGCAACCGCGACCGGTGCGGCGGCGGTCACCTCAAACGTTTCCTCGAACTGCTTGACGAACTCGCTGAGTTCGACCAGCGTCATCTCTTTGAATGCATCCAGCAATTCATCAGTGCTGAGCTTCGCCATGTTGGCGTTCCTTTCTAGTTGCTCCGGCGGGGGGCCGGACTCCGTGACGGACCGTCGTCGCCGACGGCGGATGGGTCAGGGCGTCAGCCCTCCTGTGCCTCCGCGGCCGGAGCCTCGTCGGCAGCGGCTGGCTCGTCACCAGCCGTGGTCTTGGTTTCTTCTTCGGCCGCCACTTCCGGCTCGGCCGCCGCGGCAGCTGCTGGCTCGCCAGCACCACCGAGGACTGTGGGATCTGCCTCCGCCTTGGCGCGAAGCGCCTCTAGCGAGCGGGCAGTTTGGGCCAGTGGCGCAGCAAACAGCGACACGGCCTGGGACATAGAGCCCTTCATGGCGCCAGCCAACTTGGCCAGCAGTACCTCGCGCGACTCCAGGTCGGCCAACTTGTTGATTTCGTCGGGGGTTAGCGGGCTGCCATCAAGATAGCCACCCTTGACCAATAGCGCCGGATGTTCTTTGCCGAACTCCTTCAGCCCCTTGGACGCCTCGACCGGGTCGCCAGTGATGAAAGCGATCGCCGACGGGCCAACCAGCATGTCGGCCATACCTTCGACTTCGGCCTCCTTGACCGCAATCTGGGTAAGAGTGTTCTTGACGACGATGTACTCGGCGTGGCCGCGCAGCGCACTGCGCAGTTCGCGCAGTTCGGCGACGGATAGACCACGGTATTCGGTGAGCACGGCACCAGAAGCGGAGCGGAAACGCTCAGTGAGATCGGCAACTGCCTTAGTCTTGTCGGCCCGCGACATAGGGGTCCTTTCGTTCGGACCACTGGTCGGCACAGCTCGACTGTCCGGCACTGCCGGAAGCGACCCGGTCTCCCGGGAACACTGTTCCACCTGCGCGGGTCGCCCTAAGGGGCTTTCGGTCGTATGACGGCCAGCGGTCTTCGGCTGCGTTC
>Ga0055584_100002667_pt1 | contig 17627 bp, 10 predicted proteins | sample OSDHelmetaG_FD_58716 | JGI IMG/M metagenome (GOLD analysis project Ga0055584, IMG submission 58716) | Pelagic marine sediment microbial communities from the LTER site Helgoland, North Sea, for post-phytoplankton bloom and carbon turnover... | ecosystem: Environmental > Aquatic > Marine >... | reverse complement strand
AGCTCTTCGAAAGTTCATCAAACGAAATACTTCTTCACGCTTTGCTCTATCGGTATTTTTAAAAAAGGTAGCCGCCTTTTGCATGGTCACGCTTTCGCCATCTATCTCAACCATCATTTTTGCTGAAATAACACCGTATTTCTGCGACATGGTTTGCAACTCCGTTTGAATAGGAATGTTCTCTTCTCTAAACAATTCAATTGCGCTTTTTACACCTCTTAAATAGATGAAATACTTCTCAGCATCTAGTTCTTCAAGATGCGGGGAAGCAACCAATTTTTTGTTGAAGTCATTAGAATAAGGAGCTATTTTAGGAGAAATTTCGCTTACAAAGAAGTTAAACGATTTTGATAGTTCTTCATCCCTGGTGTCAATATTCATTTTGATATAACGCCAAGCCATATCTTCTTCTAACACAGCATCCATTTCACTGCGGTCTAAAATCCACTTTTCTAATTCCGAAACGGAATTAAGTTCTCTTGAATTTAAATTTTCAAAAAAAGGCTCTAGCCCCTGCCAGGAATCAATAACAAATTCTTCTGGAAGAAATGTTCGTTTCTCCCTTTGCAGTATTTCTGCCATAATAAATTTTGTTGTTATTTGGACTTAAGCGAAGTAGACTTGGTCACTTTACCTTTTGCTCCTGTTGCTTTTGGAGCCTTAGTTTTTGCTACTTTTGGTTTGGCCGTTTTTGCCTTTGGCTTAACCTCTTTTTTTGTCTTTGCTTCTAAATTGGGCTTTTCTTCCTGCTCTTCAGGTTTTAATAGACCCGATTCAATTAATAGATTGTACCAGCGTACTACCTTTTTAATATCAGAAACGTAAACGCGGTCTTGATCATAATCAGACATCGACTTTAAGAAAAATGCTTTTAATTCATCAGCAGAAGACTTATGACTAACACCTGCTTTTCCCTTGTTTTGATCATATATCTTTTGAAATACATCTTTAAGAGGAACATCTTCAGTTTCGCTAAATATACTGATATCATCTAAAGCGCTGACCTTGTGTGTTGCATAAGCAGCCATTCTCTTGCCATCTTCTATAGACTCAACAACGATTCCGTTCTTGGTTGAGCCAACTACTTTGTGCAATCCTGAATAGCCTGCTATTGATATAATATTTTCTAAATCCATGTATTAATTTTTATGAACTACAAACATAAGCAATGGATTCCCCATAAAAAAAGGGAGACAATCAATTTATCTCCCTTTTTTTAACAATTTGTTAAACTTTTTAGTACAGTGTCACTTTTTTGGTCGAAATCTGTCCGCCAGTATTCAATTCATAAAAATAAACACCTGAATCTAGATTTGATAAATCGAAAGAGTAATTGTGATTACCTTCAGCTAGAGATTCGGCAATTAAAGACTTAACTATTTTACCTGTAACATCATATATTGATAAATCAACATTTTGATTTTTAATATTGTAAAAGCTAATATTACTTAAGCCAGTTGAAGGATTCGGGTAAACAACAAGTTTTGCTGAATTGGAGGTAGTAGTTTTAACGCCAGTTTCTGGCAATGTATTGTTGTTGTATTGAGCATAAGCAGAATCTGCGCTAGATTCTAAATCAGCCAAATCGTCCCCTGCAATCAAGGCAAACGCAACCGTTACGCTATCGCCATTAGCTAAATTAAATGGGCCAGTAGATACAACGTTGGAAACGTCTTCTCCTCCAACTGCCGCTACACTAGTACTCATAGCTGTATATTTTTGAGCGGAAGTAAAACTAATATTTGGGTTTATCCCAGGGGGGCTATTATTCAACATAGCGTGATGAATAAAACCATCATTAGTTAATAACTGAACACCAGCATATACTCCTCCAACACTAAGATCATATGTGTATCCCATTTGTTTGGAAACACTTGTAGCGCAATTATTGTTGGCAGCATCGGCAACATCCCAATCTCCATAAATTCCAGCATACATATCAGAAAGGGCAGCACCACTTTGATTACGAACTGTGTACTCAACAATAATATATTTCTGATGCCCTTGAGTTGTCCAAGCAAAGGCTTTATGCCCAACCTCTATACCCAATTGATCTGCTGTTGCATTGGCATCATTAAAAACACCTTCAACATCAAATTCCGAGACTACTGGTGTTATTAATTTACTAACATTAGTATATGGAGTGAAATCCTGATCACTAGTGCCAGAAGCTCCACGAACCATGTCCACAACTTTCCCAGGTATACCTACCATAAATGCAGCATCCCAGAGAATAGAAACTCCTTGCATGTAAGTAAACCCAATACCCTCCGCTTGACTATCTAAATTGTAACCAATCATACCTTTACTGGTTATTGAAGTCGCCACATCGTTAATATCAATATTGATATAATCTACATTAACCGTCACGTTAATATATTCAACCCAAGAATATGTTCCATCGGTTATGTCAATTTGAAACAAAATTGGCTCGTTTAAAGGCGTTCCCGAAAGAATTTCAGCAGTAAAGGGAGCGATACCGTTATCAACAGAAGCCATCATTCCTAAAGTCCCAATTACGTAGGTGTCATTTGTAATATTAATATAAGATGACGTTGTTGACATGGTTGCTGTTAAATTTCCAGATGGGGCCAAATAATTAATAAAAGTCCCAGACAAAGACAACACATCTCCAATAACAAAAGCATCATCTCCATTATCTGTAACAACTTTATTACTCATATCAATTGAAGGCTGCGTTACAGGTCCTATTGCATTGGCAAGATTAATTCTTCCTGTACCTAGCATATCTGCATAACTACTATTTAAAGCATAAATATCGTCAGCAGTAACTTTTAATTGTTCCCCAACTTGCAAAGCATTCATCCAAGAGTTTTGAGATTTTACAAGCGCAGCAGAACCTGCAGCTACTGGAGAAGCCATAGATGTTCCTGTCATACTTCCATAACCCCCACCATCATAAGTTGCCCAAATAGTACCTGGCGCACAAACATCAACAGTATAACCATAGCTAGAATAACTGGATTTAATATCTGAAAGATCAGTTGCTGCAACACTTAAAGCGTAATCAAAACCAGAAGGGAAATTATTATCTTGGTCGTTATCATTACCAGCAGCGCACACAACTAATGCATCTTGATTAATAGTTGCATAGGTAATTGCATCTTGACCCGATTGACCACCTCCTGGCCCACCCCAAGAACAGTTTATAACATCAGCTCCCTGGTCTGCACAGTATACAATACCTTCATATCCAAAAGGAATAGTTTGACCACCTCCAGCTTTAAAAGGCAATAACATACAATCAAAACCTGGCCCAGCAACACCTAATCCATTATCAGTACTTGGCGCAGCGCAACCCGAAACATGAACTCCGTGCTGAGCACCTGGGGTTGCTTGCGGGTCGTTATTATCATCAAACATATTCCAGCCATTAAAGTTATCTACATAACCATCATTATCATCATCTACGCCATTAATTGGATCGTTATAATTGTGCTTTAATTCATCTTGTAAATCTTCGTGATTGTTATCCCAACCCGAATCAACAATGCCAATAACAACATTTGTGTCTCCCTTATTAATATTCCAGGCATTATATGCATTAATCTTTGATAGGTGAGATTGAGATCCTAGTTCTGGGTCGTTTGGACTATAAGACAAATGATATATATAGTTGGGTTCTGCGTACTCAATAATTCCAAAGGAGTATAAGTGGTTAATTACCTTTAAAAGATTAATAGATGATGAATATTCAAATTCATATATTAATGATAAATCGGCCAACTTCAATCCGTACTTATTGAACTCCATTTCTGGTTTTGTTGTTCTTTTAAATTTCTTTTTCAGCTTAACCAGCCCAAGACCATTAATGTAATTAGTAAACTCCTGTATTGCAACATCTGTTTCAGTACAATAGATTCGTTGTGACTCTTTAAACTTAACAACCACAGTTTTGGACATATAATCACTGTCAACTATGCCTTTTGGCATTGTAAATCGATTTGGTTGTTTTTGATATTGTGCAGAAACCAGCACACTTATGGCAAGAAGCCCAATTGTAAATATTTTTTTCATCGTTTAGTAGTTTATTTCTTAATTACTTTTTGCACCCAATTTTTTTTATTCCCTCGAAAGTATAAAAAGTAAACCCCTGATGAGAAACCGTTCATACCAATTTCAGTATTTGTTGAATTTTCAAAGTCAGAATTAGGAACTGACAGCAACTTCATCCCTAATTCGTTATACACTTCAATGTTAGTTATGCCGTTACTTTTATCTATTTCCAGATACAATATATCATCAAATGGATTAGGATATATTGCAATTTGATTATTTTTACTTGCAGCGATATTAGATACCAAAGGAATAGCTACAAATACAGAATCAGAAATTGCAGAACAACCATTTAGATGAAATACTTCAACGTAATAATAACCGGAATCCTGAGCGTATAATATCTGCGAAACTTCATTTGGCATTAAAGCAATATCAAAATACCATTGATACAGCGAAGAAACTGTAGATGTTAAAATTGTGTCATTAAGCACTGATATAGATGGTGTTGGTGGATTTATCAAAAAGGTTAAATCGACCGTATCTGAATATGCTTTACAGCCATCTATATCTGTAACTAATACTCTATAACTACCAGTATTACTCGTAGTGATGGTTGGAGAATTCGCCCCTGTTGACCATAAATAGCTAAAATAGGGATTAATCGTAGCGATTGTTATTGGATCGTTTTCGCAACTTAAGCTATCATTAATATTCAAAGTTGGGGCAGTTATAGTGAATGGATCTACAACTAATTCAACGGTATCTGAACTTTGCAAACAGCCATTAACATCAATTCCGCTTCCATAGTACAATCCGGACGCTGAAACGGATATAATAACTGAAGAATCACCCGTGTTCCATCGTTGTCTAAGAAATTGCTGACTCATCTCTATTTGATCACCGGCACAAACAGATAATGAGTCTTCGAGGATTGTTCCTGCACTACCTATTAAAGAAACTTGAGAACTTGTTTGCAATATACTTTTCAACGCATCAACTTTCCCGTAACCATAATAATTATTTGGTGTGGGTCCAGTGTTATTATCCTCTTTTGCTCCATTCGTTAGGGCTGATTTAATATGAGCGTAATCATAATCAAGGCAAGATTCAAACAGTAAAGCCACCACCCCGGCAACGCCAGGCGAAGCGATAGATGTTCCGTTGGCCGTTCTATGCATACTATCCGGCGCTAATTTACTAGGCTGGTTAATTAACATAGATGCTAAATCTACCATTCGTGTTGCCGCCATTGTTGTTGATCCTGGGCCAACTAGAGTTGGCTTAGTAACTCCAAGTCTTGTTGGCCCTTTTGAAGAGCTTGAATAAAGCTCTCCTGTAGGCTGTCCGATTGGCGTTTGAAGATTTCCTTGAACATCAATATAACTATTAAGATTAACATAATTGCCAACTGTTATTACATCTGGTAAACAAGTAAAACTACTTACAATTGACTGTAGCAAATCCGGATACCTATAAAATGAGCTATCAACTAGCACTGTTGAGTTTGGTATACTATCAACCATATCAGAATAACCCAATATGCCATTACTAGTGCTCCAAACATCAAATTTACCCTGTCCAGTTGTTAAAAAGCTCCATTCGTAATCTGTATGCAATGAATCTGGGTCAATGATAACCTGCATAACATAAGTTTCGTCATCATTTACTTTATAATAACCAATTGCAACATCAGCTATCTTTTGACCAGATATGTTAATTATTGAATCAACAAAAACTCCGTTTCCATCTATAAATGCAGAATAGGATCCATCATAAAAACCGGGCATACTTAGGTATTGCATAGTTCCTCTGTTTTTGTATGGAGTAACAATTAAATCAGCCCCAAATGAGAATAATGCATTGTCAAAATCAGCAGTGTCTGCATACAATTCGAAATACACACAACCACTTGGCGCGTATCCAGGTATTACAATGGACGAATTGAATTCAAACCATGTAAAACTAGTATCGCCTGACAAATCATACCCAAGATGAAATGCGGCTTGCGAACCTGCGTTTCCAGCAGCGCAAACCAAAGCTCGCCCTGTTTGCGCTTTCATTAGCGAATCAATTCGTAAAGCATCTAAATCCAACCCATCGTGCGAACCACCATAAGTCCCTGCACTTATATTTATGACACACGGCAAACCCATTGAATCAGCTTTAGAATATATATATTCCACTGCGTCGGCAACGGTTCCCAACCAATTGGCAGAATTAAAATCACTAGCTACAACAATCAAATTGGCATCAGGAGCCGCACCATAATGGTTGTTCGTTGCATTTCCATTTGATGCAGCCATTCCACTAACATTAGTTCCATGCCCATAGTAGGAAGACAGATCTACATGAGTGCAAATACCTAGATTAATGTCTGTGCTATCCCATTCTTGTCCATAACTAAAACTAGCCGGTGTATTTGATGGTGAGCTAATTGTTTGATCCCAGATATACATCACTTTGGTATTACCCAGTGAGTCGATAAAATCTGGATGCGTAAAATCTATACCTGAATCAATAATACCGACGACAACACCTTTACCTCTGTATGGACTAGATAAAGGAGCTTCTCCATGATAAACTGAAACAACATTACTTTTAGCTCTCATAGAATCTGACAACAATACAGGTTTATGATACTGAAAAGATACCTGCTCTACGCACTCTAACTTTATAAATTCATGAATTTCGCTAGACTCCAATGCAATTGAAACATATCCATGAAAAATATGCCGATACTCTCCACCCCTGTCTTCCACCTCCGCTATTATTTGAGGGTTATCACCTTTTACGTAAAAAATTATTTGCTCGTCCGGTTCTGATTCATAAATCGCCCGCGCAAGAGGTATGCTTATTGATTGAGAGAACGAAAAACTAGAAGCAAATAGGATTAAGGTGGTTATTAAAATTCTCATAATAATTTGATAATTTAATGTACCGAATATACTATATATTCTGCTGTTTAACAAATTACAATTCATGAAAGAAAGGTATTTCATTTAAAAAAGCATATGCATTATTTAAATGATCAATTTTACAGCAATAATGATTCATACCGTTTGTAATAATCATATATTCTAATTTCAAAGACATATTATACTGAGCTGCTTGATCAAAAACTTCTTGTTTAATTTTTATCCCAGGAGCTTTGCATTCAACAATTAATTTTGCCGCACCATCTTTACCAAAAACAACAATATCCCCGCGCTTACTCAAGCTATTATATCTGAGCGAATACTCAAAAACTAAAAGCGAAGCAGGAAAATCTTTTTCTTGAATCAAAAACTGGGCGAAATTTTGTCTCACCCATTCTTCAGGCTGCAATACAACGTACTTTTTTCGAATAGCATCGAAAATTTGCTTTTTTTCGCCATCAACTTTCTTAATTTTGAAAGCATATTCGGGTAAATTTAGCCGCTGCATTAATGCGAAAATAATTAGATAATGAAGACCAAAGAAGAAATAGTCAAAAATTGGCTTACAAGATACACAGGAGCAGCACTTAAAGATTTTGGGAAATACATACTATTAACTAATTTCCAAAATTATGTAGATATGTTTGCTGAAATAACTGGTGCTGAAATAAATGGACTAGAAAAAGCTATGCCCAATGCTACATCTGGTGACATTACTTTGATTAATTTTGGAATGGGAAGTGCTAATGCTGCTACAATAATGGATTTATTGAGTGCTATTAATCCAAAAGCAGCCCTATTTCTTGGAAAGTGTGGGGGCTTAAAAAAGAAAAACAAACTAGGTGATTTGATTCTTCCAATTGCTGCTATTAGAGGTGAAGGGACGTCAAATGACTACTTTCCGCCAGAAGTTCCAGCTCTGCCCGCTTTTAATTTACAAAGAGCTGTCTCTAGTACCATTCGAGAGCACGGCTTAGATTATTGGTCTGGAACAGTTTACACTACTAACCGAAGAGTTTGGGAACATGATAACGAGTTTAAGGACTACTTAAGAGAAACTCGATCAATGGGGATTGATATGGAAACCGCGACTATCTTTATTGTTGGTTTTGCTAATGAAATTCCCTCAGGGGCGATTCTGCTTGTTTCTGACCAACCAATGGTTTCTGAAGGTGTTAAAACATCTGATAGTGATAAGCAGATAACTCGCGACTTTGTAAATAAACATGTTGAAATTGGAATTGATTCGCTTAAAGAATTAATAAACAATGGAAAATCTGTTAAGCACCTCAAATTTGGCTACTAAAATTCAAAGTTTCGAGCAAATCATGCAGGGCTTAAAAAGCAAAGCCTATCAGCCAATCTATTTTCTTACCGGAGATGAGCCATATTATATAGATATCATCTCAAATTATATTGAAAATAACGTCCTTGAGGAATCTGAAAAAAGCTTTAACCAGACCATTCTCTATGGAATTGATTTAAAAGTTGAGCAAATTCTAGAAAACGCCAAGAGGTTTCCGATGATGTCAGAAAAACATGTTGTAATCATTAAAGAAGCTCAGAATATTAAGGACGTTAAAAACCTTATTTTACTTCAAAGCTATATAGAAAAACCGCTCGATTCAACCATTTTGGTTTTGTGTTATAAGTACAAGAAAATAGATTTAAGAACTGCCTTTGGAAAAAAAATAAACACATCTGGATTCCTATTTAAATCAGATAAAATCAAAGATTACAAACTTGGAGAATGGATTACACAATATGTTCATTCAAAAGGATACAAGATCAGTCCGAAAAATTCAGCACTGTTATCAAATCATATCGGCAACGACTTAAGTCGGGTTGTAAACGAAATTGAAAAAACATTTATTCACCTTAGCAAGGGTGACGAACTAGCAGAAGATTGTATCGAAACTAATATTGGCATAAGTAAAGATTTCAATGATTTTGAGCTTACTGCGGCACTTTCTGCTAAAAACTATCTAAAATATAACCAGATAGTTGATTACTTCAGTAAAAATCAAAAAGACCATCCGATGATTAGAACGGTTGGGATTTTATACAATTTTTTCATAAAAGTTCTGATATTGCATTATACAAAAGACAAATCGGAAGGCAATCTTGCTTCGGTTCTGAAGGTTAATCCATTTTTTGTAAAAGATTACCAAACTGGCGCTCGAAACTACAACGCACGAAAGGTGCTCAAAGTAATTAGTTTACTTCGTGATTACGATGCGCAATCAAAAGGGTACAATAACTCTAGCACATCTAATGGAGAATTGCTAAAAGAACTAGCATTTAAAATAACACATTAAAGTCAAAATTCCGCTCATCCTCCAAAACAGCCATTCAATCATTGCATCAAAACAGCGACACATCTTCACAAACTTCTCTCTTATTAATTCATACATTTGACGACTTTAGCAAAAACTAAGATATGAGTAGAGGATTATCAGTAGTTATATTTTTGTGTGTTTCCGTTCTATCTATTGCTCAAGAAACTGGAGCAGTTAGGGGCTTTGTTTATGACAAGAAAACTGAGGAACCAGTAATTTTTACAAATGTTTTCCTGAAGGGTACAACCATTGGTGCAGCAACAGATGTAAATGGATACTTTATGATTTCAAAAATTCCTGTCGGAGATTATGAACTATGTACTACATTTATTGGCTATGATACTGCCTCAGTTGTAGTGAAAATTAAAATAGGTGAAGTTATTACTCGGAAATTATATATAGGTGAATCTTCTGTAAACCTGAATATTTTTGATGTTTCTGCAGAAAAACAAGAGGCACAAACTGAAGTAAAAATGTCGGTTGTAAAAATTACGCCCAAAGAAATTAAGGCGCTTCCCGCTATTGGTGGTGAGGCTGATATTGCTCAATATCTGCAGGTGCTGCCTGGCGTTGTTTTTACTGGTGACCAAGGAGGCCAGTTGTATATTAGAGGTGGGTCACCTATACAAAACAAAGTTTTACTGGACGGCATGATAATTTATAATCCATTTCATTCAATTGGTTTATTCTCTGTATTTGATACCGATATTATTAGAAACGCTGATATATATACTGGCGGATTTAATGCAGAGTATGGTGGGCGTATCTCTTCCATTATGGACATTACAACAAGAGACGGTAATAAAAAAAGAATTAGTGGTAAGCTTGGAATAAGTCCGTTTGGTGCAAAGGCACTTATTGAAGGTCCAATTATTAGGGCTAAGGAGCTTGGTGGTAGCTCTATGTCTTTTATTTTTAGTGGAAAAACATCGTATTTAGAGCAATCATCTAAAGCTATCTACAGCTACATGGACAACACAACTGATACTAGTGCATTATTCAATACTTGGGATGCTCCACCGACCGGCAACCTTCCCTTTAATTATACAGACCTTTATGGGAAAATTTCTGTTAACGGCGCTAACGGGAGTAAATTAAACCTTTTTGGTTTCAATTATAGAGACCGAGTTAATTACGTTGGTCTCACTGATATGAACTGGAATTCGTATGGTGGTGGAAGTAACTTTTTAATTGTCCCAGGAAGTTCAGAAGCTCTAGTTGAAGGTGTTTTTGCCTATTCTCAATACGAAATAAGCATGATTGAAGGTGATGACCCTGAAAAGAAAAGTTCTATTGGAGGATTTAATGGAGGATTAAACTTTACCTACTTCTTAGGTGAAAATGAATTAAAGTATGGTGTTGAGGTATTAAGTTTTGCCACTCTCTACCAATACTTTAATGAACTGGGTACTAAATTTATTGAAGAACAAAATACAACAGAAATGGCCGCTTATGTTAAATACAAATGGAATAAATCTGATAGCAAGGGTAATTCTAAAATTGTAGTTGAACCTAGTCTGCGTTTTCAGTATTATGCAACGCTAAACACACCATCATTAGAACCACGAATTGGAGTTAAATATAACGCCTCAAATAACTTACGAGTTAAACTTGCTTTAGGAATGTATTCCCAAAATCTAATTAGTGCTACTTCAGATAGAGATGTTGTAAACTTATTTAACGGTTTCTACTCTGGACCAGATAATCTTCAAGATTCTGTAACTATTGGACCTAAACCATGGCAGTCTGATAATAAAATATCTCAAAGATCTGTAAAGCATTCTCTTCAAAAAGCAAACCACGCGATACTAGGATTCGAATACGATGTATCCAGAAGAATAAATGTTAATGTTGAGGGCTACTTTAAACAGTTTACACAACTCTCTAATATCAATAGAAATAAAATATATGAAGATGCTACATCTAACGCAGATATTGAGGACGTTTATAAAAAAGATTTTATTGTTGAAACTGGTGATGCATACGGTCTAGATTTCGTTATTAAGTATGACTATAAGCGGCTTTATTTGTGGTTCGTTTATTCGCTTGGACAAGTCTCACGATTTGATGGTGTTCAGATAGATGACGCTGGAAATTTGCGCTCTTATCATCCCGTTTTTGATAAAAGAAATAATTTCAATTTTGTTGGGACATACACTTTCGGTAAAAACTTAGATTGGGATTTTAGTGTTAGATGGAACATGGGTTCTGGGTTTCCTTTTACTCCAACTCAAGGATTTTACGGCAACTATAATTTCAACAATACAGGTATTCAAAGTGATTATATTTCGGCTAATTCTGATTTAGGAATTTATTATGGTAATCTAAATAGTCAGAGGTTGCCTTACTACCACAGATTGGATTTAAATATAAAAAAGAAAGTCGAATTTGCTGAAACTACTCTAGAAGTTAATGCTGGGGTGACAAATGCCTACAATAGAGAAAATGTTTTTTACTTTGACAGAGTGAAATTCAAAAGAGTAAATCAACTTCCAATGCTACCTAGCTTTGGAGTTAATTGGAAATTTTAACATCAAATATTTCATGATTTTTCTCATTAATCCTTTTTAAAGGAAATTAAGTCAGCCCATTACATAATCAATAGATAACTGATTCTCCTCAAGCCATTTTAGATTTAACTTTAACTGCACACCTAAATTAAGTTATAATTTCTTCCAAATTAGCACGTGATGTGACTTAAAATATTACTATTTTTACCCCCCGTAACTAAACAATTAGGATGGCCAAAAATTGTAAATACATCTTCGTTACGGGCGGAGTTACTTCTTCACTTGGTAAGGGAATTATCGCTGCATCATTGGCTAAACTTCTGCAATCAAGAGGTTATTCTGTTACCATTCAAAAACTCGATCCTTACATTAACATCGATCCGGGCACATTGAATCCTTATGAACACGGAGAATGCTACGTTACCGATGATGGTGCAGAGACTGATTTAGATTTAGGTCATTATGAGCGTTTTCTTAATGTGCCTACTTCTCAAGCCAACAACGTTACCACTGGGAGAATATACCAGTCTGTTATTAGCAAAGAAAGACGTGGCGAATATTTAGGGAAAACAGTACAAGTAATTCCACATATTACTGATGAAATTAAAGCAAGTATTAAAAAACTTGGCAATACTGGTGAGTATGATTTTGTAATTACTGAAATTGGAGGAACAGTTGGTGATATAGAAAGTTTACCATATGTTGAGGCCGTCCGGCAATTAAACTATGAATTAGGAAAAAATAATCATCTCGTCATTCATCTTACACTAATTCCTTATTTAGCAGCTTCGGGAGAGCTAAAAACTAAACCAACTCAGCACTCAGTAAAAATGTTATTGGAGTATGGTGTTCAGCCAGATATTTTAGTTTGTAGAACTGAACATAAATTAGGGCAAGACTTAAAAGATAAAGTAGCTCGTTTTTGCAATGTTGAAGCAAAAGCAGTTATTGAAGCGATAGATGCGTCAACAATATACAAAGTTCCAATTTTGATGTTAGAAGAACAACTAGATCATGTGGTTTTAGAAAAACTTAATTTGGAAACGGACTCCATACACAACTTGACCAAGTGGAGAGATTTCTTAGAAAAGTTTCAGAATCCAAAAGAATCTGTTACAATTGGTTTAGTTGGTAAATATGTTGAGCTAAAAGATTCTTATAAATCAATAGCTGAAGCTTTTATTCATGCCGGGGCAGCGAACGAAGTAAAAGTTGATCTAAAATGGATTCACTCTGAGAGCATTAACGAAAAAAATGTTCATAATAAATTGAATCAACTATCCGGGATTCTTGTAGCTCCGGGCTTTGGAAAAAGAGGAATTGGTGGAAAAGTTAGTGCGATTAAATATGCGCGAGAAAACAATGTGCCATTTCTTGGGATTTGTCTCGGAATGCAATGTGCTGTTATAGAATTTGGCAGAAATGTTTTAAACCTAGAAGATGTTGATTCTGCTGAAATTAACACCGGTACAGGAAATCCTGTCATAGATATAATGGAAAGTCAAAAAAGTATTACTGAAAAAGGTGGTACTATGCGATTGGGTGCATACCCGTGCGAACTAACTAAAGACTCTTTAGCTCTTCAAGTTTATGGTAAAAAAAACATTACAGAACGACACAGGCATCGTTACGAATTTAATAATAATTATACCGAGCAATACATAGCTGCAGGAATGAATTTAACAGGTATTAATCCCGATTCTAATCTTGTAGAAATAATAGAAATACCTAATCACCCTTGGTTTATGGGGGTCCAATTTCATCCTGAATATAAAAGTACTGTTGCCAATCCTCACCCGCTATTTGTAGGTTTTGTAAAAGCAGCTGTTACCATAAATGAACTAATTCATTCTTAAGCTTAAATCATATAGTTTCTTAGTGTAGATTTTATTGATAATGTTACCTTTGCCGCTTAATTTCAGGAATTGAGCGATGGATAAAAATTCAATCATTGGACTATTATTAATTGGAGCCATATTTATTGGTTTCAATTACTATAACCAACCTTCGGAAGAAGAAATTGCAAAAGCACAAAATCAAAAAACAGAACAAGCGAAAGCAGATTCAATAGCTCAACTAATACAAGCGGAACAAATCAATGATAATGCCTCTGCTGATCAAAACACAATAAACATTTCTGATGAGAATACTAATTCGGTACTTCTAATAAAGGATTCTCTGCAAGATTTAGAGCAACAATTCCGTTATGGGAGATTTGCCAAATCAGCTTTTGGAACAAAAGCATATATAACTATAGAGAACGAAAAAATCAAAGCTACAATTTCAACTAAAGGTGGAATGCTTGTTGGCGTTGAACTAAAAGAATATAAAACTTGGGATTCACTTCCACTGAATTTATTTGATGAGGACTCGTCAAAATTTGCATTAAGTTTCTTTAAAAGCAATGCTTATAAGGGTTCTGGGGAAATACTAACCAACGAATTATTTTTTGAACCTCAATCAAGTTCCATTGAATTATTTGGTGCTGATAACGGCTCTGTAAGTATGCGACTCTATGGCTCTTCGAAAGACCAGTATATTGAATACATCTATGGATTAACTGGTGATTCATACGTGCTTGATTTCAATGTGAATTTTGTAGGTATGAATGACTTGTTGCGAGACAATAATAATGACATACGTATAAATTGGGATATGAATACGCTTTCACAAGAACGCACTATCTCTGCTGAAAATGCTATTACTACTGTTTTCTACAAGTATCTTGACGAAAAAGATGTGGATTATCTTTCTGAAACAAGCGATGATGAAGAAAATTTAGGGAGATCGGTACATTGGGTTGGATTCAAGCAGCAGTACTTTGCATCAGTGCTCATCTGTAATGATGGGTTTACGAATGATAATGATGCTAAGGTAAGAATAGACCCATTAACCAGCTCTAAATATACAAAGGCAATGTCTGCAAATTTGCTGTTACCTTTCCAAAATGGGGCTGCTTCATCCGAAAATATGCAGTTTTATTTCGGACCAAATCATTACCAAACGCTTAGTGAATATGATATTCAATTAGAAGAAATGATAAACCTCGGTTGGCCGGTTATACGTCAAGTTAGTCAGTGGGTAATAATCCCAATCTTTAATTGGTTAGATGACTTTAACATAAGCTATGGAATAATAATTCTAATTCTAACACTAGTTATAAAAATTGCGCTTTTCCCTATTACATATAAAAATTACAAGTCCAGTGCAAAGATGAAGGTGCTAAAACCTGAAATTGAAGAATTAAATAAAAAACACGAAAAGGATGACGCCATGAAAAAGCAACAAGCTACCATGGCGCTTTATAGAAAAGCAGGTGTTAATCCAATGGCTGGCTGCCTGCCAATGCTCCTTCAAATGCCTATCTTATATGCTATGTTTAGGTTTTTTCCAGCTTCAATTGAATTGAGACAAGAAAGTTTTTTATGGGCTAATGACCTTTCTTCATACGACTCTATTTACGATTTCCCGGGAGGGTTTGAAATTCCTTTTTATGGAGATCATATTAGCTTATTCACTGTCTTGATGGCTGTTTCTATGTATTTCTACACTAAATCTAATTCAAGCATGACAAGCATGGGAAGTGGGCCGCAAGCGGCTCAGATGAAAATAATGACCAACTTTATGCCATTTATGATGCTTGTATTTTTTAATAATTATTCTGCAGGATTAAGTTACTATTATTTCTTAGCTAACTGTATCACAATTTTCCAACAATTTGCCATTAAACAATGGTTTATTGATGAAGATGTTATTCATGCTCAGATTCAGGAGAACAAGAAAAAACCAGCGAAGAAAAAATCTAGTTTCCAAAAACGATTAGAAGAGATGTCTAAACAACAAAGGGCTAAATCTCGAAAATAAGATTGGCAAACTTTTTGAATACATTTAAAAAAACAAAAACTATGAGAGTTACAAATTTTATTATCATTACTTCAATTACTAGCATATTTATTATAGGCTGTTCATCTTCGAAAGACACTACAAAAATATCAGGAGAAAATAATAACGAGGTGGCGCTGATAAATGAGACTGAGGAAACCAAAGAAGGCGAAAAAATAAATACAGGAATTGTTTCTAAAGGCGAAAAAGAAGATCCAAGAGAAAAATTATTAGCAGATGCCATAGCTAACTACCCTGACTCTTTAATCGCTATGTTAAAGAAAACACCCTGCTATGGCAGATGCCCTGTCTTTAGCTTTAAAATATATAGTAGCGGCTTTGTAGACTATTATGGCAAAGCCAATACCGAGATGGAAGGACTTTATTCAGGAAAACTGACTGATGAAAACGTTGCTATTGTTCTTAAAAAAATTGAAAAAATCAATTTTTTTGAATTAAACAACATATACGATACTAATGTAACGGATTTCCCGTCTGTAAATGTTTATGCAAATAAAGACGGCAAGAAAAAACAGATAATTGATCGCCAAGGTGGGCCAAAAGATCTAAAAGAGCTCGAAGCGCTTTTAGATGAAATGATTAAAACCGTTAAGTGGAAAAAATCCTAATCTTATTAGGGGAATTGATTCATTACCATTGTAAAATTAGCTATCCTTGATTAACCAATACCTATTAACTGCTCTTCTAAAACCTTTATTTTAGCTTCGGCATCTGATAGCTTTTGGCGCTCAATAATTACAACCTGCTCAGGTGCTCCTTGAACAAATCGTTCATTGCTCAATTTTTTAGTAACACCTAGTAAAAAGCCCTTTGTGCGCTCAAGTTCATCGACCAGCTTCTTCTTTTCGGCGGCAATATCAATCATTCCTTCTTCAATAGGAATAAAATACTCATTTGTGTTTACGATGAATGAAAATGCTTTATCTACTTTCTCCTTAACGTAGTTCAATTCGCTAATATTACACATCTTTTTAATAACAACATCAAGTGATTTATCCAACGGTTTATTTTCTTTAATAGTTAACAGTAATGAATCTTTCTGTGGAATATTCTTACTTATTTTAAATGCTCGAATTTCCGATATAACTTTTGTTGACTGTTCAAAGCTTGCAAGCAGTTCCTTATTTTGTTTTTCTATAATTGGCCAAGAGTTTAGCATCACACATTCCTTTTCTCCTCTTTTTGCGATAAGAGACCAAAGCTCCTCAGTAATAAATGGCGTGAATGGATGAAGTAGGTGAAGTAACTTTTCAAAAATAACAATAGTTTCATCCAATGTTACCTTATCTATTGGATTTTGATATGCAGGCTTAATCATTTCTAAATACCACGAACAAAAATCATCCCATACTAGCTTGTAAGTCGACATTAAAGCATCTGATATTCTGTATTTAGAATAATGATCATCAATAGTAATAAGACTCTCTGCAAGTTTAGCTTCAAACCATTGTATGGCAATTTTACTCGATTGTGGTTGTTCAATTTTATCATGAACCTCCCAGTTTTGAATTAGTCTAAACGCATTCCAAATTTTATTGGTAAAGTTTCTTCCTTGCTCACATAGTTGCTCATCGAATGGCAAATCATTTCCTGCCGGAGAGCAAAGTAGCAATCCAACTCTTGTTCCATCTGCACTATATTTTTCTAATAAATCTATTGGATCTGGAGAATTACCTAACGATTTCGACATTTTTCTTCCTAATTTATCACGAACTAATCCAGTTAGATAAACATTATTAAATGGCTTTTCTCCTTTATATTCATAACCTGCCATAACCATTCTGGCTACCCAAAAGAACAAAATATCTGGCCCCGTTACTAAGTCGTTAGTTGGATAGTAGTAGTTGATGTCTTGCCCTTTTGGGTTTTTAAATCCATCGAAAACAGAAATCGGCCATAACCAAGATGAAAACCAAGTATCAAGAACATCTTCGTCCTGT
>Ga0055584_100002666_pt1 | contig 17628 bp, 17 predicted proteins | sample OSDHelmetaG_FD_58716 | JGI IMG/M metagenome (GOLD analysis project Ga0055584, IMG submission 58716) | Pelagic marine sediment microbial communities from the LTER site Helgoland, North Sea, for post-phytoplankton bloom and carbon turnover... | ecosystem: Environmental > Aquatic > Marine >... | reverse complement strand
GCACCACAAGAGCGCAATACTTTAAGCGCCGATGGGTTTTCAAGCAGACCGAGCAGTAAATGCTCTACCGTCATAAATTCATGACGTTGCTCGCGTGTTTTGCGAAAGGAGTCGTTTAAAGTTTGTTCCAGTTCTTTATCTAGCATGATTGAGTCCTCGCATTATCAATAGGCTTTTTCCATGGTGCATAAAAGAGGGTGTTGGTTTTCTCGAGCATATAGATTGACTTGTGAAACTTTTGTCTCCGCTATTTCGTGTGTGTAGATACCGCAAACACCTTTACCGCTTGTATGAACTTCAAGCATGATCCTGGTAGCGGCTTCTCTGTCTCTGGAAAAATAGACTTCCAGAATGTGAACCACAAATTCCATCGGTGTATAGTCATCATTAATAAGGATGACCTTATACATCGGCGGACGTTTAAGCTTTGGCTTTGCTTCCTGTACAGCAAGGTTGTCATCCTGTTGATTGTCAGTTTCATCTGACATGGGGTATTTCTCCGTTTTCTAACGCTTTATTCATGGTGCGAGTATACCCAAAACTGAGGCCTGTGTGTGACAGAGAGTGAAGCGCTTTTTCTTAATGCCAACTCAGGCACAGTTTATGTGTTTACCATTTACTTTTTGTTTGACCGCAGATCAGTATTAAAAGTGCCCTGATTAAAATTATCCAGAGCACTACTATCCAGTAATTCAATGAATTTTCTTGTCGCTGGCGATATAAATTTACCTTTTCTTAATATCAGACCATAACTGCGCTCAGGGAAGTACTCGGTAAGGGGGATTCTTGCCAGTTTTTCTTTTCCTGTCAGGCAGATACTGGTAACCAGAGAGATACCCAGATCCAGTTCCACATATTTCTTAATGACTTCCCAGCCTCCCGCCTCCATACCGACGGTATACTCAAAATTATGTTGCTGGAAGACAACATCAATGTAATTTCGGGTCGACATTGTATGTGGTGGCAGAATCAGACTATAAGGCGCGATGTCTTTTAGTGAGACTTTGCCTTGTTTAGCCAAAGGATGATCTAAAGGCGTAATTAGAACAGGCTCATAAGACACGAGTGGGAAATACCAGATTTCATCGGGGATTTCGGTTATCGGCCCAACGGCAAGGTCGACGTCACCACGGCGCACCATGGACATCCCCTCACGGCCGGGCACATTTTGGAGTTTTACCTGAATTTGTGGATACAAACGCGTAAAACGATCAACAATATCAGGCAAGAGATACAGTGTTGTCGATTCACCTGCGGCGATATTGAGACTGCCTGTCACGGTGTTATTGCATCTGTCATGAAATGCGTCTGCCAGGCCTTCCAGACCTTCTACCAGAGGCAGAGACAGTTCCAACAAAATTTTTCCCTGGTTGGTTAAATTGAGCTTTGGTCCCTGTCTGTCGAATAACTTACTTTCCAGATCTTTTTCCAGAGCCTGTATTAATAAGGATATTGAGGGTTGGCTGAGAAACATCTGCTCTGCCGCTTTGGACATACTTTCTGAACGTGCCGTATTACAAAACGCACGTAATTGCTTGAGGCGGTTCTGTTTATAGTAATAACGCTGCATGGTTTCTAATTATGCCTTAATTAAGTATTAATAAAAGCAATACTTAATATTGACATAATTAACTTGTCAAATGCTGCGTTGCAACGATAAATTGCGTTTCCCGATCCGTTTTGATGTGCCTCATGCGTACATTCGAGGCTGGGGGTAAAAGGTCTAATTCGTTGCTGCAGAGCTGATTTGGATCACCATGGTGCACATATTTTGACGAGAAATGTTGTGTGTTATATCGATATTTAAGAGGAATTTTTCATGGCTAGCGAAATTGATATCAAGAACCTAGAGAAAGACTGGGCTGAAAACCCACGTTGGAAGAACGTCAAACGAGATTATTCTGCAGCAGACGTTGTGCGTCTACGAGGAAGCGTACAGATTGAACACACATTGGCGCGCCGTGGAGCAGAAAAACTTTGGAAACTTGTTAACGAAGAAGATTACATTAATTGCCTTGGCGCGGTTACCGGTGGTCAGGCAGTGCAACAGGTAAAGGCTGGCGTTCAGGCGATTTATTTGTCTGGTTGGCAGGTTGCTGCTGACGGCAACACAAGTGAAACAATGTATCCGGATCAATCTCTCTATGCTGTTGACTCAGTTCCCACAATGGTGAGACGAATAAATAATGCGTTTAAACGCGCAGACGAGATTCAATGTTCGAAAGGCGTAGGCGATATAGATTACTTCGCACCAATCGTTGCGGATGCAGAAGCCGGGTTCGGTGGTGTATTAAACGCTTACGAATTGATGAAGAATATGATTGAGGCCGGTGCGGCTGGTGTTCACTTCGAAGACCAACTTGCTTCAGCTAAAAAGTGTGGTCATATGGGTGGTAAAGTGCTTGTTCCCACGCAAGATGCTGTACAAAAATTAACTGCGGCCAGATTAGCGGCTGATACGATGGGAGTGCCGGCTGTGGTACTCGCGCGTACTGATGCGAACGCAGCATCGCTGATGACTTCCGACGTAGATGAGTATGATCGCGAATTCCTTACTGGTGGTCGTACCGTCGAAGGTTTCTATGAAACCAAACCCGGTATTGATCAGGCTATTTCAAGAGGCCTGGCTTACGCGCCCTATGCTGATCTCCTCTGGTGTGAAACAGCCGTACCTGATTTAGAAGAAGCAAGAGTGTTTGCTGAAGCAATTAAGAAGGATTTTCCTGAGCAATTGCTCTCTTATAACTGTTCACCTTCTTTCAACTGGAAGAAAAACCTGGATGATGCAACGATTGCAAAATTCCAGAGAGAGCTTGGTGCAATGGGTTATAAATATCAATTTATCACTTTAGCGGGTATTCATAACATGTGGTACAACATGTTTGACCTGGCACATAACTACATGGAAAAAGGCATGACCGCTTATGTAGAAATGGTACAGGAGCCTGAATTCGCTGCCGGCGATCGTGGTTACACCTTTGCTAGCCATCAACAGGAAGTGGGTGCAGGTTATTTTGATGATGTTACTACGGTGATACAGGGTGGAAAATCATCAGTAACAGCATTGACTGGTTCAACTGAAGAAGAACAGTTCGACAAAGTCTCTAATAGCTAAAAGATTCTCCGCGCAACACTGTAGAGCCGGAAACCTTTAGGGGTTTCCGGCTTTTTTTATGCGCGTTATCTGGAGTCAGGTTTTTCCACTAATCTTATTCAATCTGTCACAATTTTTTCACAAAGATGTTTCATTATTTTTAGATATGAAGCATATTTCCCAGATGGAATTCAGCAGACACTTTTTAGACAGGTTAGAAGCGTTACCGGATAGAGATATCTTTCAATTTCCCGCGGGCACATTACCTGATGGACATAAAACGGCTGCGGTCCTGATTCCCTTGTGGCCCACAGAAAATGATGGCATCGAGGTGGTTTTCACCAGACGTCCGGAGACAATGTCGAGTCACGCAGGTCAAGTGTCTTTTCCCGGTGGGCGGGTTGATCCAGAAGATGAATCGATCGCTGCCGCGGCGCTAAGAGAAGCGCATGAAGAACTGGGAATCGATCCGGCTGCAGTCAGGATAATGGGCAGATTGGATGACGCCTGGAGCATAGCGGGTCATCATGTCATTCCTTATATCGGCTGGTTGGAACAAAGGCCGAAAATGATCGCGAATGAAGATGAGGTGGCTGAAGTGATGATAGCCGATGTGCAAATGCTGATGCAGCCTGAATCTGGCTGTGAACATGAATATGTCATGCAGGGTATTACTCGAAAGACTGAGGCGTTCAAATGGGATAAGGGCTATGTTTGGGGACTCACAGCAGACTTTTTCTACGAATTATTACTCTGGGTCAAAAATGAACCGTCAAACCGTGGGCATTTGCGTTTAGATTATCTTCGTAAACTGAATTTATAAATCGCTGACAGAGGGGAAGGCAGGTTTCTAGGTATTTTTATATATCAGAGGAAGGTAGTAGTTGACCAGATCGCCAGGGTAGCCAATTAGATTTACCAGACGATGATGACACTCTTGTTCTGACGCTCCACTTTGTTTCCAGACAGGTACACGTTTCACTAAAGTTTCTACTCTTTCTCTTGGTGTAATTATCCACGTGTCCTGTGGCGTCTCACCAAAGTAAAAATCCAGTGGGCTGGCCAATTGCGCTGCAGGTTTGGTGTACATGGCAAGGGTCAATACCTTATGTGCGCCGCTTTGCTTAATATGCTCCTTCAAAAAATTCATGGTACCACCAAAATCGGCCAGGTCATCAATGACCAAAACGATTCTACCCTCCAGAGGTATTGATATTCCGTGCTGAACCATGGGGTTTTCATAGCGCTCTCCGGGACCTTTGTAGAGAGAGACACCGATAGTACCGAATTCAATTTTTGGTACATTCTCGTAACGACCTTCAACCAGGTGATCGAATAATAGAACGCTTGGCAGTAATCCACCCATCGTCACCATCAATGCACTATTTATTTGCGTTGCCTGACCTGCATGCATTTTTTGATAGGCGTGTACCTGTTTTGCCAGCTCAAACATCGCTGTAGATTCAACTGCATCAGGAATTAATAAAAAACGCAGGTCATCGCCGGGGATTTGTATTCCTTCAGGCTTGCGCCAAAAATCAAGGTCGATGTCTTTATCCAATGATTGAGTCTGTTTTGCGTAAGTGGTCATTGTTATGCGCTAAGATTTGAAGCAAATGTAGATGCAGACCAATTTATTCTGTGTCTAAATCACAAAACAAGTTTTCGAGAATGCGAAGGTAGATGTCATTCAAAGATTCGAGGTCTTTAGCTTTGACGCATTCATTTACTTTATGAATTGTTGCATTCACTGGTCCGAGTTCCACGACTTCAGCACCTGTGGGCGCGATAAACCTGCCGTCAGAAGTACCGCCAGACGTTGAGGCTTCCGTTTGTAATCCACTTATTTCATGAATGGACTTTTTCACACTATCCAGTAGCTTCCCTGATGCCGTGAGAAAGGGCAGGCCGGAGATACGCCAGTCAATATCATATTCAAGCTCGTGTTTATTGAGCACCTCCTCAGTTCTTTTTATCAATTCTTCTGCTGTCACTTCGGTAGAAAAACGAAAATTAAAGAGTACGTCTACAACACCAGGGATCACATTTACTGTGCCCTCTCCTGCGTTGATGTTTGAGACCTGAAAACTTGTTGGCGGATAAAACTCATTGCCACGATCCCATTCTATGACACATAAGTCTGCCAGAGCAGGAGCCAATTGATGAATCGGATTACGCGCAAGTTGTGGGTAGGCGACATGTCCTTGAATGCCTTTAACTTTCAATTTTGCGCCGAGAGAACCGCGTCTGCCATTTTTCACCACATCACCCAGCGTGTCGCGGCTAGATGGCTCACCTACAAGACACCATTTAATACTTATCTGCTCTTGTTCAAAATACTCGATAACTTTCACGGTGCCGTTTACCGCATCACCTTCTTCGTCGCTGGTTAACAGGAGTCCAATTGTGCCGGCGTGATCGGGATATTTGCTGACGAAGGCTTCCAATGCGGTAACCATTGCAGCAACACTGCCTTTCATATCCGCAGCCCCACGGCCAAAAAGATATTCACCTTTTATTTCCGCCTGGAAGGGATCCGTATTCCAATCATCAACAGGCCCTGCAGGTACAACATCTGTATGTCCAAGGAAGGCGAATACCGGTTCACCTTTTCCATGCGTGATCCAAAGATTATCAACATCCTCAAAACGCAGATGTTTTGCGATAAAGCCTGCCTGTTCCAGACGTGCTGCAATAAGCGCCTGACATCCGGCATCATCTGGTGTGGTCGATCGCATATTAATTAATGTTTTGCTAAGCTCAATAGTCATGGGTATTTAATTGCATATTTAGGAATAGATCGCTAAAAGCTCTTTTACTTTTTTCCTGTTCTTAGGATCACAGCTGATGTTTCTTTGTACATCGAAGGAAGAAATTTTCGCTTTTCCCTTGTTATACAATTTACGTATTTCTTTTGTATCATGGTTTGATATCACTACGCGGACACCACGTTTCGCCAGTTGCTCTGCCTTTTCAGCCAGTAGTATCTGGTCATCCCAATTGAAACCACCTACATGATAATCGGTAAAGTATGAAGTTGCACTAAGCGGTACGTAAGGGGGATCACAATAGATAACATCACCTTTTTCAGCTTTATCCATGGTGTCCTGATAATCAGCGCAATCAAAGGAAGCATTTTTTGCGGCTTCAATGAAATGCATCATTTCCTTCCTGGGTATGCGAGGTTGTTTATATCGACCGAAAGGAGTATTAAACACCCCCTTGCTGTTATAACGACATAAGCCGTTATAGCAATGTCTATTCAGGTAAACAAAAAGCGCAGCACGTCTTTGTTTTTGAATACATGAATTAAATTCATCACGGAACTCATAATATTTAATTTCGTTATTATTCTCAGAGGCGAATAGTGTTTCGGTATAGTCGATAAAACGTACTTTACTTTTACACAATTGCTTATACAGCATAATCAAATCAGGATTGCTGTCTGCCAGTAAGCTGGAATCGTAATTAGCATTAAGGAATATGGAAGCGGAGCCGACAAAAGGCTCTATTAATCGCTTACCATCGGACAGCGCTAGTAAGATTTTTTCTCGTAATCGGAATTTCCCACCAGGCCATTTCAGAAATGGTTTTAATCCTTTGCTGATGAGTGCTCTTCCGATGTTAGTGCCTTAATGCTTAAAGCATGGATTTCCACAGGCATTAAATTATCGACTGCTGCATAGACCATACGATGCCGAGCAAGCGTAGCTTGCCCAACGAAGTTATCAGATACGATGGTGACATTAAAATGACCGGCACCGCTGGCTGCACCCGCGTGACCTTTGTGTAAATGCGACTCGTCTTCTATATCCAGTTGAATCGGTGACAATGCATCTGATAATTGTTTTCTGATTGTTTCAACTCTATCCATGGGTTTATTTAGGTGCCGTAAGTTTGAATGGTTTTACCGTTATTTTGTCGTACACACCTGCATGTACAAAAGGGTCATCCTGTATCCATGACTCTGCATCCTGCAAAGAATCAAACTCAGCGATAATTATACTGCCGCTAAATCCGGCGGGACCCGGGTCTTCACTATCGATTGCCGGATTAGGACCGGCAACCAGTAATCTTCCTTGTTTCTGCAATTCCTGTACACGAACGATGTGCTCTGGTCGGCTCTTCAGTCTTTTTTCCAGACTGTTTTCAGAATCCTCACAACAAATACTATAAAACATGACTACTCCTTTCCTTTCTCTTCAATCTCAATCATGTAGCGAGATAAATACATGACCAGACCGAGAATAAATACAAAATTTATACCCATGATGCCAAAAACTTTAAAAAAGGCCCAGGTTTCAGTCTCGTAATTATGCGCGACATAAATGTTTGTGAGCCCGAGGACAATGAAAAAAAGCACCAGACTTATGTTCACTCTGAACCAAACAGGCATTGGCGCATTGAACATATGGCCCATTAGTTTTTGAGGAATATTGTCTTTGCCAATGAACTGACTACCCAGGCAGATTAGCGAGAAGATCCAGAAAACTATGGTCGGCTTCCATTTGATAAAACGCTCATCATGTAAAAATAAAGTAGCTGAGCCAAGAATCAGCACTACCAGAAAAATCAAAACATATTGTTTTTCAATTTTGCGAGTAATAAACCAGGAAATAACAATCTGTAAAAAAGACGTGACAATTATGACCTTGGTTGCGAGGTAGATCCCTTCTTCTCTGTTTTCCGGAATGAACATTGCGATCAAGAAGGCCACAGCCGGAAAGAAGTCGAACAAAAATTTCATGTTTTGAGTAATATCTGAAAAAAAAGCAATCTTAACAGAATATTGTAAAAACAATATGGGTCAGTATCTCGAAATTCACAAAGACAATCCTCAGGCGAGATTAATCGATCAGGTCACCTCTGTGCTTCGACAAGGGGGCGTCATGGTTTACCCGACGGACTCCTGCTATGCCCTTGGCTGTCATATTGGTGACAAAGCGGCAATGGAACGAATTATCCGTATTCGACAGTTAACTGAGCGGCATAATATGACCTTGATATGTCGGGATCTGTCTGTAATTAGTAGTTTCGCCAAAGTCGGAAATGCGGATTTTCGCTTACTTAAATCGCTGACGCCGGGACCCTATACCTTCCTTTTGAAAGCGACTCGTGACGTACCAAAGCGACTTCAACATCCTAAACGCAAAACTATAGGCTTACGCGTACCAGATAATAATATTGTGCGTGATCTGTTGAAAAGTCTGGAAGAACCTATTATCAGTACCAGCCTGATACTGCCGGGTGAAGAACTCCCCATGAATGACCCCTACGATATTCAACAACGTCTGATGAACGAAGTCGACGTAATCATAAATGGCGGGCAGGGAGATATCGCCGAAACCACGGTGTTGGATTTGACTATGGGTGAGCCCCATGTCGTCAGGGAAGGATTGGGCGATATCAGCAGATTAATCGATTTGAGCTAAACCCCGCGTCATTTTCTAAATCTTACCCGTTCATATTAGCCAGGATTGAGTCAATATCCTGATAACTTCCACAGACGATTGCGGCGCGACAATGTATAATCCTGTCTTAATTATAGATTTAGGAGTTTTTTTTTGGCAGCCACATCAAATCAGCGCATTTTATCGGGAATGCGCCCAACCGGACAGTTACATCTCGGGCATTACCACGGCGTTCTCAAAAACTGGTTAAAATTGCAAAATGAGTATGAGTGCTTTTTTTCTATTGTTGATTGGCATGCTTTAACCACGGATTATGACGACCCGAGTAAGATTGCTGACAATGTCTGGGAGATGGCTATTGATTGGCTCGCGGTTGGAATTGATCCCGGCTCTGCCAAGCTCTTTATTCAGTCGCGTGTACCGGAACATGCCGAGCTACACCTGTTACTGTCAATGTTCACGCCTTTGAGCTGGCTGGAACGTGTACCCACTTATAAAGACCAGATTGAAAAGCTTAACAATAAGGATCTGACGACTTACGGTTTTCTCGGTTATCCCTTATTGCAAACCTCAGACATCATCATGTACAAAGCCAGTTATGTCCCCGTTGGTGAAGATCAGGTGGCACATGTCGAGATGTCGAGAGAAATTGCCAGACGCTTTAATTTTCTGTACGGACGTGAGCCGGGTTTTGAAGAAAAGGCGGAATTAGCTGCAAAGAAAATGGGTAAAAAGAACCTTAAACTCTATAAGCAATTGTTGACCAGCTATCAGGAGAAAGGTGATGGTGAAGCGCTCGAAAAAGCGACAGCCTTAATCGAATCCCAGCAAAATATCAGCATAGGCGATCGAGAACGCTTGCTTGGATATCTGGAAGGTGGAGGCCGCATGATCTTCCCTGAACCACAGGCACTTTTGACCCCAGACTCGAAGTTATTAGGACTGGACGGGCAAAAAATGTCGAAATCTTATGGTAATACCATAACGTTAAGAGAGAACCCCAGCTCGGTTGAAGACAAAATACGGACAATGCCGACAGATCCTGCCCGGGTACGACGTACGGATCCCGGTGACCCGGCTAAATGCCCGGTGTGGAGTTTGCATCAGGTGTATTCTGATGACGATCTGAAAAAATGGGTTGAGGAAGGTTGTCGTAGCGCGGGAATTGGTTGTCTGGATTGTAAACGACCTGTCATAGACGCGGTTTTAAAAGAGCAACAACCCATTCGGGAACGCGCCAAAGAATTTCAGGAAGACCCGGAAATGGTACGTGGGATTATTAATGAGGGTTGTGAGGCAGCGCGAGATGTGGCACGAGAAACGATGGAAGAAGTTCGCCAGGTAATGGGTATATCGTATCGCTAAAAGGCGAATGACAAGCAAGCAACGAGAGACGATAATAAAACGAGTGAATACTACACCAGAGAAACCAGAACTGTCTAAAACAGAGCAGGCCGAAATGCCTTTTGCTATTGTTCAGGGTTCACCGATAAGTGAAGTTCCCCGTGATCTTTATATACCACCAGATGCACTTGAGGTATTTCTGGAGGCGTTTGAAGGACCTTTAGATCTGCTCTTATATTTAATTAAAAGACAAAATCTGGATATTTTAGATATTCCCATTGCCCCGGTTACAGCGCAATACATGCGTTATATCGAATTAATGGAAGAATTACAGTTGGAGTTGGTAGGTGATTATCTGGTTATGGCGGCAATGCTGGCAGAAATTAAATCACGCATGTTATTACCAAGACCGAAATCTGACGAAGAAGAAGATGATCCAAGAGCAGAGTTAATTCGTCGTTTACAGGAGTACGAACGCTATAAACAGGCGGCTGAAGACATTGAAGCGATGCCCAGATATGAACGAGATATTTTTGGCACTATAGTAGAGTTTCCAGACAGAAGTACATTGCAAGAACCACCCGATGTGCCACTTGATATGATACTTAAAGCCTTCGCTGATGTGCTAACGCGCGCAGAAATGTTTTCTCATCATCATATACAGCGAGAAACGCTGTCAGTACGAGAACGTATGTCAGTAGTGTTGGAACGCGTCCGTAGTGACGAATTTACAGATTTCAAAGATTTATTTGCGCTGGAAGAAGGTAAAGCGGGCGTGATAGTGGCATTTTTAGCAGTATTAGAGTTATTGAAAGAATCATTAATCGAGATGGTGCAAAACGAAATCAACGGACCTATATACGTAAAGGCAGCAGCATGACAGCAGAGCAATTAAAAAATATTCTTGAAGCAGCGCTAATGACATCAAACGGACCAATGAGTCTAAATCGATTCTTATCGCTTTTCGAAAAAGATGCCGAACAACCTGAACGCACAGAAGTAAAAGAAGCATTGGAACAATTACAAAACGATTACGAGGGAAGAGGCGTTGAACTGAAAGAAGTAGCGAGTGGTTTTCGTTTTCAGGTTCGCAATGAGTATGCCGAATGGGTTAATCGTTTATTTGATGAACGACCTCAGCGTTATTCACGCGCCTTGCTGGAAACCCTGGCTATCATCGCTTATCGTCAACCTATTACGCGCGGCGAGATTGAAGATATTCGTGGGGTAAGTATTAGCTCGAGTATTATTAAGACTCTGCAGGAGAGAGAGTGGATTCGCATAGTTGGACATAGAGATGTACCGGGAAAGCCCGAGCTATTGGCAAGTACAAAACAGTTTCTGGACTATTTCAATTTGAAAAAGCTTTCAGATCTGCCGTCACTGGCGGAAATAAAAGATTTCGATAAAATCAATCCTGATCTGTTTGAAGGACTTGAGGCAGAAAAGTTAGCAGAAGAAGAAGGTAGTAAAGTTGAGGAAGAAAGGGAGAAGGATGCTTCTGAAATCGAAGAAGTAGAGAATGTGACGGGTGAAGATGATGTCGATGCAGAGACAGAATCAAAAGATGAAGAAGAAACAGAGACAAATGTTTCAGAAATCACAGATGCAGAGAATGTGATTGAAGAAGATGTTAATACAGACACAGAATCATACGATGAGGAAGAAACAGAAAACAATGTTTCAGAAATCAAAGAAGCACAGAACGTGACGGAAGAGGATGCCGTTGAAACAGAAGTAGATGCGGAAGTTGATATAGTTGATGAATCGAATACCTCAAATGACGCTGAGATTGAAGCGTCCGAAAATGATGACACAGAGAAGGACGAAGACGATATGAAAATTGCTGCAAATGATAATGTTGTGCCATTCTCTAGCTAAATAGCCGTTAAAAGACATTCGTTGTACCTATGAATCCTGAAGAAACCCCTGAACGTATTCAAAAAGTTCTCGCTCGAGCTGGCGTGGGTTCTCGCCGTCAAATAGAGGCGTGGATCAAAGAAGGAAGAATAAAAATCAATGGCAAGCATGCTGTGCTGGGTGATCATATTTCGAGTAAGGACAAGATAAAGGTTAATAATCGAATTATTGATCTGGATAGTTCCACAGCAGATACAGTCAAGGTGCTCGCCTATTACAAACCTACCGGTGAAATTTGTGCACGTTCTGATCCTAAACATAAAAAAACTGTTTTCGATAAATTACCTAAATTAAGTAAAGGACGCTGGATAAACATCGGCAGACTCGATATCAACACTATTGGCTTATTACTGTTTACTAATGATGGCGAACTTGCCAATGGCCTTATGCATCCATCTAATCAGGTCGAACGTGAATATGCGGTCAGAGTGCTGGGTACGGCAACAAAAGAACAGTTAGCTAATCTCGTCAATGGCGTGAAACTGGAAGACGGTCAGGCAAATTTTACGGATATTGTCGATTCTGGTGGTGAGGGTGTAAATCACTGGTATCACGTGGTTATTACCGAGGGTCGCAATCGCGAAGTTCGACGACTTTGGGAATCGCAGGGATTAAAAGTGAGTCGCTTGATTCGTGTGCGTTTTGGTTCATACATATTGCCCAGATCAAAACATCCCGGGAATTTTTGGGATCTGAAAGAATCTGAAATCAAAGCCCTGAGTCAGGATGTTCAGTAACCAGGCATAGCAGCAAAGTCGAGCAGTCACAAAGTTAGACGTAAAACACCTTAAAATACAATCAGTTAGGCTGACAGTCGTTTGCTCGAATTATCGTGTAGCCGAGCTGACAGCAAACTATGATTTAAGCGCAAAATGTTGTGAAGAACATACAGCTCGCCCTGCTTCGTTTTCCTTCCTAAGATTCTTACATAAGCGTAAGAAAACACGTATAGTTTTACCTATAATCAGTAATTGTTTGTATACAACACATAATTCGTTTCGAGGGAAAAATTATGGCTATCGCTATGTTGAAGTTAATCAAATCCACTAGTTTACACTTGCTCTTAACAGTAATCTGTCTAGGCTCACTATCAAACGTCGTCAGTGCTGCAGATGATAAAAATGCGGCAGAAGAGGTTGTTGGTGCGGCGGCTAACGTCGTAGAAGGCACTGTCAAAGCCGTAGGGAGTGTAGTTGAAGGGACTGCGAAAGCAGTAGGCAGTGTTATCGGAAGTATATTTCAGGGAATAGAAGAGGTCGTTGTTACTGCGCAAAAACGCTCTGAAGATATTCAGGATGTGCCTATTTCCATATCCGCCTTCTCCGGTGCCTTTATGGAAGAATCCGGCGTTAATACAATTCAGGAACTCGGTGCTTACACACCTAACTTAAGTCTTACCCAATCCAGCCAGGTCGCAAATAATCGAATCATAATTCGTGGTGTTGGATCTGTAGGTAATAGTGCAATCGAACCCAGTGTCGCGGTTTTTATTGACGGCGTATATTACCCGAGACCTTCATCCGTTGTCGGCAGTCTGACTGATCTTGAGTCCGTAGAAGTATTACGTGGACCACAAGGCACATTGTTTGGACGAAATGCGTCGATGGGTGCGTTAAACATTCGCACTGCCAGGCCTACAGATGAATTTGAAGGCCAAATTCGAGGTAGCTATGGTAACTATAATGCAGCCAGGATTTCCGGTAACGTCAGTGGTGCTTTTAATGAAACTACAAGTGCACGTATGTCGTTTCAATACTCGGACCGTGATGGCTATGGTGACAATACATTCACCGGTGCCGGTAATAGCAGTGAAATCGGCGACTGGGAAGATACCTCGGTACGCGGCAAATTATATTTCACACCGAATGATGATATAGATATCACCGTAAGCCTGGATTACGCAAAAGTCGATAATCAGGGACCCGTTGTTGAAGTGATATCTGACACCGTATTACCTACCTATGGCCCGACCATTAGTGCAATCCTTTCTCCAACAGGGCCATTTGCGCCAACGGGTCCTGTGCCTGAATTGACAGATGGCCTTGACTATACCGTAAATCAGGATCACAGGGACACGGGCGAGGATGAGCAATGGGGTATCTCAGGAGACATAAACTGGGAAGTTGGTGAACATACCATCCGGTCTATTACGTCCTTCAGGGACTGGAATAATGATTCATACGAAACCGCCCTACGTTTACCGGCTGATCTATTCAATCGTGTAACGACCTATCAGGCGGAAACTGTCTCGCAGGAATTACAGATCATCTCCCCAATTGGGCAGAAGATCGAATATGTCGCTGGTGTTTATTATTACAAAGAAGATTACAAAATCGATCAGAACTTTGATCTCGGCGCTGACTTTTGTGGCCCGGCGGTGAATAACCTGGTTCAGGCCCGTGTTGCTCAGGCTGCTGTTCCGGCTTTGGCAGCAGGTATTGCCCCGTTTTTACCTAACCCAGCTCTGGCAGCAACTATCGCCGGGGCGATCGTTACCGGTGCCATTACTGACGGACCTACTCTGGATGGGGCATTTGGCTTACCCGCAGGCACGGGTGTTGCTCTACTGGCAGCAGCAGCGGGTGCAGGTGCGCCGGCTGGTTTAGCGCCAGGTACAGGTGCGGCGGCTTCCGGCTTCTGCGCAGCTGGCCCACAGACAGCGGCCGTAGATACAGAATTTCAACAGGATGTTGAAAGTATCGCGATATTTGGTCAGGCAACATTTAATGTCACTGATGAGTTTCGTATGACCGGTGGTGTGCGTTATACGCGCGATGACAAGAAGGGGAGTTTTGTCAGCCTTGTTCCAAACTCAATTGTTGCGCCAGCATCGCCAACAAATCCATTCGGACTGGATTTAAGAGCAGCCGAAAACCAGCCTGACCTGCGTTTTGAGGAAAACAAGATCACCTGGATGGTAAATGCTGCATACGACATTAGCGATGATGCGATGGTGTTTGGTAGTTATTCAACAGGGTTTAAATCCGGTGGTTTTAATTCAGACGGTTTTAATTCAATTGGTTTAGCCACTGGTGCACAAAGGGTGTTTGATTCTGAAGAAGTTGATAATTTTGAATTTGGGATAAAGAGTACACTTTTTGATAACAGAGTCAGAGCTAACCTGAGCTATTTCCACACAGAAATATCGAATTTTCAGGATAGACAGTTTGATGGTGTTAATTTCCTTGTGCAAAACTCCGGTAAATTAACCCAACAGGGAATTGAGCTTGATGTTCAGGCACAACCCGTTGAACAGTTATTTATGCTGTTTGGACTAAGCTATCTACACTCTGATTTTGATACATTTACAAACGCAACCAATCTGCCCGCGGTCGTAGCCGCAACCCAGAATGCGAACAGCACATTGCTGGCAATGGGTTTGCCACCGGTCTCGGTACCACCGAGAGACCTGACCGGCCAGCGTAATCACTTCTCACCTGAGTTCCAGGTTTCACTAGTGTCAGAGTGGTCAGATGCTTTGCCGAATACAAACCTTGGTTGGTTCATCCGTGGTGAGTTCCAATACGTTGATGATCAGAATCTGGGTGCGGAAACTAACCAGAATCCGCAATCAATACAAAAGGGCTATGAGATATTTAATGCTCGTGCCGGTATTCGAGGACAAGATGATGCATGGGAGCTATCTGCTTTTGTGAGAAACCTGGGCGATAAAGAATATTGCCAAACCGTATTCAATCAGCCTATTGGTACAACATTAGGATTGGTTGACCCTGTGACACTTGGCGGTATGCAACGCTGTGTACTTGGCGCGCCGCGTACCTGGGGTGTGGAAGCAGCCTATCGGTTCTAGTTCAATACGAAAGAAATACGGGGTAAAACCCGTATTTCTTTCAGTCTTGTTTTATTTTCCTATCCTGTAACAGCTACTTAGAAAGCAAGAGAATATATAGTTGTAGCAAGCGTCTGAGTTTTTCCGCTTTATTTTCATCGATTATCAGAGAGCTTGATTGAGAAAGATAAATATTTTGATTTATTTCGAGCTGAATCGCATTAATACTGTTTTTCGGATCTCCATAATGACGCGTTATATATCCACCCTTAAAACGTTCATTGAGCACCACGCTGTAATCAGAATTTTCCTGTGTCATTCTAACTAACTCATGCGTTAAGGACTTATCGCATGAAGCGCCATTAGCACTGCCGAAATTGAGACTGGGTAGGTGGCCTTCGAAGAGCAAAGGTACTTCGTCGCTAATTGAATGAGCGTCCCATAATATGGCATGACCATGTTTTTTCCTGATACGTTTTAATTCATTACGAATGTGTTCATGGTACGGACGCCAGTAAGTATCGACTCGCGATTCGATTTCATCTTTATCCGGACTTTCATAATTCAGATAGAGAGATTGGCCATCAAAGCTGGTAAGTGGACATATACTGGTTTCCATCTGACCCGGGTATAGCAACTCACCTTCGGGAGAGCGATTTAAATCTACGACATAGCGAGAAAACCTGGGCTTGATAAAACTGACATCCATATCATTGATGAAATTATAAAGTGCGCCAATTAACCAATCACAATCGTTATTACTTTTACCCGCCCTGGTAAGTCTGCCAACCAGGTCTGAGGGAATGTCGGTGCCGTCATGAGGAAAGCTGAGTAATAAGGGACTGCCTCCCTGATGAAATTCGAAACTTTCAGGCATAACTGGGTAACAAACTCTGAATGCTTATCGCAAAACCCTCTGACATAATTAAAGTCTTTGCATGATGGATGTCAGGAGAAAAATACCGATCCTTATCGTAGTGTGGAACCGATTCCCGTAAGGCATCTATGGCTATCTGTAACAATGAAGACGTTTGTTTTGGTTGATGTAATTCTATTGCCTGGGCGGCAGCGAGAAATTCAATTGCAATAATGCCCGACAGGTTTTCTGCGATATCGCCCAGCCTACGAGCGGCAAAGGTTGCCATCGAAACGTGATCTTCCTGATTGGCAGAGGTGGGCAAACTATCGACGCTGGCCGGGTGTGCAAGAGACTTGTTTTCCGATGCCAATGCGGCGGCTGTGACCTGCGCAATCATAAATCCTGAGTTCAAACCCGGATCTTCTACCAGAAAGGCAGGCAATAAACTAAGAACCGGATCAACAAGGTTGGCTATTCTGCGTTCCGCAATTGCCCCAATTTCAGATGCAGCAATTGCCAGTTGGTCTGCGGCCAATGCCACCGGTTCGGCATGAAAATTCCCGCCGGAAAGCGCTTCATTGCTATCGTTGAAAATAAGCGGGTTGTCAGTAACCGCATTGGCTTCAATGGCAAGAGTGCTAGCAACAAAACGCATATTATCAAGAATAGCGCCCATCACCTGCGGCTGGCAGCGCAAGGAATAAGCATCCTGTACCTTTTCGCAATCGATATGAGACGCGCGAATTTCACTGCCCTCGAGCAGAGTTCTATACATACACGCGATATCAATTTGTCCCTGATGTCCTCGCAAGTCGTGAATACGCGGGTCGAAGGGTGCGTCACTGCCTTTCATGGCATCAACTGACATAGCGCCGGATATTGTCGCTGCGGCGAATATTTTTTCTATACTGAAATAATGTACCAGAGCGATGGCAGTAGAAGCCTGAGTGCCATTGATTAGGGCAAGACCTTCCTTGGGTCCCAGAGTTAGTGGCGCAAGCTTGGCTATTGCCAGACCTTCCTGTGCGGAAATTATTTTACCTTTATAATTTATTTCACCCACGCCAATCAGAATTGAACTCATATGCGCCAATGGTGCCAGGTCGCCGGATGCGCCGACAGAGCCTTTTGCGGGTATACACGGATAAAGTTCATGATTGACCAGACTAATAAGTGCGTCAATGATCATTCGACGTACACCTGAATGACC
>Ga0055584_100002665_pt1 | contig 17629 bp, 16 predicted proteins | sample OSDHelmetaG_FD_58716 | JGI IMG/M metagenome (GOLD analysis project Ga0055584, IMG submission 58716) | Pelagic marine sediment microbial communities from the LTER site Helgoland, North Sea, for post-phytoplankton bloom and carbon turnover... | ecosystem: Environmental > Aquatic > Marine >... | reverse complement strand
TGGAAGCTGGCGCAAGTATCTATTTGTACAAAGCCGCCTACGACATGTACAGAGCAGATTTGGCTGAAAAGGAAATGTTGTTTGATCTGTATGATCAGCTTGGTAGCGCGGTGGATTACAACATTGCCAATCAGACCGATGCACGCATGATTTCTGCCTTTGAAACGGCGCTTGCCAACATCGATAAAATGGTAGGTTCGATTGCCAATTGCGAAGAACTCATCGCCATCTTCGGTGCACAATATGAAGCCAACCCGAATGACATTGACCTGCTTCACAAAATCGTTAAGCTTTTGAGCAAGCAAGGTTGTGACGAGTCTGACCTTTACCAAAAAGCTGCAGTAGGCATTCACAAAGCCAACCCAACTCCAGCTTCAGCGTACGACATCGCCATGAGCTTTTACAAAAAGAAGAATTACAGCGAAGCGCTTTCTTTCTATAAAGAGGCAGCCTCTGGCAGTCAAGACAGCGACTTGCAATTCAAATCCTACAAGTATGGTGCGAATTGTCTTTTACAACTTGGACAAGCCCAATCGGCCAAAGGGTATGCAATGAAAATGCTGAGCATCGATCCTAATTCAGGGGATGCTTACATGATCATCGGCAATGCTTATGTGCAGGGAAGAAAAGATTGTGGAGGCAATGAGTGCGAAGGACGGGCAGCTTATTGGGCGGCAGTAGACAAGTACGCCAAAGCAAAAAGTGTTGACCCGTCTGTGGCAGACGAAGCCCAGAAATTGATCAATTCATATTCGGCGCAATTCCCAAAGAAAGAAGATTGCTTCTTCCATGGTATCAATGAAGGCACGACGTATACTTTTGATTGCTGGATTGGCGAGACCACAACGGTCCGCACGCGAGACAATTGATTTGAACGCCTTAACGTCATATAGAATTTTCATCCCGGTCATGGTTTTGGCCGGGATGTTTGTTTCTGGATGTGTCACCGATTTGGAGGAAGTAGAACGCGTCACAAGTTATGGAACCCTGCCCCTGCAGACCATCCGTGATTCGCGCATTACCTATACCGACTCTGGTAGAACGAGCTTTGTCATTGAAGCGGGCAAGATTGAGCGCTTCCCAAGCGAGGAAAGGCCTTGGGATGACTTTTCAGAGGGTGTCAAAGTCACCTCTTACGACTATTTTGGCAATATTGAATCGGAGTTGACTTCGGAGCGAGCGACCAACTACACCGAGGAGAATATCATGATTGCAAAAGACAGCGTCATCCTTAAGAACAAAGAGGGTAAAATGCTGAATACGGAGGAGCTTACTTGGGACGGAAATGATGGTAAAATCTACACTGACAAATTCGTGAAGATTACCACATTGACGGAAATCCTCTACGGAGACGGACTCGAAGCTGAGGAAGACTTTTCTTCTTACGAGATCAAAAATATCAAAGGTCGAATCTCGATCGATACAGAAGAAGATTCGACCCAAACGGAATCACCTTTAGAATAACCTGCATGCAGAAGTACAATATCATCATGGAAAGGTTTTGGCTGGTCGTAGCGATCGGCACCTTCATCTTTGCCGTATACCAACTTGGTAAATTCGGTCTCGCCGCATCCGGCATTTCATTCATCATGGCCATAGTGGCAGGTTCTCTTTTCTATCTTCGTTATTATATGAGAAAGAGACATGAGCGCGAACAAGACAAGGAAGCTTAAGCGCTGACCGTTAGAGCACACCTATGGACGACTCGTCTTTTTTATTGATCCTCACCTCCCTCCTGGCTTCTGTGGTGCTATCTGCCTTTTTCAGCGGAATGGAAATTGCGTTTGTTTCATCGAATAAGCTGAAAATCGAACTCGATAAAAAACTCGGAGTATTCCCCGCAAAGGTTTACAGCTACTTCCTCCACCATCAATCGAAGTTCATCTCAACGCTTCTCTTGGGCAACAACATTGCCCTGGTTGTCTACGGTATCTTCATGGCCAAGGTCTTAGAAAGCCCGATCCGATTATCGCTTTCCTTTGTTCCCCAGGGAACTACGCTCGAAGGCCTTGTTCTCTTGGTCCAGACCATTGTGTCCACCTTGATCATTCTCATTTTCGCGGAGTTCTTTCCCAAGGTGCTCTTCCGCATCAACCCCAACCGCAAGCTAGAGGTATTCTTAGTCCCTGTGATCTTGATCTGCGCCCCTCTCTTCGGCGTTGTGTGGCTGGTCTTCATTCTGGCCTCGTACGTCATGAAGCTCTTCTCTGTCCATTTCGAAGAGAGCGAGTATTCCTTTGGCCGCGTAGACCTAGACCATTACGTGAAGGAAGCGACGAGCTTTGGCAACGAAGAGTCTGAAATGGAAAACGAGTTGCAGATCTTCCAGAATGCACTCGATTTTTCAAACATCAAAGCGCGGGAATGCATGGTTCCACGCAACGAAATCCAGGCCTTGTCGTTCGATGATTCCGTAGAAGCCCTGCGCAAGAAATTTGTAGAAACCGGTCTTTCCAAAATTCTGATTTATAAGGAAAACATTGACAACGTGATTGGCTACGTTCATTCGTTCGAGCTGTTCAATAAACCGGAAGCCATCAAGAATGTATTGCGACCCTTGGCCATCATACCGGAGACTACTACGGCAGACAAGGTTCTCAAGATCTTGATTGAACAAAAAAAGCACGTGGCCCTGGTCGTCGATGAATACGGAGGCACTTCCGGCATGCTCACCTTGGAGGACATTGTAGAAGAAATTTTTGGAGAGATTGAAGATGAGCACGACTCTGAAGCCTTGAAGGAAGAAAAGCTAGACGATGGATCCTTTCTTTTCAGCGCTCGGTTAGAAATCGACTATCTGAATGAAGAATACGAACTAAACTTCCCGGAAGACGATGATTATGAGACGCTTGCGGGATTGGTGATCCATGAACACGAGGACCTTCCCGAGGTCGGAGAGACCATTGAAATCACCGATTACATCATCGAGATTACCCAAGTCAGCGAGAATAAGATTGAGGAAGTGCATGTACGTCCCTCAGAAAGTGGAAATTAGAGACTATAATTTCATTTCAAGCTGTATTTTCGCGACCCATTTGTAAAAGCTAGAATTTCATGGCAGCTATTGGAACTATTAGAAAGCAATCAGGATTATTGATCGTCCTCATCGGTATGGCGATGTTGCTATTCCTCCTAGGAGATCTCTTCAGCGGAGGACCAAACATCTTTACCCAACAAGAACAGGTGGTCGGTACGATCGCTGGGGATGAGATATCCATGCAGGATTATGAATTGCAAGTGCAAGAAGCTATTGAAGCTCAGTTTGGAGTGGAAGGTGCTACAGAGCAGGCCAAGCAGTCCATCCGCGAGCGAATCTGGGAAGGTATGATCCGCGAGCGAGTATTAGAGACGCAGCTTAATCAGCTTGGTTTATCTGTTTCAGCAGACGAGATTTTGGATCAGGTGCGCAACACCACTCCTGGGAGTGTGCTCTATCAATACTTCACCGATCAGCAAACAGGTCAGATCATCGAGCAATTCCGTGATCCGAGAACTGGAGGTTTGAATTCAGACCGGGTACTTCAGGCAATCAACAACCTCATCAACAGTGAGAACTCAAGAGATTGGCTTCCGATAGAGCGTGCAATTCAGCAAGACATCGCTACTACTAAGTACACTGCGTTGCTCAGCAAAGGCATGCTTGCTACAAGCATCGAAGCACGACAAATTTCAAAAGAGAAAACTGGTCAAGCGACGTTTTCATATGTCCTGAAGGAATTTGCCCCTATGAACGGCGAGGAGTACGAGCCTAGCGATGATGATCTCAAAGCCTATTTCGCAAAGCACAAGCACGAAGATCGTTTCAAGGTAGAGGATGAAGTCCGCTCCCTAAAAATAGCCGTGTTGGATGTGATTCCAACGCCGGAAGACATCATGGCCATTCAGGATGAGCTCAAGGATTTACGTCCAGAGTTCGAAGCAGATTCTAACGATACTGCCTTTGTAGCGGAAAATGCAGAAGGCCTAACACGTCAGTTGATTGCGTACAAATCATTGAATGACGTTAATCAAGCGCTAGTAGATACACTGCCGAAGGCTGCTATCGGAACCGTTTTCGGTCCAATCAATGAAGGAGGCAGACTCAAGCTACACAAGTTGATCGGCATTAAGAACTCACCCGATTCTGTTCGTGCTAGCCACATTTTGATCGCTGTTCAGAACGGAGACACAACGCAGATCAACAATGCGAAAACCCTGTTGGATTCAATTCGCACGGTGGCTGAAGCAAATGGAAACTTTGACGCGCTCGCCACTGAATTTTCTGAAGACCCAGGATCCGCTGTTAAAGGAGGTGATCTGGATTGGTTCACCCGAGGAAGAATGGTAGCTCCCTTTGAAAAGGCTTGTTTCTCGGGAAAGACGGGTGACATGGTCATCATTGAGTCTCAATTTGGCGTGCACTTGATCCACATCACGGACCAAACAAAGTACAAGCCACAATACCTTCTTGCAACCGTTGATCGCATCATCGAACCTTCCAAGGAGACATCGGATGAAATGTACAACCAAGCAAGTCGCTTCAGTCTTGAGCACAAAACAATTGAATCCTTTGAGTCGCCTACTGGAGACATCCGCATCGAGCCCATCGAAGGTCTTCGCATGGTGGATGAGAACGTAGGACCGATCAACAACGCACGAGACATTGTACGATGGGCTTTTGAAGCTGAGGTAGGTGATGTTTCGGCTCCTTTTGAGAATGACCGGTTCTTTGTTGTCGCTCTTTTGACACATGTTTCGGAAGCTGGCGTCATGAGCTTTGAAGATGCCAAGCGCCTCATATACGCTGAAGTGGCGAATGAGCGAAAAGCTAGAATGATCATAGAAGAGATGGGGGATTTCTCCACCTTGGAGCAAGCAGCTAATGCACTTGAAACAGAAGTAAAAACTGCAAACAACGTCAACTTCGCCCAAGGATCCCTTCCGGGTGGTCTTGGCCGTGAGATGAAAGTTATGGGGTACGCATTCAGCTTACCTGAAGGACAGGTTTCACAGCCAATCCATGGTACGCGCGGGGTGTTTGTGATTCAGGTGAAGTCACGCACAAGTCCAGAGGCAGAGGCCGACTTGAGCAACATCAAACGGACAGAGTCTAGCAACATGGCCTCTCGCGTCAATTCTCAGGTTTACAACGCCTTGAAGAAAGATGCAGGCGTCAAAGACCAGCGCGCTAAGTACTATTAATCGGACCATCTTACGTAAGGACGCATCCTTGATTCAGGTCCATTTGACGTCCTAGGAGCGCTTAGGTATTTCCCAAGAAATCCTTCACGGCAGCGACGAATTCATTGGGCTTTTCTGCGTGCAGCCAATGTCCAACGCCATCAATGGTCATAAGATAGGAATGCGGGAATAGGACCTTTATATCCGCCCAATCCTCATCCAGGATGTAGTCGGATCGGCCTCCTCGTAGAAACAACGTTTCTCCTTCAAAATCCATTTCATCGATGGCTTGTCCAACGCGTTCAATATTGGCTTCCAACCCATCCAGGTTAAAGCGCCATGCAAATGACTTCCGATCCGGGTGGTAGAGGCTCTTCATCAGGAATTGTCGCACGCCGGGTTCGGCAATGTGAGGTAGCATATAAGCCTCCGCATCGGAGCGTTTTTCGAGCTGGCTCAGCTGCACCGCGCGCAGGCCGTCAAAGATTTTTTGATGATGCACCGGATAGTATTTCGGAGCAATATCTGCTACGATCAATTTGCGCAGGCGCTCCGGGAAATGCTGCGCCAGGGCCATGGCCACCTTTCCTCCCATGGAGTGCCCCAATACGTGCGCAGTTGGGATACCAAGGTCGTCCATCAGCGCCAACACATCCTCAACCATACTATCGTAGTCGTGCAGGTCGCTGTGTGGTGAGTGGCCATGATTTCTCAGATCCACGATGATTACGTCGTAGGCATCTGAAAGCAGCTTTCCAGGTCCTTGCCAGTTGTCGAGCATTCCTAAAAGACCGTGCAGAACAATCAAGGGTTCGCCTTCTCCAAATCGCTTAAAATTCAGTTTCATACCAGTTTAGACAAATACATCTGCACCGTGTTCTCCAAGCCGAAATACAGCGCATCTGAGATCAGCGCATGGCCGATGGAGACTTCGTCGAGTGGCAGAACCTGTTGTTTGAAGTAGTGCAGGTTTTCAAGGCTGAGGTCATGGCCCGCATTGACGCCGAGACCAATGGCGGCGGCATGCTTAGCCGCAGTAGCAAAGGGTTGTACTGCCACTGCAGGATCATTAGGGCAGCCGAGGGCGTAGGGTTGTGTGTACAGCTCAATGCGATCGCTCCCCACCGACTTCGCTCCATCGATCATCCGTAGATCGGTCTCTACAAAAATGGAGGTGCGGATACCGTATGAGCCCAATTCTTCCAACACTTCTGAAAGGAAAGCTCCGTGCTGCAGGGTATTCCAACCCGCATTACTGGTAATGGCGTCCGGTGGATCAGGGACCAACGTAGCTTGCGTTGGTCTCGCTTCGATGACGAGGTCGAGCCAATCTCTGCTGGGGTAGCCCTCGATGTTAAACTCAGTCTTTACGACAGCCTTGAGGTTCTTGACATCGTCGTAGGTGATGTGCCGTTCATCGGGCCGCGGGTGAACGGTGATGCCCTGCGCTCCGTAGGATTCGATGCGTTGTGCGGCCAGTAATACATCTGGTACACTTCCACCTCTGGCGTTGCGCAGGGTGGCGATCTTATTGATGTTGACGCTGAGTTTGGTCATGGGACAAATGTAGGTTTCGAGGCGTCGGGACAGATGTCTTGTTCTATAGAAAATCAGTCTTTGTCTATATCCATTGCCTCTTTAGCACAGTACACATCTGGTGGATGCGCGTGAGGGATAGGAGCGGCAGCTCTCGCGCACAGCGAGACTATAGCGGATAGCCCGACCGCGCGCTGCAGGCGCGGGGTCACGCCCTGAACAAGAATTGCCTCCCCTCGCTCGTGCTGACCCGCCTTCTTCTACCTTTGCCCCACGTTTGGAGGCATTTTTGCGTCTAAGCCTTTACATTGCACTCTAATTATGCTTGCAGAAGAACTCATTACCGACAACATCCCACCGCTTTCACGTGCAGACACTGGTGAAACGGCATTGCGGTGGATGGATGAATTCAAGGTGATGCACCTGAGTGTGGTAGACAATGGCAGTTTCCTCGGAACAATATCGGAGAGCGACGTACTGGGCATGATCGACTTGGACGACCCCATCGGAAATTACCTTGAACTGCTCAATCCTGCGTTCGTGAGCCAGCGTCAGCACATCTTTGAGGTAGTGAAGGTGGTCAACGACCAAAAGCTGTCTATCATTCCGGTACTGGATGTTCAAGAACACTATGTGGGATCCATCACGATAGCGCAATTGATGGAGATCATCGCAGATATGCCCGTAGCGAACAATCCGGGTGCTGTGATTGTGTTGGAAATGAACCTGAACGATTTTACCTTGGAGCAAATCGCACGGATCATTGAGGAGAATGGAACCAAAATTCTTGGAACGTTTGTGACCTCGCATCCGGATTCTACGAAGATGCAGTTGACGATCAAAGTGAATAAGGTGGAGACCAGCTCCATCATTGCTGGCCTGCAGCGCCACGGCTACAACATCACGTTCTTTGAAGATCAGGGCGAAGCGGGAGATGACCTGCGCGATCGCTTTGATTCGCTCATGAACTACCTGAATACCTAACCAAGCTTCATGACGGGCATTCGTCTCGCAACCATCACTGCTTATTTACTGCTGCTTTCCTGCGACCTCATTGGTCAAGACGGCAATGTGGTGATTCAGAACGTGGTAGTGATTGGAAACCGCCGCACCAAAGACTTTGTGGTTCAGCGCGAAATTGGCTATCGGGCGGGAGATTCTGTTGCCATGAGCGCACTAGACCAATTGGAGGCCAATGCAAAACAAACGCTGACCAACACCACCCTGTTCAACTTTGTAGAGATCAGCCACATCTTCCTTGATTCGCAGCGCGTTCTATTAAATATCCAGGTTCAAGAGCGCTGGTACGTTTGGCCTGGCATTGTGTTTTCATTGGCAGAGACCAATTTCAACAGTTGGTGGCAAAACAAGGACTTCGACCGGATCAACTATGGATTGTATGTGCAAGACTTGAATTTCAGGGGACGACGTGAGGTGTTGACTTTCAATTTTCAGTACGGTTGGCAGCGGCAGGTTGGACTGAATTATCTCATTCCGGGGCTGAATAAAAAACGTACGCTGGGGGCTGGCTTCGATGTGAATTACTCCAACAATCGAGAGGTGAACTACGCTTCTGCGGACAATGAGCGCCTCTTTTTTAAGGACGATCAATTCATCCAGGAGGAGATCCGGATAGGTGGATCGCTTGAATACAGAAAACAGCTCTTCAACCGTCATCGTTTCAACTTGGGCATGAATACGGTGATCATTGATGATACGGTAAAGCAATACAGCACCACCTACCTACCCGGAGAGCATTTGCGCTCACAATACCTTTTCCTCAGCTATGGATTTAGGCGAGAAAAGCGCGACAACGTTGGATATCCACTTAAGGGATACGTAGTGGACTTATCTATAGATCAGGAGGGTATGGGGCTGTTGAATGCCGGTGACATATTGGTTTCTGAAGCCTACCTCACCGTAAACATGCACAGCAAACTCGGAGGCCGCTGGTACTATGCATTTGGTGTGAAGGGGAAGTCCACGTTTTTGAATGCGGATGACTTGCCTTACTATTACCAGCGTGGCCTCGGCTATAGCAACGCCTTCATTCGGGGATATGAGCTCTACGTAATCGATGGCCAGCATTACGGTCTTTACAAGAGCAATCTGAAGTTCAACCTACTGAAAAAACGCACGGTCGATGCTGGAATGGGTGGAATCGACCGCTTCGACAAGTTCCACTATTCCTTATTTTTGAATGCATTCGCAGACGCAGGATACGTAGTGGACAACATCAATTCATCCTTGAACCCATTGGCCAATTCGTGGCAGTACTCGGCCGGCTTAGGTCTTGACTTCGTTACGTACTATGACATCGTAATCCGCTTTGAGGGGTCGATCAACAAGCAGGGCGTTCCTGGATTTTACATACACTTCAAAAACCCGATCTGATGCAACGTTTCGCAATATATGGCCGTGAGTTCAGCGACAAGTACAACGATCAGATTCGACGGTTCTTCAGTCTGCTGGATGAAAATGATTCGCAATACGCGATATATGGGCCTTTCTGCGCATTGATGCAGAAGCAGATCGGGCTACGTGCGGACATTGATACGTTTGAAAAGGAAGATTTTGATCCTACGGCATACGATGTGATGTTGTCGATTGGGGGAGATGGAACGATGTTGGACACGACCACTTTCGTGCGCGATTCAAAGCTTCCTATTTTAGGTTTGAATACAGGCCGGTTAGGATTCCTTTCCTCCATCAACCTGGAGCAAATGGACGAGGCCATGCAGCAAGTCTTCAAAGGCGCGTATATGATTGACACGCGCTCGGTGCTGAAAGTGGTTACCGAAGAAGGCTTTTTCGGAGATGAAAATTTCGCATTGAACGAGCTCACCATTCACAAGAAGGATACGCAAAGCATGATCGTCGTGCACGTATATGTAGACGGGAAGTTTCTGAATACCTATTGGGCGGATGGCTTGATCATCGCCACGCCGACTGGTTCTACCGCCTATTCTCTGAGTTGCGGTGGGCCGGTCATCCTTCCTAGTTCTGCTAATTTCATCATCACCCCTGTTGCCACGCACAACCTGACGGTCCGTCCGGTTTTGATTTCGGATGCTAGCGTGATTACCTTAAAGATGGAAGGTCGGAGTGAAAACCTACTCATGTCGCTTGATTCAAGGTCAACGACGATCCAAGACGGAACAGTAGTTACGGTTATGCGCAACGATTTTGAGATCAATCTCGTAAGACTCAAGACACACAGCTTCTTGAAAACATTAAGACACAAATTACATTGGGGCTACGACAGGCGCAACTAACAGATTTTTTAGAGGGCGTATTGCAAAGGACTATATTTGTGGACTTAAGAACCGGCTTCTTAATGAGATACCTATTAACCCTCTTTTTCCTCATTGCAGTGCTTTCCTTCGACGCTGATGCTCAGCGTTGGAAGCGCTATCGTCATGAAGTATTCGGAGGCTTAGGCGCTACCAACTTCCTTGGGGAGCTAGGAGGCGGTCAAACCGAAGCACGCGATCTCTTCCTTGACTTTGACGGAAAGTCGAGCAGGTATGTGGTCATGGGCGGTTACCGTTACAAGCTCAACGAAATTTCTAGTGTGCGCGGCAGTTTGGCCTATGCACAGGTCTATGGGTCGGATCGACTTTCTGGAGATCCACACCGTTTGAGTCGCAACCTCACCTTTCGATCTCCCATCGTTGAAATGACCGCTACGGGAGAGCTTTACTTCATCCGTGAAAAAACCAGCAATCGCTACCGAGTACGCGGTATTCGCGGTGCGCTTGGCAGTGGTATAAGTGCCTATATCAATGCTGGTCTAGGTGTGTTTTGGTTCAATCCACGCGGACAGTTCATTGGTAACGACGCATATCCGGGCGACAACAAATGGTACAGCCTTCGCCCGATGGGTACAGAAGGCCAAGGTTTGCCAGGGGAAAAGAAAAAGTACAGCCCCATCAGTGTTTGCATTCCGATGGGTATCTCTGCGAAGTACAGCATCAACCGAAATGTGTCTTTGACCTTAGAGTACAGCTTCCGTCTTACGTTTACAGACTACATGGATGATGTGAGCACGGACTACTACGATCCACTCGCAATAGCGGAAGCCAACGGAGGCTTGGGAACACCGAAGGGCGATGCTGCGGCTTACCTTTCTAACCCAGCCTATGAGATCATCAAGGGCGATGGTGAGCGATTCATTGCTGGTGGCAACACGCCATGGCAAGAACCCGTTCAGCAGCGCGGTGACCGCACGACGAACGATACGTACATGTTTGCCATTGTCGCCCTGAATTATAAGTTCACTTCCAAGAAAGCGAACCGTCCTAAGTTCTAAGCACAAACTAAAGCGGACGCCTCATCGTTTGTACACCGAACCAATGAAAAGAATCATACTCACTTTGATCGCTGTTCTTTCCTTGTTCTTCGCACAAGCGCAGAAGTCGGGTCAGACGGATTTTGAGTTGGGCGCAACCGGGGGTATATCTTGGTACAACGGCGACCTCAACCCAGATCGATTTTTCCACCAAGATTACTTCCATCAGGCCTATGGAATAAGCCTACGGCGCAACATCAACCAGCGTTTTGCCCTTAGGAGTCAGTTCATGATGGGCACCCTCTCAGGCGATGACGCGTTTGGTGACGGTGTCTTTCAACGCAATCGTAACTTGAATTTTTCTACTCCGATCTACGAATTGTCGGCTACACTTGAGTTCAACTTCTTTGTGTTTGACGCATTGCTGCGCGAGCATTGGATCAGTCCGTACTCTTTCATTGGAGTGGGTGGTTTTTATTTCAATCCCATTACTGAAATTGAGGGCAATATTTATGAGCTGCAGCCCTTGGCCACTGAAGGCAAACTATACAGCCGGGTCAATGTTTCTGTGCCCTTTGGTATGGGAGTAAAGATGGCGTTGAGCGATCGATTGATACTGAGTGCTGATTGGGGTTTGCGAAAGACTTTCTCAGACTACATCGATGACGTTTCTACTTTGTATCCAATGGCGGCGGACATTGATGATCTTTCTGAAGACATCTCTGACCGGAGTTTGGTGCAAGCTGGACCGGACGGAACGAACTGGGGAACGCAACGCGGAAATAGCGTCAATAAAGACTGGTTCTCCTTCGTCGGTATAACCCTTGCGGTGCGGCTTGGGCCTAAGAAAGGTTCCTGCAAGCATCTCAGGATTTGAGTATCTTTGCATCGCTTTTGTCTCATGTTGATATGGGACATTTTTTTTAGACCGAATGGAACTCGAAGATCAGCTGAATAAAGACTCCCTCCCCAAGCACGTTGCGATCATCATGGATGGCAATGGCCGTTGGGCGAGGCAGCGTGGAAAGGCTAGAATTTTCGGGCATCGAAACGCGCTTAAGGCGGTGCGAGACACCACCGAAACGGCAGCGCGCATTGGGATAAAATACCTCACCTTATATGCCTTTTCAACCGAAAATTGGAAGAGGCCAAAGAGAGAAGTCAGTGCTTTGATGGAGTTGCTTGTGGCAACGATTAACAAGGAGATCAAGACTTTAAACAAGAACAACATTCGTTTGCGCGCCATTGGAGACTTGGAATCCCTACCTCCTGCAACCTTGGCGGAATTGAGAAAAGGCATCGAAAAAACAAAGAACAACACCGCCATGGATGTGGTATTGGCATTGAGCTACAGCTCGCGCTGGGAAATCACTCACGCCATGCAACAAATTGCCGAGGCTGTTAAAAGAGGTGAACTCGAACCCGAAGCAATAAAAGAGGAGACGATCAGTTCCTACCTTGCAACCCGCGACATTCCAGAGCCCGAACTCATGATAAGGACAAGTGGAGAAATGAGGATCAGTAATTTCTTGTTGTGGCAGTTGGCCTATGCTGAACTTGCTTTCCTTCCTAAGCTCTGGCCTGATTTCAGGGGCGAGGACTTGGTAAAGACAATCATTGACTTTCAGTCGCGTGAGCGGCGATTTGGTATGACCAGCGAACAGGTAAAGGCTTAGTATAACCATGAACATGTTACGCTCCCTATTCCCCATCTTCACTCTGCTCATCTTCAGCATGCCTTCGTTTGCCCAGGTGAGGATTGGATCGTCTAGTTCATTTTCTTACAGCACTCCCAAGACCTACGAAATAGGTGGCATCAGAGTGGAGGGTACAGAAAACCTAGACGAAGGTGCCATACGCTTGCTGTCTGGATTGGCCATTGGAGATGAGATTCAAGTTCCAGGAGACGAAACTTCAGACGCGCTTAAAAAACTTTGGAAACAAGATCTTTTCAGCGACGTTCAATTGCTTTCAGAGCGTGTTGAAGGAAACAAGATCTTCCTGATCATCAAAATCGCCGAGCGACCGCGTTTATCGCGTTTTCGCTTCGAAGGGGTGTCTCGATCAGAGGCAGACGATCTTCGCGAAAAAATCAACCTGTACAAGGAGAAAATCGTGACGGAGAACTTGGTCATTTCGACCGAGAAGAAGGTTTACAACTACTACAACGACAAGGGTTTTCGTTCTGCAGCGGTTACCGTACGTCAAGAATCCGACAGCCTTTTCCGCAACCACGTTTTCGTGGTAATCAACGTTGACAAACAAAAGAAGGTGAAGATTGAGCACATCAACGTAGAAGGTGGCAAGTTCTACAGTGCCTACAAACTACGCGGCTCTATGAAGGAGACCAAGGAAAAGACCTTCTTCCGTCCCTTCCTCGACTTGGACACGCTTGGAAAGCGCTTAGTGCAGCAATCCTTTCGAAACAGGAAACAGCTTCCCATTACCTTGCTTCGCTACGGACAAGACCACATGAAGGTCAGGGTGCTCAAATCTTCGAAATACCTCCAAGAAAACTTCGAGGGGGACAAAGAGCTATTGGTCACCAAGTACAACCAAAAAGGTTTTCGGGACGCGCGCATCGTGCGGGATTCTATTTATGACGTAGGTCTACACCGAATCAACATTGACATCACGGTAGATGAAGGGCATCGTTACTACTTCCGCAACATCAAGTGGATCGGAAACACGAAGTATTCTTCAGAGCACCTTACCAAGACCCTTGGCATCAAGAGGGGCGACGTTTATGACCCTGTGAAGCTCGAGGCTCGCTTGTACATGGATCAAAGTGGAGGTGATGTCACCTCTCTGTACATGGACAACGGATACCTCTTCTTTCAATTAGATCCGGTTGAAATACTTGCGGGGAATGATTCCATTGACTTAGAGATCCGCATGTACGAAGGCGAACAGGCGCGTATTAATCGGGTGACGGTAAGCGGAAACACCAAGACCAACGACTACGTGATTCTTCGTGAATTGCGCACACGTCCAGGTCAATTGTTCAGTCGAGCCGACATTATTCGTTCACAGCGTGAGTTGTCCGTTTTGGGATACTTCGACCCTGAAAAAATGAACGTCATCCCTACTCCGGATCCCGCGACTGGCACGGTAGATATTGAGTACATCGTAGAAGAAAAGCCGAACGACCAACTCACCCTTCAAGGAGGTTATGGCGGAGGAATCTTGGTGGCGACTGTTGGTGTTCAATTCAACAATTTCTCGACCAAAAATATTTTAAAGCCAGAGCAGTGGAACGGACCGCTTCCTACTGGAGACGGCCAGCAACTTAGCCTCCAATTCAACACCAACGGAAGGCAGTACCAGGCGTTCAACCTATCGTTCACCGAGCCATGGTTAGGAGGTAAGAAGCCGACCAGTTTTACCGTAGGTAGTTTCTATTCTCAATTTTCCAATGGCGCCCTGCGTTTTGTGCCTACTCAAAACCCTGAATTGAGTCGAGAGGTTTGGGGACGTCAAAAGCCTTTGTACGTCTTCAATGTAAATCGATCGTATTTCGAACGCCGTGGAGTTTCTATGCAAATCGGAAGTCGGTTGAAATGGCCTGACGATTATTTCACAGCCCTGTTCGAGGTGAGTGCACAACAGTACACCCTTCAGAATCAATCGCAATTCTTCTTTCAAACAGGACAGGCTTACAACCTGTACGGCAAATTCACGATTACGCGGAGTTCCATCGATCAGCAGATCTTCCCTACGCTCGGTTCGCAGCTCAAGCTTTCGGGTCAGTTTACGCCTCCCTTCAGCCTGCTGAACAATAAAGACTACTCAGGACTTGAACCAGCTCAGCGATTCAAGTGGTTGGAATACCACAAATGGAAGCTCACCGCAGAGCACTACAGCAAGGTGTTTGACAAATTTGTATTGAAGACCAAGGTTGGTTTTGGCGTGATGGGATTTTATAATCGCAACGTTGGCATGGTGCCCTTCGAGCGTTTTTATTTGGGAGGCGACATGTTCTCGAGCTTCAACAATCAGCTCGACTCACGAGAGATTGTAGGACTAAGGGGATATGGCGCGTCGAACTTATCTCCTTCGCAGGGAGCGACCTTGATCAACAAATACTCCATGGAACTGCGTTATCCTTTTGTGATGAGTCAAAGCACAAATGTGTTTGGCCTCGCATTTGCTGAAGCAGGTAACAGTTGGATAGACTTCAACGGCTACAACCCACTCGATGTATATCGTTCCGTGGGTCTCGGTGTCCGCATCTTCTTGCCGATGTTCGGTCTGTTAGGTGTAGACTGGGGATATCGCCTCGACGACCGAGGAGCCAGAGATGGATTTCCCGCTTTTGATTCGCAGCGTTCAAGGTTCCACTTTACCATGGGCATGCAATTCGGTGACCTTTAAAAAATAGCATTATGAGTAAAAGAAACATCCTCATCGCACTGGCATTGATCGTCTTCTCTTTAGGAGCAAATGCCCAGCGATACGCATTCATTGACACGGATTACATCCTTGAGCAGATCCCCGCCTACAAGGAGGCACAAGCCGAAATCGACGCTCAGGCCGACAAATGGCAAAAGCAGATCGAAGCGCGCTATGGAGAGATCGAAAAGATGTACACCGCTTACAAGGCTGAACAGGTGCTACTGACTCCTGATATGCGCAAGCAAAAGGAGCAGGAAATCATCGACAACGAGAAGGAAGCCAAAGATTTCCAAAAAGAGAAGTTTGGGGTCAGTGGAGATTTATTCAAGCTTCGTCAAGAATTGATCAAACCAATCCAAGAAGAAGTATTCGAAGCGGTTCAGAAGATGGCAGAACAAAGAAGTTACGCCGTCATTTTTGACAAGGCCGCTAGCAGCTCCGCCATCATTTACGCCAGTCCTAAGTATGACCAAAGCGACGAAATTCTTCAGCGTTTAGGTTTCACTGACACTTCAGAATGATTAATCTCTTTTCTTTGCAACCCTAATTGATTTTCACATGAAATATGTTGTTATAGCCGTACTGAGTCTTTTGACCTTAACCACTACAGTACAAGCACAGACCAAACAAAAATTCGGTCACATTGATTCTCAAGCTTTGTTGGATGCGATGCCGGAACGAAAGGTTGCCGATGGCAAACTGGAAGAGTTCGCTGCTCAACTTGAAAAACAACTTGGCGCTATGTCAAAGGAGCTTGAAGCGAAGGTTCAAGACTATCAGGCCAATGAGGCGACGATGTCTGACATCATCGCTCAAACCAAAGCAGAAGAGATTCAAAATCTTCAGCAGCGCATTCAAGCATTTCAGCAAAATGCACAGCAATCCTTAGCAAAGAAAGAGCAGGAAGTTTACCAGCCTATCCTTGATAAGGCAAAGGGTGCGATTGAAAAGGTTTCCGCGTCTATTGGATACTCCTACGTTTTCGACACAAGTTCTGGAGCGTTGCTGTTCCAGCCCGACGGTGATGACATCATCGAGCTCGTCAAAAAGGAGATGGGCATTACCGCAGCACAGTAAAACATTAAATCCCGAATTCGTTCGGGATTTTTTATACCCCCCTTGGCGAACAATCAACCCATAGGCGTATTCGACTCAGGAGTTGGAGGACTCTCCATCTGGAATGAGATTCATCGTCTTTTGCCGAATGAAACTTCCATTTATCTTGCCGATAGCCTGAACGCTCCCTACGGAGAGCGCAACAAACAAGAGATCACACGGCTCAGCGTCAAGAACACTGAATTGCTATTGAGCAAGGGTGCAAAGATCATCGTGGTTGCGTGCAATACAGCTACCACGAACGCCATCGATCACTTGAGGGCACAATACGATGTCTCTTTTATCGGGATCGAACCTGCCACCAAGCCGGCTGCGATTAGCACAAAGACGGGGAAAATTGGAATCCTCGCGACCAAGGGAACTCTTGCCAGTGAACTGTACCTCAACACTTCATCCAAGTATAGAGGCGACGTAGAGATCATCCAAACCGTGGGTACCGGCTTGGTTCAAATCATTGAATCAGGTGTCCCTAAAGATGCGAAGCCGCTCCTTAAAAAGTATTTAGCTCCTATGGTAGAAGCAGGGGTAGATAATATCGTGTTGGGATGTTCACATTACCCTTTCTTGATCGATACGATACGAACCATCATTCCGGAAGGCATTAACATCATTGATTCTGGCGAACCCGTTGCACGGCAGACTGAACGCGTTCTTCGTTCGGAAAAATTACTGAATGAGGATACATCGCTGGGATTTCATCACTTCTACACCAACGCTTCGATTGAGATACTTCAGCGCTTTGTAGACAAGCTGGATATTGCCGGGCCCTACGAAACCGACTGGAAGGATTTCTGATTACTTGAACCAAGAAGCGTACTTCACATAATTTCCTGCAATCCTTTCGATCTCGCCTTCGCGCAGTGCTTGAGAAATCTCCTTTTTGAATTTGGCAGGATTCCCTGCAAACAGAGAGCCCGCAGGCACAATCGTCCCCTCTAAGACGATGGAGCCGGCTGCGATGATGGATCCGGTACCGATGACGGCATTGTCCATTACAATCGCTCCCATACCTATCAGGACGTTGTCTTCTATCGTACAACCGTGCACCAATGCATTGTGGCCGATGGAAACGTTGTTGCCAATCACCGCTTTGGTTTTTTCGTAGGTGCAATGGATCACCGCACCGTCTTG
>Ga0055584_100002664_pt1 | contig 17631 bp, 19 predicted proteins | sample OSDHelmetaG_FD_58716 | JGI IMG/M metagenome (GOLD analysis project Ga0055584, IMG submission 58716) | Pelagic marine sediment microbial communities from the LTER site Helgoland, North Sea, for post-phytoplankton bloom and carbon turnover... | ecosystem: Environmental > Aquatic > Marine >... | reverse complement strand
TCCGAATTCTGGCTAGGGTTCGATAACTTTTACGTAATTACCCGCTACAATCATAGTGCACTGTATGCGATGGCTGTCTATCAATTAGCAATTGAGATAAAGGCGGCATATGAAAAACAAAACGAATAGTTTTAGAGAGACTTTGATATTTAACCAATATGCATATGTTATGGAATGGTGAGGAAACTCGGTTTATTTTACGAACACTACTGCTGTTTATATTATTAGTACAATTGTCTTGCACAAAAGAACTGGTGCAAGATAGTGCGCCCATAAAAAATCAAGAAAGTGCTAGCGCAGAAAACATACCTGACGCGGTGCCACGCGTAGAACCCTTAAGTAAATACGGAAACCCTGACTCTTATATCGTTTTTGGAAAAAGATACCACGTCATGCAGAATAGCAAGGGTTTCAAACAGAAGGGAATAGCTTCCTGGTATGGAAAGAAATTTCATGGTCGCAAGACATCCAATCAGGAAACCTATGATATGTATGCAATGACAGCGGCGCATAAAAGCCTGCCATTGCCGACTTATGTCGAAGTGACTAATTTAAAAAACGCCAAGAAAATTATTGTACGAGTAAATGATCGAGGGCCATTTCATGAAAATCGAATAATAGATCTTTCTTATACTGCCGCTCAAAAACTCGATATAGTAAAAAATGGTACTGGTTTGGTTGAAATCCGGGTGCTTAATCCCGAAGTGGTCAAGGAGAATCAAATTGATGTGATGGAAACCGAGTCAACACAAGCCATGGCAGTAGATAAGGTAAGCGATGGATTCTATATTCAGGTGGGTGCGTTTGAAAAATCAGAAAACGCCAGTCGATTTAAACAAAGGCTTACATCTTTAAGTATTATTAACGTTGAGATAAATGAAGTGTCTGTAGATAACAGGAAAATTCACAGGGTGCAAATAGGGCCTCTGGATAACATTGAATCTGCAGATAAGATTGTCGAAATTCTAGGTGGGGCTGGTCTCAACGAACATCGGATTGTTGTTCGCTAGAACATTATCATATCAATATAAGGGTTAAAGTAATGCAAAAAATTGTATATAAAAACTTGGTGTTTTTGATTATTTTCACTAGTTTTTTTATTAATAATATTCAGGCAGCTATCGTGCCTGCGCCACCAAAAATAAATGCGTCTTCTTATTTAGTGATTGATTATGATAGTGGACGTATGTTGGTAGAGGAGAATATTGACGAAAGAGTGGAGCCTGCCAGTCTGACTAAAATGATGACGGTATATATTGTTTCAAGCGAACTGGCGGAAGGCAATATTGATATGAACGACATGGTAATGATAAGCGAGCGTGCCTGGCGAATGACAGGTTCGAGAATGTTTATTGAAGTAGATAAAGAAGTTTCAGTTGAAAACTTACTAAAGGGAGTAATCATTCAATCAGGTAACGATGCAAGTATGGCATTGGCCGAGCACGTATCAGGTAGCGAGGAAGTATTCGCCTCAGTGATGAATCAATATGCTCAGGATCTTGGAATGACAGGTACAAATTTTGTCAACAGCACAGGATTGCCTGACGAAAACCATTATACGACAGCAAGAGATATGGCTATTTTGGCGAATGCTTTGGTTCGTGAGCATCCGGAAATTTATAAATGGCATTCAATAAAAGAATATACTTTTAATGAAATAAAGCAACATAATCGAAATCAGATGTTGTGGAGAGATGATACAGTCGACGGCATAAAAACAGGCCATACAGATAGTGCGGGGTATTGTCTTGTTGCTTCTGCTAAACGCGATGATATGCGCTTAATTTCAGTTGTGATGGGCACTGATGGTACAAAAGCCAGAACCAGAGCAACGCAATCTTTGTTAAATTTTTCATTTCGCTTTTTTGTAACGCATAAATTGTACAGTGCGGGGGAGTCTGTTACTTCCAGTAATATCTGGAAGGCTGATATCAAAACATTTGATCTGGGTATAAAAAACGATCTGTATGTCACTATTCCCCGTGGCAAATACAAACAACTGGATGCCTCTATGGAGATCAGTCCAACGATAGTCGCTCCAGTTAACAAGGATGATGTACAAGGTAGTCTCAATGTTTTACTTGATGGGGAGGAACTGGCTAAAAGACCTCTTGTAGCTTTGCAAAGTGTTACGGAAGGCAGTTTTCTTAATCGAATTAAGGACGATATAAAATTATTATTCGAGTAAGCTGATATAACCATGTCAACCGTATATCTTAATGGTAATTACTTGCCTATCGAGGACGCAAAAATATCGGTGCTTGATCGAGGCTTTACTTTTGCAGATGCGATCTATGAGGTAATACCTGTATATGGAGACGAAATATTCCGTCTCCAAGAGCATTTAGACAGACTTAATAATTGTTTAGATGAGATAGAGATTGATAACCCATATTCACAAGCAAGCTGGAAAGAAATATTTTTGGAAATTCTAGAACACAACCCTGCTAATACCGACCGTTCTCTTTATGTTCAGGTTAGCCGGGGTGTTGGTGAAAGAGAACATCTGCATGAAGATGATTTAAGCCCCACCGTATTTGTTATGTGTCGGCTGGTTAAAGAAAAAGATTATAGTAAGGGTGTCAGTGCAATCACACATGATGATATACGGTGGAAATACTGCCATATTAAGGCTACGGCATTACTGCCAAGTGTCTTATTAAAGCAGCGTGCCCGACGAGCTGGTGGTGCAATCGAAACGATATTAATTAGGGATGGTTTCGTTACCGAGGCTGCAGCAAGTAATGTGTTTGTAGTAAATAACGGTACTGTCTTTACACCTGAGAAGGACGGCAATGTTTTACCTGGAATAACACGAGATCTAATGGTTGAACTTCTTAATTCACAGAGCATCCCGTGTAAAGAGGAATCAATTAGCGAGAGTGAATTAAGAAAGGCAGATGAAGTATGGCTAACCAGTTCTACTATGGGCGTAGTAGCAGTAGTGCAACTGGATGGCACTGCAGTGGGAGACGGGGAACCAGGTGAGCTATGGTTTAAGGCTAACGAACTGTATCAAAAATTTAAGCATGATCCTTCAGTACTGACATAGAGTTTTAGCAATTAGTTACTGAGCATCGATTAGTTATAACAGGGGAGAAACTAAGTATGGCTGCTGTGAAAATCACAGAATTACTAGGGGATGGCATCGGACCGGAATTGCGGGAATCAGTTTACGCTATAGCAGATGTATTACCCCTGGATTTCGAATTTCTTCCTTTTGACTTATCTCTACAGAATCGTGAATCAGGAGATCGTGATCTTTTCGATAACGTAGTTCAATCTATGAATGAGACAAAGCTTTCCATTAAATATCCCACGGTGACAAATATTAGTAGTCCAAATGCGGTTTTACGCAGGATGTGCAATTTTAGTGTAATCCTGCGTCCTGTGATTTCTATTAAGGGGATAAAGTCCAATTTTAAAGAGGAAGTATTTTTATATATTGTTCGAATTGCTACAGGAGGCACTTATGATGATCCTGGAAGAATGATTGGAAAAGATTCCGCCATTTCGATTCGGCTGGTAGAACGTGACCCATGCAGACAAGCGGCACGATTCGCGTTTGAATTTGCGCGGAAAAAGAATTTGAGAGTAACTTCATCTTCAAAATATACTATTCAAAGAGCAACGGATGGGTTGTTTCAACAGGTAGTGGATGATGTTCACCAAGACTACAAAGACATCAATCATAACGTTGAATTATTTGATGCTCTATTGGCAAAGATAATTTTAAAACCAGAAGACTATCAAGTCGTTATAGTGATCAATGAATATGGGGATTTTCTTTCAGACATGGCAAGTGGCTTGATAGGAAGTATTGGTACAGGTGCAAGTGGTAATTTTAGTTTTACTGATAATGACGAAGTTGATATTGCAATGTTTGATCCCTCCGGTGGGACAGCACCGGATATCGCAGGACAAAATAAATGTAACCCAACCGCAATGCTATTGGCATTAGGTATGTTGCTTGACCATATTAATCGTTATGACCTTGGACATGAGTTGAGACTTGCTATGCTATCTGCGATAGCTGATGGTTTATGTACAGGGGATATTGGCGGAAACCTGAGTACACGAGAATTTACTCAGGAATTAATTGACCGCTTAAAGGGGAAGTTTGATTAGGTTATAAAAATTTTCTCAAGTCTTAATACCTGTTCCTTTATTTAGAAGATAGAGAGAATATGAAAAAAGGATCGCAATAAATATTAAGATTATTCCAAAGGCATGCGTAATATCTATATCTGATACTCCCAGAATGCCATAGCGAAAAGCATTTACCATATAGAGGATTGGATTCAATTTGGAAACGGTTTGCCAAAACGCTGGCAACATATCAATAGAGTAAAACACTCCACCCAGATAGATTAGAGGTGTCAGTACAAATGTAGGCACTATTGCAATGTCATCGAACTTCTTGGCAAAGATTGCATTCACCAGACCACCAAGCGAAAATAATATTGCGGTGAGTAACACGACCGTAAATACAATTAGGTAGTTATAAACATGCAATTCGGTAAAGAAAAGTGCAATCACTGTCACTATCACGCCTACAGCCAGTCCGCGAGTAACTCCGCCGGTGATGTAACCCGCCAGGATAATGTAATTGGGAATTGGAGCGACTAGCATTTCTTCTATATGTCGTTGATATTTAGCACCAAAAAAAGAGGAAACAACATTCCCATAGGAATTATTAATAATAGCCATCATGACAATACCCGGCGCTATAAATTCCATGTAATTGAAGTCATTCATTTTACCTATTCGAGCGCCAATAAGGTTTCCGAATATTATGAAGTACAGTGTCATACTAATAGCGGGCGGTAACAGAGTTTGTACCCAAATACGCATAAAACGGGTAACTTCTTTTATAACGATGGTGTTAAAGGCAATAGAATAATTTTTAATATTCATATGAAAATACTTTAGCTAATTAAAGCCTTCTCCTTATTTTTAAGAAGTCTAATAAATAACTCTTCGAGACGATTCGATTTACCACGCATGCTTCGCACAGGAATATTCTTTCTCGAAAGAAATTCAAACAGAGAATTAATATTTTTACCTTTTTCAAGTTCGACTTCTATGCACATTGAATCGATAAGCCGTAGTGAAAATTCATCATTTTCTGGTAAATGATTTAATTTTTCATCAAGTTCTAATATAAAGGTTTCTACATTTATTTTGCCGAGTAAGTCTTTCATAGAGCTATGTTCAATTATTTCGCCGTTGTCTATGATTGCAATATTCTTACAAAGGTTCTCTGCTTCTTCCAGATAGTGAGTTGTTAAAACAATAGTTGTACCGTCTTTGTTAAGTTGACGGAGAAAGTCCCACATAGAGCGCCTAAGTTCTACATCCACCCCTGCTGTTGGTTCATCGAGAATGAGAATACGCGGTTCATGCACCAGCGCTCGTGCAATCATTAATCTGCGCTTGAAACCGCCTGAAAGATTACGGGTAATATCGTTACGTCTATCCCAGAGATCCAGTTGTCTTAAATATTTTTCAGCTCTTTGTCGAGCTAGGTTGCGGTTAATACCATAATAGCCCGCCTGGTTCAGTACTACATCCAAACTGGTTTCAAATAGATTGAAGTTAATTTCCTGAGGAACGATGCCGAGACAGGATTTTGCTTCATATTGCTGACTTGCAAGATCATAATCAAAGACTTTTATTTCACCTGCTGTTTTATTTACCAGTGAGGAAATTATTCCGATAGTGGTAGATTTACCTGCGCCGTTGGGTCCCAGTAAGGCAAAAAAGTCTCCACTTACGACGTGAAGATCGATTCCAGTCAGAGCAACATGCCCGTTGCTGTATGTTTTTTTAAGTTGGGTAATTTGAAGTGCATTCATATGTGAAAAGACAAGCGTAGTAAATCAATTTGAAATACACAGTTCAAAAAGGAAGGTGAAAATTATAATAATGAAATTACTGAAATTAAGTTTTAAAATACTTGAATTAGAAGCTCTGTATTTGATCTATTTCCTTCTTTTGCGCCTCGCCAATCTTTTTTAGGGCTTCAAACAAAACGCTATCTCTTTTTATCACCAGTCGGAAATACTCCTTCGGAACCTGAATCAACCTGACTTTATCGTTACTTCTTACATAGGCATTTCGTTTGCCAGAGCCCCCCGGTAGCAGGGCTTGTTCACCGAAATAGGTACCGCTGGTATGCTCGGCAAGAATAGTGATTTTTGCATGATCATCCATTGTAAAAATCTGTACAGTGCCTTCCAGTACTACATAGAGAAAATCGCCTTCTTCAGATTCTTTTAAAACAAAATCGCCCGGACCAACTGTCAGTATTTCCGTCCAGTTTCCTATTTTTGATAATTCTTCATCATTAAGGCTATTAAAAAGACGCATGCCTTTCAGCATTTCCAGGGTTTCATTTTCGACGGGAGGCTTGTGCTGTACGGTTATATCTTCTGATTCATCGACCTCGCCAAGGACGCTTACGAGGACATGTTTCTTATCGATACGAAACAATTTACATTGATGCTGGGCTCTGACGGTCGCATTGCGTCTATCAGTATTATCTGGCAATAGGGATGCGTCACCAAAAAAATCTCCTTCTCGCAACGTGGCTACAGTAATTTCTCTTCCACCAGCACCGCTACGAATAGAGACTTCAACCGTACCTTCAAGAAGGACGTACATGCAATCACCAATCTCAGATTCACGAATAATGACATCTTTAGGCGCGAATTCTTCAATACCATTGTCCGATGATTTTAGTATTTCTCTTAATTCATCATCCCCGAGTGAATTAAAAATAGGGATGTGCCTAAGAATTCCCGGATCGTTAAGTTCGTCTGTCATGCAATTATGTCTCTTAATATTGGTTTTAGCTGAATGATTCAATAGCCCTTCAATAGGAGATTGCTTCCGCTCAATCTTGTTCTCTTGCTTTGCTGCTGTCCAGCGCTGAAATCATTGTGCAAAGGCTGTTTTACTACGATCTTTACTCTTAGGCTCTTAAGACATATAAAAAGTAAGCGTTCACTACAACCTCTGGTCTCTAAAAATAATGTATTTCTGCGAAATTGACAATACTTTTACTGCTTAAACTATATATTCCGAATAGTTATAAATATTGTCCTATTAATAACCGTTAGAGAAAGCCTGAAGTCTGGAAGTAGAAGCTGACCCGAGCGGGGTCAGCTCGTCCAGTTCCTTTTTAGTTTTTGCCTTTATAGGCACGTACAGCCGCATTAAACAAATCAGCTACAGCTTGCATATCGTCAACAACCTTATTGTTAAAAAGCACAATAATGGATTTTTGATCATCGGATGCTTCAGATCCCCAGCTTTCTTCGACTTTAGTAATACAGCCGATATATTCGTCTCCTTCAGCGAGGTAGGCTTGCATTTCTTTTTGTGCGGCCACTAATTCTGCTTCTGTAGCAGTGCGACCGTTAGGGATTTCGGGTTGTCTGGGGTATTTACATTTTCCAGAGACTTCACCTGAAGCGGATTCCTGAGCAAAGACTGTCAATGGAAGAGATAAAGAGAGTGCAACTGTTAGCAATAAAGTTGTTAATTTCATCGGATCACCTGAATTTTAGAGTATTATTATTCGGAAATGCTTAAGGTTCTAGCGAGCTTTCCCGTGCCTATATGGTACGCTTTTTGGACATTCAATTGAAATATAAGTTTATATAAATGTGATGGAAACCGATGAATCTCTATTAATTTTCCCCTGCGACTTTCCAATAAAAGCAATGGGAAAAGCAGAAGATGATTTTGATGCTCTGATTCTTGAAATAGTGCGCAAATTTAGTCCAGATATTCAGGAAGGCGCTATAAAGTCGCGAATAAGCAAGGAAGGACGTTATGTCTCTGTCACCGTCACTATTAAAGCCCAGAGTCAGGAGCAGCTTGACAATATCTACATGGAACTGACAGAAGAAAAAAGAGTGCTGATGGCCTTATGAGCGGGTCTGTTATTTTTCGACGTCTTGGTCTGTGCGATTATGAAACGACTTTTCAAGCTATGTCTGACTTTACCTCAGAGAGACTTGAGCACTCGGACGATGAGATTTGGAGCTTACAACACCCATCTGTCTATACCCTTGGGCTTGCCGGGAAAAAAGAACATATTCTTAATGCAGGGCAAATCCCGGTGATTAATACTGATAGGGGAGGTCAGGTTACCTATCATGGGCCGGGCCAGATCGTTTTATATTTATTGCTGGATTTGCGTCGCAGAAAAATGGGAATCAAAGATTTCGTAAACCATCTTGAACAGGCGCTAATTGATTATCTTAAACATCTTGGTTTATCTGCATCGAGGCAACCTGGCGCGCCCGGAGTCTATATTGAAGATAAAAAAATAGCAGCACTGGGCATACGCGTGCGTAAGGGTTGTTGTTATCATGGTTTATCACTGAACGTAGACATGGATGTGGAGCCCTTTACCGGCATAAACCCATGTGGCTATCCAAACCTTCAAGTGACACAATTAGTCGATTTCGGACTAAAATTAGCAACGGATGAAGTAGTAGATGGACTGTTAAAATTTTTACTCAGTAATATTTATGCAGAGCCTTATAATGTTATAAATAAACAGGGTCTTGAAGATTTACTCCCTAATCATGTGGCAGCTTAAATAAGAGCAAATAATATGCAGGATCATGTAACAGAAAAACCGGCTAAGCAACAAAGAGGGGAATTAAAAACTTCTCGAATTCCAATTAAGGTTGTGCCTACAGAAGGACCGTTGCCACGTAAGCCGAAATGGATAAGAGCAAAAGCGCCAAGCGATCCGAAAGTACAGAAACTGAAAACACTCATCCGTGAACATAAATTAAACACTGTTTGCGAAGAGGCATCGTGTCCGAACCTGGGAGAGTGTTTCAGCCACGGTACCGCTACTTTTATGATTATGGGGGATTTGTGTACCAGACGTTGTCCATTCTGTGATGTCGCACATGGACGACCTAAACCCCTTGATGAAAATGAACCAGCGCAATTGGCGCATGCTGTTGCATTGATGCAGCTCAAATACATTGTTATTACTTCTGTGGACAGGGACGATCTTAAAGATGGTGGTGCTGGGCATTTTGTTAAATGTATTGATGCAGTGCGTGAAAGTGTAACAGGTATAAAAATTGAAACCTTGACGCCCGATTTTCGTGGACGCATGGACATTGCTTTGGATACATTTAAGTCCACTCAACCAGATGTGTTTAATCATAATCTTGAAACTGTGCCGAGTTTGTATAAAAAAGTCAGGCCCGGCGCTGATTATGAATGGTCTTTGTTACTGATTAAAAAGTTCAAGCAGCAGTACCCACACGTTATTACCAAATCAGGCATTATGCTTGGTCTTGGTGAAGATATAGAAGAAGTGAAACAGGTACTTCGTGATTTGCGTGAGCATGATTGTGATATGTTGACCCTCGGACAATATCTTCAACCCAGTCGTTATCATTTAGCCGTTGAACGCTTTGTTCATCCTGACGAATTCGATGAACTGGGGGCCTATGCTGAGTCCATAGGTTTTAAAAATGTTGCAAGTGCGCCGATGGTGCGCTCCTCCTATCACGCGGATCTTCAGGCACAAGGAGATACCTCAGTCGGGAAGTAATTTGGCTGTCTTGATTATTCCACTTGTTGTATGAATAGGAAGGGGTCGACCATGGTCTGATTCAGTATTACACTCCAGTGTAAATGCGCGCCAGTAACTCGACCTGTTTGGCCAACACTGCCAATGATGTCTCCTTTATCTACCATCTCCCCTTGACTCACCTCAATCTCATTCATGTGACAATACATTGTCAGCATTCCCTGACCATGGTCAATGAAGACTGTTTTTCCATTAAAAAAATAATCGCCAGTATTGATTATTTTTCCTTGGCCGGCGGCTTTAATGGGTGAGCCTTCAGCAGCGGCAATATCAATGCCACTATGTGGTTTCCTTGGCTGTTCGTTAAAAAAACGACGTAGTCCAAAAGGACTGCTTTGTCGACCCGGCACCGGCATGATCAAGTCAATTGAGTTTCTTTCGCTATCGCTCCAGTTTCTTTTGGCCTTTTCGATAGTTTCTGTCTCACTTTTGATTCTTACCATATCCAACTTATTTGGATTAACTTTTCGTTTGTCTTTTATAGTGATGTGTTGTGACTCATAATTTTTTTCAACCACATTAAACTGTATGGTTTCAGTGTTTTCAGAAGTTTTTATTTGTATCTCGTGCAAACCTGGTCTGGCGTTTAAGTCTATGCCTACTATAGCTTGCCATGAATTGGTTTCTCCAATAATCATGACGCGCCTATTTTGATAAAAAGCCTGTGGTTGTGCGAACGCCTCTATTTCAATAATTGCAATTCCGCCGGGAACAATTTCAGAATGAGCTGAAAATGACAAACAGCAAAATAGAACACAAACAATAACTAAGTTATTAAGTTTGTTATTCATTCACTATCAGGTATAAGTTTTTTGACTTGCGATATAACTTTGCCATTCGCTAATCTCGTCATGATTTGTTCATTTTCTTTTAGTTCGCTAGCTTCACGAATAATTTTTTCACTATCTTCATAAGTAACGATCGCATAGCCGCGTTCGAGAGTAGCAAGCGGGCTGACAGTATGTAAGGTGTGCGCGACTTGGTTAATACGGGCATTAGCCAACGCAATATTATGGGAAAAACTATTTTGAAGTTGTTCAAAAAGGAACTGGCATTTTTCTTGATTTAGCTTCAATAACTGCAGTGGATTGAAATGATTTATTTCACTTGTAACCTTTAAGATATCCCCCCGTTTATGAGCCAGCAGACTTTTCATTGCCTGTTGCATACGCAAATGTATATCGTCGAGTCCCTGGCTGATGTTTTGCAGTTGTCTGGCGGGATGCGGCATGCGTTTATTGAGTTGTTCCAGGTTTAGGGAGTCACGGTCGAGTCTGCTTTTGATGTTTCGCGATAATTGAAATTGAAATTGATTGATTGTATTTCCAAGCTCGAGAATATCGGGACTAATCATTTCAGCAGCAGCGGAGGGCGTTGGTGCGCGTTGATCCGCTACAAAGTCTGCAATGGTGAAGTCAATTTCATGTCCTACGCCGCTGACCACAGGAATAATGCTTTGGTAAATAGCTCTGGCGACAATTTCTTCATTGAAAGACCATAAGTCTTCTATTGAGCCTCCTCCGCGAGCAAGAATGATCACGTCGCTTTCTTGCCGTTCATTTACAAGGTTTAAGGCAGATACAATTTTTTCTGCAGATCCGTCTCCCTGCACCGGTACCGGATAGATGTTGACATTAGCGAGGGGGTAACGTCGATTTAAAACCTGCAGAATATCGCGGATAGCGGCGCCGCTTGGAGACGTGATGACAGTAATTAGCTGAGGATATTTGGGTAAAGTCTTTTTCCTGGAATCATCAAACAAACCTTCTTTGTTTAAACGCTGCTTTAAGTCCTCAAAAGCGCGTTGTAGTGCACCTTCACCAGCCGGTTCAATATGCTCCATGATGAGTTGGAATTCGCCACGACCCTCATAGAGACTGACATTCGCTCGAGCCAGAATTTCCATGCCGTTTTCCGGAGAAAACTTTATTGAGCGCATTCTGTTTTTGAACATGGCACAACGAACTTGGGAATGTTGATCTTTGAGGGAGAAGTAAATATGACCGGATGCCGGCCGCGCAAGATTGGATATTTCACCCTGCACCCAAAGAGCTGGGAAACTACCCTCCAGAACAGCGCGTACTTCGCGATTAAGACGGGTTACCTTATAAATATCGCGATTTGAAGGATCCGCTGCGGGAGGATTATTCATACTATTGTTGATTTCACTATAAATGTTCGATTTACCATCTCTGCTATAAATATTATACTGTGCGGCTAATGGGCACCCTGATATTTCAGGCTGCCCATTTGTTTATAGAATCTTCCCATTACAAACAAAGGCCCATCTGACATGCGGATAACCGAAGAAGCGCTCACTTTCGATGATGTCCTACTGGTACCGGCATTCTCACAGGTTTTGCCCCGAGAAGTTAGTTTAGCTACACGTCTGACCAGAGATATTACACTTAACATCCCACTATTGTCTGCGGCAATGGATACTGTTACAGAATCTGGGGTGGCGATTGCACTTGCTCAGGAAGGTGGAATTGGCATTATCCATAAGAATATGAGCCCCGAGGAGCAAGCGGCGCAGGTACGTGTGGTAAAGAAATATGAGAGTGGCGTGATTACCGACCCTTTTACAGTAAAACCAGATACCAGCGTGCGCGAGGTGATGGAGTTAACCCGCAATAATAAAATATCCGGCGTGCCCGTTGTTGATGGAGAAAATTTGGTGGGTATTGTCACCAGTCGGGATTTGCGTTTTGAAACACATTTTGATGAGCCGGTTTCGTCGGTAATGACGCCGAAAGAACAACTGGTGACGGTAAAAGAAGGTGCTGATGCGGAAGAAATCAAAGCTTTGTTACATAAACATCGAATTGAAAAAGTTTTGGTAATTAACGATAAGTTTCATTTGCGTGGCTTGGTGACAGTAAAAGATATGCAAAAAGCAGATGAGTTTCCAAATGCGTGCAAAGATGATGACGAAAGTTTGCGTGTAGGTGCGGCTGTTGGTGTCGGGGCTGGCACAATAGAACGTGTAGAGGCGCTGATAAACGCTAAGGTAGATGTATTGGTAGTGGATACTGCGCATGGGCATTCAGAAGGTGTATTGAGTATGGTGAGCTGGATTAAAAAGCATTATCCGGATTGCCAGGTAATTGGTGGCAACGTCGCGACGGGAGAAGGCGCTAGCGCTCTCGTTGACGCAGGCGCGGATGGTGTAAAAGTCGGAATTGGTCCTGGCTCGATATGTACGACTCGAATAGTCACCGGTGTCGGCATGCCCCAGATAAGTGCAATCGCCAACGTTGCAGCGGCGCTGAAAGGAACAGATATACCCTTCATATCCGACGGCGGAATTCGCTATTCGGGTGATTTGGCAAAAGCCCTCGCATCCGGCGCCTATTCGGTAATGGTTGGTGGCATGTTCGCCGGTACTGAGGAAGCACCAGGTGAAGTTGAGTTATATCAGGGACGCTCGTACAAATCTTACCGAGGTATGGGCTCAATAGGCGCTATGGCACAAAGTCATGGTTCTTCTGATCGCTATTTCCAGGAAAATGATGAAATTGAAAAGTTGGTTCCGGAAGGCATTGAAGGCCGTGTACCTTATAAAGGAGCATTGAGCGCAATTGTTCATCAAATGATGGGTGGTTTACGCGGGTCGATGGGCTATACAGGTTGTCGCACGATTGATGAAATGCGAACTAAACCCAGTTTTGTTCGCCTCACAGGTGCGGGCATGAAAGAAAGCCATGTTCATGATGTCACCATCACCAAAGAACCACCGAATTACCGAGTTTAAAAAAGAGAAGCTGTATGACAGATACACATAGCGATCGAGTATTGATTCTCGATTTCGGTTCTCAATACACACAGCTCATCGCCCGTCGCGTTCGCGAGGCACACGTTTATTGTGAGATCTATCCCTATGATGTAGAGGCGGCAGAGATACAGAGCTTCTCGCCTAAAGCCATTATTTTGTCAGGAGGCCCTGAGTCGGTAACCGAATTGAATGGTGTTAGAGCACCACAAATTGTATTTGAGATGAATATCCCTATATTGGGAATTTGCTATGGTATGCAAACTCTTGCTGAGCAACTCGGCGGTAAGGTAAAGCCTTCAGGTTTGCGTGAGTTCGGACATGCACGTGTGAGAGCTCGAGGGCATTCACAACTTTTAAGAGATATTCAGGACGAAACCAATGCAGAAGGTCACGGCTTGCTTGATGTCTGGATGAGCCATGGAGACAAGGTTGATGCTTTGCCTGATGGTTTCAAAATCATTGCTTCGACCGACAACGCGCCAATCGCAGGGATCGCTGATGAAGAAAGAAAAATCTATGGCTTGCAGTTTCACCCTGAAGTCACGCACACGAAACAGGGACAGGCAATTTTACAGAGGTTTTTGTATGAAATTGCAGGTTGCGGCATGTCCTGGACGATGGAAAATATTATTGATGAATCCATCGCTGCTATACGCGAAAAAGTGGGTGGAGATAAAGTACTCCTGGGTCTTTCCGGAGGCGTTGATTCTTCTGTAGTGGCGGCATTGTTGCACAAAGCAATTGGTGAGCAGTTAACCTGCGTGTTCGTTGATAATGGCTTATTGAGACTTAATGAAGCGGAGCAGGTTATGCAGACCTTTGCAGATAATATGGGTGTAAATGTCATTAAGGTTGATGCAGAAAAACGATTTCTCGACGCGCTAGCAGGAGAAAATGATCCAGAGAAAAAACGAAAAATTATCGGTCGCGAGTTTATCTCAGTTTTTGAAGAAGAAGCGCAAAAGTTACAGGATGTCGACTGGTTGGCCCAGGGCACGATTTACCCGGATGTAATTGAATCGGCAGGTGCCAGGACTGGTAAAGCGCATGTGATTAAGTCCCATCACAATGTGGGTGGTCTGCCGGAAAATATGCGCATGCAGCTGATTGAACCACTGCGTGAGCTGTTTAAGGATGAAGTACGTAAACTTGGTGTTGAATTGGGACTGAAAAAGGAGATGATTTATCGACACCCTTTCCCCGGGCCGGGTCTGGGCGTACGCATTCTTGGCGAAGTGCGCAAAGAGTTCGCCGATACTTTACGGCTGGCAGATGCAATTTTTATTGAAGAACTGATCGCTAATGATCTGTATGACCAGGTCAGCCAGGCATTCGCCGTTTTTCTACCGGTACGTTCTGTTGGTGTCAAAGGAGACGCGCGTTATTACGAATACGTAGTTGCATTACGCGCAGTAGAAACCATTGATTTTATGACTGCTCGCTGGGCACATCTGCCCTACGATTTTCTTGGTCATGTATCTAACCGGATTCTCAATGAAGTGGCAGGCATATCTCGCGTTGCCTATGATATTTCGGGTAAGCCACCCTCGACTATTGAGTGGGAATAAAAACCGGTTTTTCTTATAACTGATTGCCAGCAGGCATTTCAGGCGCCAGTATTATGCCAACAATAAAAAAGGGTATGCATAATAAGCTCATTAAAAAGGGTTTCTTTGCAACTTCCCAATGCATAATCACGAAAACCAGTGCAACAAAGGGAATAAACATGTACCCAAGTCCCCACAGAACCGAAGTCTGAAAAGCCTTAACCAGTAAGATAATGCCGTAAACCAAGGCTATAAGCCCGCCAACAATAATGAAAATCGCACCTAACATTGCCATGATTATTCCCCCATTTAAATTGAACAAGCAAGAGTCAGAGTATAGATAGGAAAACAGCAAAAGAATCAACTATTCCCAGCATTCACTATAGAAATACGCATAATCAATGTTCTATAGTGCGAGAACAATTCAAGATAAGCCATAAGATTCTGTAAACGTGAATAACACAGAGCAAAATTCGAAAGATGAGTATTGGATGCAACGTGCTTTGCTCTTAGCAGAGCGGGCAGAAAGCGAAGGTGAAGTACCTGTTGGGGCGCTGGTAGTACTTGATGATGAGGTGGTAGGTGAAGGCTGGAACAGACCTATAAAGAGTCATGATCCAAGCAGTCATGCCGAAATAAATGCACTGCGTGCAGCAGCGACTTTTATGTCAAATTACCGTCTTCCCCGGGCTGAGCTTTATGTCACCCTTGAACCCTGTGTCATGTGTGCTGGGGCTATTATTCATGCGCGTATTGCGAGAGTCATTTTTGGTGCTTATGATGCAAAAACCGGAGCCGCTGGCAGCGTTTATGCACTGCTACCAGAGAATAAGCTGAATCATCGTGTCGACGTTAAAAGCGGCGTCTTAGAAACGCATTGTGCAGAAAGGCTACAGTCTTTTTTTAGAGAAAGACGACAAAAGAAGATAATAAAAGATGACTAATGAATCCACAGGAATGTTACTGACCAGGCAATTAGCTGCATTGATGTTGGCTAACGACTATCAATTGGCGACGGCCGAGTCTTGTACAGGGGGTGGAATCGCACAATTGATGACTTCTCTTCCTGGTAGCTCTCAGTGGTTTGAACGCGGTTTTGTGACTTATTCAAATGATTCAAAGCGAGAAATGTTGGAAGTCGCTAATGACATACTCGAAAATTATGGTGCTGTCAGTGAAGAATGCGCAGTGGCGATGGCCAAAGGTGCGGTAAACCAGAGTCACGCTGATTTTGCTTTATCTGTTACGGGTATTGCCGGCCCGGATGGCGGCAGCGTAGATAAACCAGTGGGCACAGTTTGTTTCGGCTGGTCTCAGCGTAATGCTGAAACACTGAGTGCGCGAGTGGTGTTTGAGGGAGATAGAGAGCAGGTTAGACAACAGACTATTGTCATGGCCATCCAGGGATTACTGGATTTTGCACAAAATTAGTTAGCAAGGTGGCGCGCTTATTTTTTGCCTTATGGCCGGATCAAGCAGTAAGAGATGAAGTTGAGAAATTTGCCCGGCAATTGTCACTTGTTAATGGTCGACTGGTTCCCGCCTCAAATACGCACATTACCTTGGTATTTCTGGGTAATGTCGATGAACAAACAGCTGAGAGCTTGAGCAATCAGGCAAATCACATCTGTATGAACGCATTTTCTCTGACACTTGATCAATTGGGTTGGTGGAAAAAGCCTAAGATCGCCTGGTTGGCGCCTACTCACTACCCTCAGGTCTTGCCGGACCTCGCAGCTGAGCTGCGTAAGATAGCCAGAAATACAGAGGTGAGCCTCGATGAACGTCCTTATCGGCCTCATCTTACTCTCGCTCGCAAGATAAAAAGCCCGCTTTTGGACGCGCCGGCAAGGTCGATATTCTGGAATATCAATGAGTTCTGTTTAGTTGAATCGAAGAGTGGCGAGATGGGTGTAGAATATGAAGTTAAGCAGAGCTGGCCACTCAAATTTATGAGATAATCATCGCCTGAAAGAGATGATATTTGCATGCCAGCTATCATCCAAATTTAAACCTTTTTTCACAACTAACATATAGAGAAAATCAATGGACGAGAAGAAAAAACAAGCTTTAGGTATCGCCCTCAGTCAGATCGAAAAGCAGTTTGGTAAGGGATCTATCATGCGCATGAGTGATGGCGGTGTTGTCTCAGATATAGAATCAATTTCTACCGGTTCTTTAGGACTGGATATCAGTCTTGGTATAGGTGGTTTACCCAAAGGTCGGGTAGTCGAAATTTATGGTCCTGAGTCTTCGGGTAAAACAACCTTGGCACTACACGTCGCAGCTGAAATTCAAAAACAGGGCGGAACCGCTGCTTTTGTTGATGCTGAACATGCACTTGATCCTCAGTATGCTGAAAAACTGGGGGTTGAGATTGATGACTTACTGGTGTCCCAACCTGATACAGGTGAACAGGCCTTGGAAATTACAGACATGCTGGTGCGTTCCGGTGCCGTCGATCTGGTTATTGTTGACTCGGTTGCCGCCTTAACACCTAAAGCTGAAATTGAAGGTGAGATGGGTGCCAGCCACATGGGCTTACAGGCACGATTAATGTCTCAGGCTTTACGTAAATTGACGGGTAATATTAAACGCTCCAATACTCTGGTGATCTTTATTAACCAGATCAGAATGAAAATTGGAGTCATGTTTGGCAGCCCTGAAACCAC
>Ga0055584_100002663_pt1 | contig 17635 bp, 8 predicted proteins | sample OSDHelmetaG_FD_58716 | JGI IMG/M metagenome (GOLD analysis project Ga0055584, IMG submission 58716) | Pelagic marine sediment microbial communities from the LTER site Helgoland, North Sea, for post-phytoplankton bloom and carbon turnover... | ecosystem: Environmental > Aquatic > Marine >... | reverse complement strand
CGCGTTGGTCATGATTGCTATTGGCGAAGTGCTTATTCGATGGGCCGAAATGCATCGTCGTCACGACTAGCGAGCCCCGGAAAACAGGGTAGGCGTGCAGTTGTCGTTATTGCACAAAGACCTTGTAGCCCCAGGGCTCGATCGCAAGCTGAGCGCCGACGCCTAACGTCACATTCTCTCCGTTAGAAAAATCCGTGTAGTTGCCGTGATACAGCGTCTCCTCAAGAGTCACTAGTTGTGGCGTGCCCGAAAAGTTGAAAGCGGCGAATACTTTATCGTCGTCGTTCTGGCGAACAAAACTAATGACGTTCGACATCATATCGTTTGGTACGCGAAGCATCGGCGCACCCCAAGCGCCGTTCCATAGTGCCGTATTGCGTTTGTGCAGCGCGAGGAGCTTGCCATAGAGATCGCCGATCGGATGCTCGCGCCACTCGATGGGATCTTTCTCAAAAAACGCGAGCCGGCGCTCGTTACCAGCCTCCTGGCCGTTGTAAATAAGTGGCATGCCCTCTCCGACAACGGACAATACGATCGCGGCCTGCAGCGCATCGCCGAAGATCTCAAACTGGGTGCCCTCCCATGAGTTCTTGTCGTGATTGCTAACGAACACCATTCGCATGCCGCCTTCAGGGAAGCGACTGAAGTCGCGAGCGTAATAGCGCACAAGCTTATCGAGCTCCTTCTTGCCAACCACAATGTCCGCCATTGTTTCGTACCAGCTAAAGGCATACGTCATGTCGAACGCTTCGGCGTGAAGGTCTCTACCCTCCCATTCGGCGAGCATGAACACGGGTTTAATGGCGTCGAGTTCGCGCCGCACGTTATTCCAGAATTCAATCGGCACATCGCCGGCCACGTCGCAGCGATAACCGTCGATGTCCGCTTCCTCCACCCAGTATTTGAGCGCCTCAGTCATGTAACGCCGAACCTCCGGACGCGAATAGTCCAGGTTTATAATGTCGCTCCAGTCCCACCACGGCGTGGGCTGGAAGTTGCCTTTCCAGTCCCGTTCGTACCAGTCGGGATGCTCTGTGCGCAGCGGATTGTCCCAGGCAGTGTGGTTAGCGACCCAGTCGATGATCACGTACATCCCAAGTTCGTGCGCCCGCGCCACGAAGTTCTTCAGGTCGTCAAGCGTGCCGAACTCGGGATTGACGCTGAAGTAATCCTTGACCGAGTACGGGCTGCCAAGTGTTCCCTTTCGATTCATCTCGCCGATCTCATGAATGGGCATGAGCCACACGATGGTGATGCCCAGCTCCTTGAGACGGGGCAACTGTTCCGCAGCCGCCTCAAACGTCCCCTCGGGAGTGAATTGCCGTGTATTTAACTCGTAGATAGCCGCGTCTTTGGCCCATTCGGGATGTTGAATCTTGATGTAGCTCGTTGGCTGGTACGGATCGACGGTTTCACTTGGTTTGTCCAGGGGCTCACAAGCGGTAAGTGACAACAGGCCGGCGCCCAGGAGGAGTAGGGCAAGGCCACGAAACGTTGAGCTGATTTTCATGAGAGCAGGCATATCGCGTTGATTGAGGCTATCTGTGTAATTCCCCCTATTGTAATTATTCGATAGGGATTAACACTCTTTATCGTGGAAGATCCAGAGGCAATCTGATGTCAACAAAGAACCCCATCGAACGGCTAGCCAATGCGCGCCATGAATTTGGTGAGCATGGCGGCGTCAACATGTCGATTGAAGCGAGCACCACGTTCACTGTCATGAAGCCCGGCACGATGCCGGAGCTGTTTGAAGGCAGGAAATCGGCACAGCAGGGGTGCTATCTGTACGGACGGCACTTCAACCCGACCGTGTATCAGCTGAGCAAGCAGCTGGCCGCGATCGAAGGCACCGAGGCTGCGTACTGTGCGGCCAGCGGTATGGCGGCCATTTCTGCGGCGATACTGCAATTGTGCGAATCCGGCGATCACATTGTCGCCTCCAACACTCTCTACGGCGGTACTTACGCGCTACTGCACGATTTTCTGCCGGCCAAAGCCAATATCCACACGACCTTTGTTGATGTAACAGACCTCGAGGCGGTGAAAGCGGCGATGACCGACAACACCAGGGTTCTCTACGCTGAGAGCATTGCCAACCCGACACTGCGCGTCGCCAATATTCCTGCACTTGCAGAGATCGCGCACGCAGCTAACTCGCAGCTCGTTATTGATAATACGTTTAGTCCGCTGCTCCTGAGTCCCGCGGCGTTGGGCGCAGATGTTGTCGTGCACAGCATGACCAAGTTCATTAACGGCGCCTCCGACATTATCGCGGGTGCGGTTTGCGGTAGCTGGGAGTTCGTCCAGGGGCTGATGGATTTGCATACTGGTTCCCTGATGCTCCTGGGGCCGACGATGGATCCAACTGTCGCGTCCAAGATCAGTCTGCGTATCCCACATTTGGCATTACGTTTGGTAGAGCACGCATCGCGAGCACAAGTGTTTGCGGAGAGATTGCAGGCACTGGGTGTGTCGGTTGCCTATCCCGGATTGCCTGAACACGCCGACTATGCATTGCTGAATGAGCTACGCTGTGAAGACTACGGTTATGGCGGCATTCTGACTTTGGATCTTGGCAGCGAAGAGAAGGCGAACGAACTCATGGACGTGTTACAGAACCAGTACGGTTTTGGTTTCATGGCTGTGAGCCTGGGATTTTTCGATACGCTGATGTCGTGCTCGGGAAGCAGCACATCCAGTGAAATGACGGATGAAGACAAGTCTGCTGCGGGCATCGGCGCCGGCCTCGTTCGAATGTCCGTTGGCTTCACAGGAACCGTTGAACAGCGCTGGCAGCAACTGGAAAGCGCTTTGCACGATATCGGTGTAGTTAATGCGCCGATGTCAAAAATCGGCTGACGCTAAGCTCGGACTTTCAGCTCGGCTTCAACAGGTTGCCGTACCTTCCCAGTGTATGGACGGCATTCTCGAACAAAATCGTAATATCGAGGACGAAGTTACGATCCTTGTTTGACAACTCTTGCTCCGATTCAAAGTAGTTGTGGCGGATCTTGGTCATCATTGCGGAGCGATCTTGTGTCAGCATCTCCAGAGTTTCAATTTCGCCTGAATCTTTTGATTTAATCGCATCAATGGCCGTCAGGACCATGAAGTCGATGCTCTCCATGATGTTCCTGCCGAGTTCGCCTGCGCGTGGACTGTCGTGCTCATCCAGCATCTGCACCGCCAGGCGGTGCACTATATTCTCGAGCGTAACAAGCTGTTCTTCCAGCTTGGTTGTCCGAATCAACTGGTCTGAAGTTGCCTGACCGAGCCCGCGGGCGGAAATGTCAGCCAGGCATGAGCCGATTTTCCCTGAAATCTGGGCAAATGCCTCGTGATAGGCATCGGGATGGTGTTTCTTGGTGCCGTCGGAATGTTCGCGAACATAATCAATGTATTGCGGCAGTCGTTCGAGAAGGCGGAATTGCTCCTTTTCGATGAGCATGAGTGCGGTTTCCGGCGAATCCGAGGCGCGCTCATGTATGTACGCGGCCTTTGACAAAACTTCAGCAGAACTAGGCGGAAACCATTCGTGGATGCGTTTCAATATCGGTCGGTACACGAGCAGCAAGAGCAGCGCGGCGCCAAACTGGAAAACCAGGGCGACGTAAACGGCTTGAGTTCCAATGTCACCAGATAGTTTGCGTGCAAGACTGAATACCAACGGCGAACCACTGATCGTTTCGATGTAAAACAGTGCTACAAAGGCGATTGTCGCTACCGTATCGAATGCAATTTGTGTTGCGACGACCTGGCGAGCACGTCCGTGGGCATGAAACGAAAATACGTAGGTGAGCACACCCGTACCAGCCTGCGCCCCGTACATCGTCATTGCTGTTTCTTCGAGCTCGAGAAATCCTGAGGCGGCGAAGGCAATCGCGATCATCATGATAGCCAGGTTTGACTGCACTAACAGCGTGAGTAGCAGCCCCATCACGAATGCGATCATGTAGTGCTCGTGAATATTCTGCAGTAGCGGGGCGACCCAGTCGGCGCCGGCGTAACCTGCGGCACCAGATTTCACCAGGTATAACCCATACATGATCATGGCCAGCCCAAACAACGCTCCGTAGCCATTCACGAACCGCTTCGGAAAATGAAAGGTACTGCCAAGCGCAGTCAGACCGAGCACCATCAGGGCCAGTACTTTCAGGCTTACCATTGATGCGAACACAATGAGGCTGCAGCCAGCATTCGCCCAGAATACGATCGGCGCAGCTTGTCGCACCTGCATCATGCCGGCTTGCACGAAGTCGGAGAGGATAAAGGCGGCTGCTTTGCCGCTCTGAGTCATGAAGCCGAGCGTGGTTCCGGATGCAAACATACCCACGGGATTACCGCTGGCTTTGGTAATCAGGTTCTGGAACGAACCGCCGGTGATCTTCTGTAAATGTGAGCCGGCATAGTGAATGCCAATCAGAAATATGCCGATGCCTCCCAATACATACGCGGCGAGCTCCAGAGGCGATTCACTTGCCTCCTTGAGCTCGACTGCGGCATAAACGGCGACTGGCACTAAGACCAGGGAGGAGCCAAGGATAAATTTCCTGATCCGTGTATTCATAGTAAGAAATCTAGAGAATGATGCCTTCCAAAACAAGCTCGGAGATCTGTTCGGTGCGTTCTGCTGATGCACGCTTCAGAACGTCACTGAACTCGGGGAATTCAGCCTTGATGCGGTTGAAGTTCTCCCTGTCCAGAATGAGCAGGTCGCAAAAGCCGACGGCCCGTGTTGTCGCTGTGCGTCGTTCGCCCAGAACCATCGACAAAAAGCCGAAATAGTCCCCTTCACCGAGCGTGCCCCAGGACTTCTCGGTTTCGGTAGAGATGATCTCGACATTGCCTTCAACGATAAAGTAGACGCTTCTACCTATCTCACCCTCGCCGGCGATGTTGCTGCCGGGGGTAAACGTTCTTGATTCGAGGCTGATCAGCATTTCGTCCCGAAGGGTCGGGGAACAGTTCTTGAACAACGGCACGGTTTCGAGAATATTGCTCGCCAGGTGCAACAGGATTTCCAGTCTAAGCGGTGCTGGCAGATCATTAAGCATTTCGTTCTTGTTCATGCCGCGATCGTGTTCCCAGACATACTCGTAATAATTTCTGACTTTGGCATCGATCTCCGCGGGAACCTGTCGTTGTCGCAAGAATTCCGTTACTGAATCTATGCGTTCCCAATGGCTGTTCTTGGCGGCTTGTATGCTACCGAGGAGTGATGCAATGCTACCGATGATGAATGCGTACAGTGACGCTCCCATCAACATGATGATGGCCGACAGAACATACTCCGCACTGCGAGCCGGCGTTATGTCGCCGTACCCGACGGTGGTCATTGTCGTAATGGTCCAATAGATGGAGCGGATGTACTGAGCAATGGCGCCGGAATCCGAGATACCAGCTCGAGTGGCCCAACTGTTGGCTGGAAAGCCACTGGCAAAAGCTGAGAAGAACCAGATACATGCCAACCAATGCATCAATAGCAGTATTGAAACCAGGAACTTGACGACTTTCAAGGTACCTGGGTTACTCCAGCTGAAAGCCTCCCAACGCTTGAGAATGACGAACAGGCGAACGATGCGTAGCAATCGCAACAGGCGCAGAGCCAGCACCAGGGAACCACCAAGGAACTGGCCGTTACCTATTAGTACCCAGGCAACCAGGTCCAGCGGCAGGCTGCCGAGAACGTCGACCGCCATCATCCTTCGCGCGTAGCGCTTCGTGCAACTCGGCCGGTCGGAAACTTCGACGCCGTGTCGGCGAAACGTCGTACAACAATTTAGATAGATGTCGACGATGAAGAACAGATCTATCAAATAGATGACCTGAAAACCGGAAAGAGCGCTACCCTGATTGAAGGCAAACTGATACGGCACCATCACGCAACTGACCAGGATGAGCGCCAGGATCAGGCTGTCCCATAGGAGTCTCGTTCTGGAGAGCTCTTTAATCATGCGGAATCAGTACGCGCCCAGTGCTTCTTCCTCAGTTTGCGAGACGCTCAGTATCGTTGCGAATCCCGAAATATCAAAAACCTCCTGCACCGTTTCGTTAAGGCAACAGATCTTGAGGTCACCCTGGCTTGCTTTGAGCTTTTTCGCTGTTGCCAGCAGAATGCGCAGGCCGGCGCTGCTGATGTAATCGAGGCTCTCGAAATTGACCAGCAATTTTTGCGCACCGGCGTCGATCAAGCGATTGATCGCGTTTTCCGCTTCTGGCGAAGTATTTGTATCCAGGTTCCCCTGGAAAGAGAGTATCCGTACTTCGCCTGATTCTGTAACTGAAATTTCCATAGTGTGTTTCCCGGGTTTCGGTTCTGTGTTTTATGCGAGGTTCATAATTAACGTTACGACATTGCTATCGCGACGTCGTTGATAACTGCACTGATCCATCAATTCGGTGACAAGTAAGACGCCGAGTCCGCCGATATCACGCTCTTCGAGCGACAGAGATGTGTCTGGTCCTACTTGATCAAACGGGTTAAACGGTACGCCATCATCTGCAACGGTAATAACCAGTCGCTTGGCAGTAACGGATATGTCGATCTCGATATGATGTTCTTCGTCGTCATCAAAAGCATACGAAATAATGTTGTTAAGCAGGTCGTCGAAGGCGATGCAAACCTTCTGAGCGACACCTGCCGCAAGGCCGCGTTCTTCTGCAAATTGTGTGAACTCGGTGTTGATGCGTTCAATTTCAGCCAGATCTATCTCAGCTACGAGATGCAATTCGTCGGTGATGATTTGCCCTGGTGTTTGCTCAATTCGGAATGCCAGTATTGTGATGTCGTCTGCCTGCTCAGCGTCTGTGGCGAACTTCTCGACGTCACTCAAAACCTCACCGGTCAGTTGGTCAGGGGTGTTGTCCGCTTTCCTGAGGAATTCTTCCAGTCGATCCTCGGAATACAGTTGATTCGATGTGTCCATTGCCTCCGTGACACCATCGGTGAACAAAAACAGCGTATCTTGCTCGCCGATTTGAACCTGATCTTCCCGGAAGGCGACACCCTCTACCGCTCCGATAATAGGGCCGTGCCTCTGATCGAGGCAGTCGAGCTTGCCATCATGTCGAAGAATGTATGGCGGATTGTGACCCGCATTCGTAAAGCGGAGTTCACCTGAACGCACATTCACAATAGCGACAAAAAGCGTCACAAACATGCACGCCGGGTTGTCTGCACTGAGTTCTTCGTTAACTCGGGTAACGATGCTTGCTGGAGAGGAGTCGTCCGCTGCCTGTGTCTTGATCATTGTTTTCGTTACAGCCATGAACAGGGCTGCAGGTACGCCTTTTCCGGAAACGTCTCCAAGTACCAGGCAGATTTCGTCTTCGCTGACGAAAAAGAAATCGTAGAAGTCGCCACCTACTTCACGCGCAGGCTTCAGCAGGGCGTGAATCGAAAACTCAGTTCGTTCAGGAAAAGGGGGAAAGTCAACAGGCAGCATACTCATCTGGATGTCGCGACCGACATTCAATTCCTGCTGCATGCGTTCCTTGTGCTTCTTGATGATGTCGAACGCCGATTGCAGCTGATCCATGCTGTTTTTCAGTGCAAGGTGAGTGGCAACCCTGGCCTTGAGGATCGGCGGGTTGACTGGCTTCGTCATGTAGTCCGCGGCGCCAAGCTCAAATCCCTGTGCCTCATCAGTCGTCTGGTCCATTGCGGTCAGGAAGATAATCGGCACATCTTTCGTTAGCTCATTATCTTTCAGTCGTCGGCAAACCTCATAGCCATCCATGTCCGGCATCATGATGTCCAGCAAAATGAGGTCGGGCGACTGCTTCTCGGCAATCTTGAGAGCCATCGGACCGCTGGTGGCTGCTTTGACGATGTAATCGGCGCTCAGGATGCCCTTGACGACGTCGAGATTCTCGGGTGTGTCATCGACCGCAAGGATCGTAAATTTTTCAGTTGTCTCAGGCATGAATCGCTATGTTTTAGTTGAGGCAATCATCAATTTTAGCGAGCAGGGTATCGGGGTTAATCGGCTTGGTGATGTAACCCACAGCACCTGCCGCAAGTGCATCTGCTTCACTTTCAGCATCACTTTCCCCCGTCAAAAAAATAACCGGTATTCCGGCAGATGCCGCATCTGACTTCAGTTTTCGGCACACCTCAAAACCATCCATTTTCGGCATCCGGATGTCCAGTAGTATCAGGTCAGGTGGCCGCTTTTCGACGATCTTCAGAGCCATCATGCCATTGACCGCGGCCTTTACGACGAATTCGGGAGTCAATAACCCCTTAACCACATCAAGGTTTTCGGGTGTATCGTCAACGGCCAACACGACCGGTTTTCTCTCCTGCTCGTTCACTCAGGTGTAATCCTTGCTATGAGTTTGCATCGAGAATTGGCTTGAGTTCTTCGGCTGCTGCTTCGAAATCATACTGTCCTACCCGTTTTCTCACGGACATCAGAGAATCATACATTTCGGTGCCCTTGGTTTGGGCGATGAGCTCATCGAGGAGCTCCTCGGACTCGGTGTCGTAATCTTCCAGCTTGTCCAGCAGCGCCTGCAAGCTCTCGCCGATGTCGTCGGGAATTACGCCAGTGGCGGCAGATTCGGGCTGGCTCGCTGCAGCCAGGTCAGCAAGCAGTCCGACAATCCGATTGAGTTCCTGCTCGGCCGCCGACAACAATGTGTCCGGTAGGTCGCCAGGCTTTTTCTTGAGTGATGACTCAAGCTTTGCCGCGGTTTCCTGTAGGTCATCCGCACCTATCGCACCGCCGACGCCTTTCAGCGTGTGCGCCAGGCGCACGGAGAGTTCGTTGTCATTATCAGCGAAGGCCGAGCGAATCTCGCTAATCGCATCAGCCTGATTCTCTGCAAATTTATTCAGCAGCTTCAGGTAGGAACCAATATTGCCGCCAACTCTCGCGAGGCCCGCTTCGGTATCAACTCCCGCGATTTCTGGTAGTTCAAGCGAATCGGCAGCTTCGTCACCCGGTGCGTCAGGAACATCCCGCTCCTTGTGTTCGACCCACTTTAGCAGTGTTTCAAATAGAACCTTTGGAATGATCGGTTTGGCAATGTGATCGTCCATGCCGGCTTCTTCACAGCGTTGCCGGTCTTCATGCGTCGCGTTTGCCGTCATTGCAAGTATAGGTAAACCCTCGTGTCGTTTGTCCTTGCGAAGTTCACGCGTTGCAGTGAAACCGTCCATTACCGGCATCTGCACGTCCATCAGCACGCAATCGTACTGGTTCTTGTCGAGCATCTGCATTGCTTCTTTGCCATGGTTGGCAATATCTACCCTGAAGAGTGCCTGCTCCAGTAATTCGCGTGCAACCTGCTGATTGATCTCGTTGTCCTCGACGACGAGCAACGATGCTCCCTGTATCGGCTTCAGGGCCTCCAATTCTGCCTGTCGTCCTGAAAGATTCTGCATACCTTCCCTGGCAACGTGTTGGCCGAATGCATCCATTACGGCATCGAACAGATGCGACGGGCTAACGGGTTTGGCCAACAACTTATCGACAAATTTGGCGCCGGGCCTGTCTGTTAATCCACTCGTGCCGAACGCCGTTACAATGATGATGTGAGGGTCTTTCGGCAGCTTCAGATCCTGCTTGATCTTTTGTGCCGCTTCGAGGCCGTTCATGCCTGGCATGAGCCAATCCATGACTATCAATTCGGGAGCATCTTGCCCTGATTCGAGGATACGGATAGCTGCTTCGGCATCTTCAGCGGCGGCGACTTCAAACGTAAACGACTCCAGGTAGGTCGTGAGGATCTCCCTGGACGTCGAGTTGTCGTCCACAACCAAAGCGCGGACGTGCTGGAGATCAGGGATGGGTATGTGTGAACGACTATCCTCCTCCTCTCCGATACCGAGGTTTGCAGTAAAAATGAAATTACTGCCTACACCCGGTTTGCTTTCAACATGGATGTCGCCACCCATCATTTCAACGAGCTGCTTGGAAATCGCAAGACCCAGACCGGTGCCGCCATACTTGCGTGTTGTTGACGTATCGGCTTGCGAGAAGGATTTGAAGAGCCGGCCTTGTTGTTCTTCGTTCATGCCGATGCCGGTATCACGTACCGAAAACTGCAACGTGATGTCGCTATCACGTTTATCGATGACTTCGATCTGGACGACGATCTCGCCAGACTCCGTAAACTTGACGGCATTATTGACCAGGTTGACCATGACCTGGCCGAGACGCAATGCGTCGCCAACCAGAACGGGCGGCACATCCGGCGCACGTGAGAATAGCAGTTCCAGTCCTTTCTCCTGTGTCTTGACCGTGACGACGGTCGCCAGGTTGTCGAGAACCCGGTCAATCTCGAAGGGCAGTGACTCCATGTCCAGCTTACCGGCTTCGATCTTTGAGAAATCGAGGATGTCATTGATGATGCCCAACAACGCTTCGGCAGAGGAGTGAATTTTGCCAAGGTAATCTTCTTGTTTGGGACTTAGTTCGGTACGCAGGCACAGATCACTCAAACCCATGATTGCGTTCATCGGTGTGCGAATTTCATGGCTCATGTTGGCGAGGAAATCACCCTTGGCCTGATTCGCGGCATCGGCCGCTTTCATTGCCTCAGCTAATGCAAGCTCGCCTTTCTTTTGCTCAGTCACATCGAACATCGTGCCGTCGCCAAATTCGGGGTTACCTTCATCGTCGTAGGTAGCGACGCCGCGGCTGTTGATCCATCGGACACCGCCGTCTCTGTGGATGATTCGGAACTCCTGTTCGAATGTTTCTCGGGCAGCGACCGCATTATCCAGGTCCTTTCCAACCCACTCCTGATCATCGGGATGAATCATGTCGCCAAAATTCCGCTTGCCTGACATGAAATCGGCGGCCGGATAGCCCGTAAGTTCCGCGTAGTACTCACTGTAGAAGATCGTTGTGAAATCCTCATCGAAGCGGAAGCGATACACTGCGCCGGGAATGTTCTCCACCAAGGTCGACATTTGTTCTTTCGCAGCCAGAATTTCTGCTTGCGCTTTTTCTCGATCGGTTATGTCCTTAACAAACGCGGAATAGAATATTTCGCCGTCGATTTCGTTCTTGGAAACACCGACTTCTGCGGGAAAAACAACACCGTCCTTAGTCAGACCGAACAGATTCAGGCCACGACTCTCCATGTGGATGCCTTCCTGTTGAGCATCCCGAAATCTGTGAACATTCGTAAGATGATCTTTGCGTGCGTATTCCGGAATCAGCATGGTGATTTCATTACCCAAAACTTCTGCCGCACTGTAGCCCCACATTTCCTCGCATGCCGGGTTAAAGCCGACGACCACTTGACGGTCATCAATCGTCAGGATTCCGTCCGTAGCATTTTTCAGGATCAACTCTGTTTGTTTGGTCGCCTTCTTCAGATCCAGAGTTCGTTCTTCGACTCGATCTTCCAGCTCGTCCCTGGCCTTCTTCAACGCCTGGTTCGTGCGCTCACCTGTGACCAGGATAAACAGGGCCCCGCCGAGTGACAGGAACAGCGTTACGCTCAGGACGCCGATTGCTGTTAGTCGAACGGTATAAAAAGTCGATAGTGCCTCAGCGACATCGATTTCGCTTGTGAGCCCGAGTCCAACCTGGCCATCCCAAAGCCATGCCCCGTAAACCGGTACACCTCGATAGTCTCGATAGCCAGTCATGTCGCCATCTGTGGAAGAACGCTCTCCTGTTCTATCGGCGCCGGCAGAAATCGCACTTTCCGCCATCAGCGTCAACGGCAGTTCATCTGGCCGCACGGCAGGTCGAAACCCTTCCGTCATACTTCCGCCCGGATCACGAATCTGGATATTCATGATGCTGGACTGGCCTTCTTCGAGCAGGTCGATTTCCCGCAGGCCAGCTTCGAAGCGACTGGCGGACACCATTATTCCAGTTTGGTCGAAGGCGTAACTTTCACCACTCTCGCCGACTCGTGAGAACTGCAGGACGCGGGAGAAACCCTCGGCAGGATCGAGTCGTTTTGTAAGCGCAGCGATGACCTCGCCAGTAGCGTTCCGAATCGGAACTGCAATAAACAGGCTCAGCGAGGTCTCGGCACTTGCTTCACCGATGCTCACATCAGAGAAAATTGGTGGTACGAAAACGGATTCGCCACTAAAAACCCGATCCAGTAGCTCCTGCCTTTGCTCGGCGATCAGATTGCGGGTACCTATATTGGTATCTCTGGCGGAGCCGATGCTGACACCATTGCGATCAATGATGAAAAAGCCCAGTCCCAGGTCAGCCTCATTTTGACTCAGCGTGCTTCGGACAGCCGCTAATGCATTCGAATTAAGCAGAGCGGTTGGATTTGTGGCGACACTTAGAAGGTTTTCAGATTGCTGAATCAATTGCGGGTTCATTGCTATCTGTTGCAGAACACCCTGTTGCAATTCAACCCAGACACCGAGCCTGTCCGCTGTGGAAATGAGTACATTTTCGAGACTGCTGGCGGTATCGCGCAGGATTTTTTCTTTAATTCTATCTAGCGCTAATGAACCAACAATTGCGACAAGCACAACGAAGAAACTGAGGAAGCCAAAGATAAGAATCCGAAACCGTCGCGTGCCCGTTTGCAGAACTTCGCCATCATCTTTGGCAATTCGGCGGCTGACAAAGTTCAGCAGCATCAAGAGCACGAAGATGCCGAGTGCGCCGCCCAGTAGCCATAGTGCTGTACTCGGCGATTGATCTGCAATGACAGATTCTTGCTCAATGCCAAGCCACTTCTTGCGGAGCTCAGTGACCTCAGTTTCATCCAGCGAATCCATTGATTTCTGCAGAACATCTCGCAGGATCGGCCAGTCTTTGCGGACTCCCATGGATGGGCTTTCTGCGACTTCGGGATCAGCACTCAAATATGCTACTCGCAGCCCTGGTAGGCCATGCTGCTGCATCAGGTAGTTCAGGGCTGCGAAGTCGTCCATCGTTGCATCGGCTCGGCCTTCAAGTACGGCATATAGCGTATCAAGCAGATTGTCTTCAAGGACCAGTTCAACATCGGGATACTGCTCTTTGAAATATTCCTCAGATGAGAATCCCCTGGTCGCGGCAACCCTCAATCCTCGCAAGTCATCAATCGAGCGAATCTGCAGGTCAGGATCTTTGACGATTATTGCGGCCGATATCTGGGCGTACGGCATGGTGAAATTGACAATCGCTCTGCGCTCTGGCGTTTCCGTCGTGTTCAGCATGACGTCCAGTTCATCGGACTGGATCATGACTTTGAATTCGTCCCAGCTCGGCCCGGAGATGTATTCCACGCTGAGACCGGCCTGTTTCGCGACAAGATTCATATAGTCGATCGAGAACCCGGTCGGTTGCCCGTTGACGTTGAAATTGTACGGCGGCCACGCCATCTCATTGTGAGCCCGGATCACCGGGTGATCGGCGATCCACTCTTTTTCCTCAGTCGTCAGTTGTATTAAGCTCTCAACGGAGGTCCGGTCGCCTGTCGCACCAAGCCACCTGGCACGAAGTAGCTCGATTTCGGATTCTTCGACCGCATCCATACCTTTTTGGAGTATGTCTCTCAGAATTGGTGCATCAAGACGGACGCCGATGGCATTGATCGATTTAGATTCTGAATCTCTGGCGACCAGAGCAATTCGCAATCCCGTAAGCGTATTCTCTTTAATCAGGTAGTTAACGACCGGGTAATCGTCCACCATTGCATCCGCACGGCCTTCGAGGACGGCGTATAACGCACCGAGGGTGTCTGCACTTTTGACGCGATCTATTTCAGGGTGGTCGCGTGCCAGCAATTCATCCGTCAAGAAACCTTCGATGACTGCCACCGTTTTGCCGTGAAGATCCTGATATGACTGCACATGTAAGTTAGGGTCGTTAACCACAACCGCAGTCGGTGTTTCCAGGTACTGCTCCGTGAAATGCAGGTAGCTGGATCGATTCGGAGTTGGCGTAATATTCAGCATGACATCCAGGCCACCAGCTTGGATCATGTCGAGAAATTCCTGCCACGTCGGTCCGCTTACGTATTCAACCTGCAGGCCGACGTTGCCCGCAACCAGGTCCATATAATCGATGGAATAACCCGCGGGTTGCCCGTTCTTGCTGAAGTTAAATGGCGGCCAGTCAGTTTCGCTGTGGACCCGGATGATTGGATTATCCGCAATCCACCGGCGTTCCTCAGCGCTGAGCCCGGCTCCCTGATTCTCTGCTAGTGCAGTGCCGAGCCATTGTTGCCGCAACGCGGCAGCTTTCGACAGATCAAGGTTGTCCATCGCCTTCTGTAAGATGTTTCTGAGAATCGGTTGATCGATGGCAGTCGCGATGCCCATGACGGATGCCATATCTGTATCCACCGAGATATTCTCAATACTCAGGCCTGGCAACCTGCTTGATTCGAGCAGATGGTTAAGAACGGAGAACCCTTCGAGCGATGCGAACGCTCGTCCATCGGCTACCGCGTGCAGGCAGGCCGTCGCATCTTTTAGCAGGAGAAGATCTATTTTTGGATAGCCTTGTTGAAGGAATTCCTGGCTCGATGATCCAAGTGGCAGACACAGCGTGCGATTAGCCAGATCATTGAGGGATTTGAGACCAGTTACCTGCTCTTGAACGGCGAGCACGGGTGAAGTAATGGCATACGGGTCGGTGTACAGCAGGAATTCGCGACGGGCCGGCGTGTCGACGATGTTCAACATGACATCGAGATCGCCGGATCGCATCATGTCGAGGAATTCGTTCCAGCTTGGTCCGGTGACGAATTCGACTTCCAGCCCGGCCTGCTCTGCCAGCAGTCGTATGTAGTCGATCGAAAAACCGCTTGGTTCGCCATCGACGCTAAAATTAAACGGCGGCCAATCTGTCTCGTTGTGTACACGGATAACCGGGTGCCCTTCGATCCATGCTCGCTCCTCGACGTTGAGGTCGAGATCAGGAGATTGCGCGAAAGCGCCGTATGAAATTAGCAGTGCACAAAAGCACGCAAGAAAGCGCACCGAAAGACTCGATACCGATACCAAGTGATTTCCCCAATGACTCGCCGACAGTATATTTCATGTGATTGAGCAATATCCACTAAGTCCAATTGCCGGGTCTGCTTGATCATTTGAGTGATGCAGCAATCAAGTACTAACTCCTAGCGGGCCTTCACCGTGACGTCGATGTTGATGGTCTTGCCATCACGCTGAACCACCGCCGGAACCGTGTGTCCGGGCGACAAGGTCTTCAACAGATCCGAGTAGTCCGTCAGGTTTGCGATCGTAGCGTCGGCCAGACCGACCAGCACATCGCCAGCTTCGATCCCGGCCTGGGCGGCCGGAGATCCTGGCACGACAGCATCCACCCGAACACCTTCTCCCTGGTAGGAAAAATCGGGCACGGTACCCACCGAAACACGCCGTTGCCCAACCGCATCGGCTTTGCCGGCTTCGGCCGGCCTCGAATGCGCGGCACCGTCAATCGTAATGGTCATCGGTTCTGGCCGGCCGGCGAGATACGTGACTGCTTCCTTAACAAACATTGCAACCTTGATGATTCCCGCGCCATCGATCTTGTCTACGGTATCGCTCGGTCGATGGTAATCCAGGTTTGCACCGCTGGAGACCTGCACGGCGGGCACTCCTTTCTCGATGAAACTCTCATGATCCGACGATGCGAAGTTCATGGTGATACTTTTCGAGCCGATACCGGTTGTAAATCCGATGCCACGAAAAATATGTGGCCACTCGCTCGCGCTGCCGGCGCCGAAGACGGAAATGTCCTTTCCTTCCAGCCGTCCGATAGTATCCATGTTGACTACGCCGATGATCCCGTCGAGCGCTACCGGTAGCGGATGCTCCGTATAGAATCGAGACCCTAATAGACCGGCTTCCTCGCCACTGAACGCGATGAACACGATACTGCGTTCCGGTGCTGGCTCGTCCGCGAGTAATTTCGCGAGTTCGATCAATACTGAGACACCACTGGCATTGTCGTCCGCGCCGTAGTGCATTGCGCCTTCGTCGCCGGCGTGGACGTCGGGCCAGCCATGGCCGAGGTGATCATAGTGAGCCGTAACCAGAACGGCTTGTCCCGCAAAATCCAAATTGCTGCCAGGGATAACACCGATAACGTTTGCAATGTCGTGTGGTTTGCCGTCCTCACCTTCATCGACACTAAACGTCTGCAGATAACCGTCATCATCACCAGCCGGAGCGAGACCGATCTCCTCGATTTTCTCGACAATATAGTCCGCTGCTTTTTCCAGTCCCGGTGTGCCGAGGCCGCGTCCGCCCAGTTCACTGGATGTCAGGTACTCAATGTGCGCGAGTAGTTGTCCGCTCGAAAACAGCGGGGGAATTTCGGCAAGCGCCTTGCGCGGTGGAGGCATTGCTGCACGAACCGCACCGGCCGCTTGTGCTGCCGTGCTGCGCAGGTCTACTCGCATCGGCGAGTCAGTCGCGACCCATTCGCCCTTGACCATGTTGCTTGGCTCTGTGCCCTCGAACCCGAGGTAAGAATACTTGCCATAGTGAGGCAGTTTTCTGCCCATGCCGGCCAATGCTTCGGCGGGGTCGACGATGATCCAGCCAACAGCTTTGCTCACATTTTGTGGATGTCGTTTGATGAGAACCGTCGAGTGATCCTGCAGCGATATTTCCTGGCCCTGGGGGGCAATGGCTGTCTGTGAAAACTTCAAATCCAGGGCCTGATCCGATTCGAACAACGTCCGGGCATGCTGGTTTTCCTTACCGAAGAACCACACTGCCGTGTCCGCGGGGATCGTATCAATATCGGTTTCCGATACGACCGTGATGACATGCGCATCACTTTGCCATCCATCGATGAGCTGCCGGTAACCGGCCACCAGCTCCGAATCCGGATCTGCGCCTGCAGGCAGTACCGCAATAATTTCTGGCTCGCCGAAGATCTGGCCGATCGATGGCGCTGTCTCCTTGGGATCCAGCAAACGAAACACATCGAATTCCGGATCAATATCCAGCAGCAACGGTTCAGCGGTGGTTGTTAGCTCGAAGGAGGTGGTCTTTCCGGTCATGCTGATTGTCGCAAGCTCTGAACCAGCTGCTGTCGTAATGCTGACCGGCACGTCGAACTGGTAAGCGGGACCATCCTGAACCTGGGCCAGCTCACCGCTGATCGTGTACTGTTCGCCGCTCTGCTGAACGTCGACGTTTTGGACGCGCAGGTTCGTTGCACCGGTCCATTCGACCCACTGTTCGAAGAAGGTGCCAAGATCTTTCTCGCTGACGGCCTCCAGCGCTGCGCGGACATCGCCGAAACTGGCCTGGCGGCCGTTGTTGCTGCGGTAGAAGCGAGCCAGTCCCTGCTTGAACAACTCATCACCGATTTGCAGGCGGAGCATATGAAAGCCCATCAGGGTTTTGCCGTAGCCGATAGCTTCGGTCGCGGCATTGTGACGGGAGCGGAACTCGGTCAACGGGATGTCCCGGTCTTCCTTGACGAAGTCGCGGTATTTTTTCAGTGTATCGCGCCGGTATCGAGCGCCGTTGCCGCGCTGTTCCTGAATCAGGTGATCCGCCATGTAGGCGGTGAGGCCTTCGCACCAGTTACCGCTCGCGTAATCGACGAAGACCGAATTACCCCACCAGTTATGCAGAATCTCGTGTGGATAGGACGACGTCAGAATAAACGGGAAACGAATGATCTGCGGTCCGAGCAACGTGAAGGACGGCATGCCGTAACCGGTCTCCCAG
>Ga0055584_100002662_pt1 | contig 17638 bp, 12 predicted proteins | sample OSDHelmetaG_FD_58716 | JGI IMG/M metagenome (GOLD analysis project Ga0055584, IMG submission 58716) | Pelagic marine sediment microbial communities from the LTER site Helgoland, North Sea, for post-phytoplankton bloom and carbon turnover... | ecosystem: Environmental > Aquatic > Marine >... | reverse complement strand
TCAAGCCGCTCGCGTTCACCAAGACTTTTGCCCTTGTTGCCTCAATCATCGTCGCCTTGACCTTGATTCCGCCGTTTGCCCACCTGCTGTTCACCAATCGGATTTCCTCCCTGACTCTGCGGCGCATCCTGTTCGCTACGGTGGCAATGGCCGGTGGCGTCTGCCTCCTGTTCCTGCCGTGGTGGGTGGGGACGATTCTGCTGGTCGGCGGCGGATACAAGCTGCTCGAAACCTGGCTGCCGGAGAAGGCAAACGCTTTCATCCAATCTGCGTTCACCTGGCTGCTGGTCGCCGCCGTCACGCTTCTGCTGACGCAAGACTGGCTGCCTCTTGGTCCGGAGAAGGGCCTGGCGCGAAATCTCATCATGGTTGCCGGCGTGATCGGTGGCTTGTTGCTGTTGGTGCAGGGATTCCTGCGCGTGTATTCACCGATCCTGCGCTTTGCCCTCGCCCACAAGATCACCTTCATGACCCTTCCGGCCGCACTGTTGTTGATCGGCGCCATGGTTTGGCTGGGCTTTGATCGCGTCTTTGGCTGGGTTCCCCAGAAGGTCAGGACACTGGCTCCGGTATCGTGGGTCGCCCACCAGTTCCCCGGCCTGGGCAAGGAATTCATGCCCGACCTCGATGAAGGCGCCTACCTGTTCATGCCCACCACCATGCCACATGCCTCGATCGGTGAGGCGTTGGACGTGTTGCAGAAACAGGATCTCGCCATGCAGGCCGTTCCGGAGATCGATCTCGTGGTCGGCAAACTTGGCCGGGCCGAAAGCCCGCTCGATCCTGCGCCTGTCTCGATGTTTGAGACCGTCATCAACTACCGACCGCAGTTCCTCATCGACCGCAATGGCAAACGCCTCCGCTTCAGGTTCAATCCCGGCGAAAACGATCTCTTCCGCGACCAAGCCGGCCAACCGCTCAGCGCCACCGATGGCAAGCCCTACACCGTCCGCGGTAAGTTCGAGCGGGACGCCGAGGGCCGACTGATCCCGGACGACCGTGGCGCCCCATTCCGCCTTTGGCGCCCGGCCCTTGATCCCGCCCTCAACCAAGACCGCTCACCATGGCCTGGCATCGGGAAACCGGATGACATCTGGGAACAGATTCTCCAGGTCACGATGATCCCCGGCACCACCTCGGCACCCAAACTGCAACCCATCGCCGCCCGCATCGTGATGCTGCAAAGCGGCATGCGTGCCCCGATGGGAATGAAGGTCCGCGGACCGGATCTGGAGACCATCGAACAGGTTGCGCTCGAACTCGAAGGCCTCCTCAAGCAGGTCCCCTCCGTCGCCGCCGACACCGTGGTAGCTGATCGCATGGTCGGCAAACCCTACCTCGAGATCGATATCAATCGCGAAGCCATCGCCCGCTACGGCCTCCACATCAACGAGGTCCAGGACGTCATCGAAATCGCCATCGGCGGCAAAAAGCTCACCACCACCGTCGAGGGACGCGAACGCTATCCCGTCCGCGTCCGCTATCCGCGCGAATTGCGGGATTCCATAGAAGCCCTCGGCCGTATCCTCGTGCCGGCTGCCGACGGTTCCCAGATTCCGCTCACCCAACTCGCCGAGATCCGCTACCTCCGCGGCCCACAGGTAATCAAGAGCGAAGACACTTTCCTTGTCGGCTATGTCGTCTTTGACAAGAAGCCGGGCTACGCGGAAGTCGACGTCATCGAACAATGCCAGGCCTTCCTCAAGGCCAAAACAGAAGCCCGTCAGTTCAACATTCCGAAAGGTGTCAGCTACCGCTTCGCCGGTGCCTACGAGAACCAGCTCCGCGCCACGAAGAAACTCATGTACGTCGTCCCGATCGCGCTGTTCGCGATCTTCATCATCCTCTACCTGCAATTCCGCAGCAGCATCACCGCATCCCTGATCTTCAGCGGCGTCTTCGTCGCCTGGTCCGGCGGCTTCCTCATGCTCTGGCTCTACGCCCAACCATGGTTTCTCGACTTCAGCGTGATGGGCATGAACCTGCGCGAACTCTTCCAAGCCCATCCGATCAATCTCAGCGTCGCGGTCTGGGTCGGCTTCCTTGCCCTCTTCGGCATCGCCACGGACGACGGCGTCGTCATGGCCACCTACCTCGACCAATCCTTTGAGAAAAACAAACCCACAGGCCGCGACGCCATCCGTGCCACCGTGTTGGAAGCCGGCAACCGCCGCGTCCGCGCCTGCCTGATGACGACCGCAACCACCCTTCTGGCCTTGCTGCCAATCCTTACCTCCACCGGCCGTGGCTCCGACATCATGATCCCGATGGCCATCCCCACCTTCGGTGGTATGACCGTCGCCCTGCTGAGCATGTTCGTGGTTCCCGTGCTGTATTGTGGAGTCAAGGAATTGTCAGCAAAATGCCGACAATCTCCTTAGCGGATTCATTTTGCATGCGGGGAACATGTCCTGAATACTGACGGATGGCATGGAGAATACGGCACGCATACGGGTGGCGAACCGCAATAAACCTTCGCGTCGTGATCTTTCCCGAGTCTTGGACGAAGCCGGATACGAGGTCCTTGAAGTGACGGATGGTCGGGAGGAGATGGCCGAAGGCAAACTCCTGAAGAGCCTCGTGCGCGGGAAGCCCTTGCGCGCATGGCTGGCAGAACTTTGCCACAGTTATGAGGCCTTGCACCCGTCTGCGTTATGCTCGGCACTCCTGTTGATCGACGTCCGGCTGCGCAGTGGAGCGGGCCCCAGTCTGCCGGACGCCTATAACAAGGTTGTGGATGGGGTTATACCCGGGGAAGCCGTGGGTTCCTGTGGCACGGCCGCCCATCGGGGGGAGGCGGTGATTGTCAGCGACATCGCCAGCGATCCGCTCTGGAAAGATTTTCGGGAATTGGCAGAAGCCCATGACCTGGCGGCTTGTTGGTCCATACCGATCATCGGCAGCACCGGCGAGGTACTGGGTACGTTTGCCGTATACTACCGGCAGCCACGCGAACCCGAACCCAACGAACGGGGTCGGCTGCAGAATTGGGCCGATCTGGCCGCCCTGGCGATCGAACGGGAGCGTACCGACGCCGCCCGAAACGAATCTGAAGAACGCTTTCGTCGCCTCATTGAAAACGCGCCGGAAGCCCTGCTCCTGTTCGACGTGGAATCCCGCAAAATTTCGTTCGCGAATGCGACGGCGGAAGAACTGTTCAAGATTCCGGCGGCCGAACTGCGCCAACTCAGCCCGGCGGATATCAGCCCTCCCACCCAACCAGATGGGCGACTCTCCGCCGAAAGCGCGGCCGAGCTAATCGCCGAAGCCATTTCCGGGGGGACGCCGTTCTTCGAATGGACGCATCGCGATTCCGAAGGTCGGGACATTCCCTGTGAAGTACGCCTGTTGCGATTGGAAATCAGCGGCCGCGTGGTGGTGCGTGGCAGCGTTCTCGATATCTCTGAACGAAAACGCGCAGAGGCTGCAGTCCGCGAAAGTGAGCAACGTTTCCGAACGGTCGTGGATGCCGTGCCCGATTTGATTTTCATCAAGGATTGTGAAGGCCGATTCGTTGCCTGCAACCGGGCCATGGCAAGCGCGCTGGGAGCGGACAGCGTCAAAGCAATTTGCGGCCGCACCGCCGGAGATTTTCATCCCACCGACAAGGCGAATCGCTACGCGGCCGACGATCGGGCGGTGATCCGCGACGGGCGCCCCATTCTCAATCGTGAAGAGGAACATACCCAGGCCAACGGTTCGTCGCATCTGTTGCTGACCAACAAGATTCCCCTGCGAGACAGCGAGGGCAAGGTGGTGGGTCTGGTCGGTGTGGCCCGTGATATCACACAAACCCGACAACTCGAAGAACAGCTCCGCCAATCACAAAAGATGGAGGCGATCGGCCAGCTCGCCGGCGGCGTGGCGCACGACTTCAACAACCTGCTCACGGCGCTTATCGGTCAGGCCGAATTGTGCCAGATGGTCGAAGATTTGCCTCCCGATGTCATCGACGGGCTGCGGGAGATTCGTATCAGCGCCGATCGCGCGGCCGCTCTCACGCGCCAGTTGCTCCTCTTCAGCCGCAAGCAGGTCATGCAGAAACGCGTGCACGACCTGAACGATATCGTCGCCCGACATTCCCGCCTGCTGCAACGGATCATCGGCGAGGATGTGCAGCTCGAACTGCGTCTTTTTCCACATCCGTTGATGATCAATGCCGACGAGACCATGGTGAACCAGGTGTTGCTGAACCTCAGCGTCAATGCCCGTGATGCCATGCCCGTTGGCGGGCGACTGGTCATCGCGACAGATACCCTGCAGCTCACCGCCGCGGATTTGGAAATTCATCCGAACACCCGTCCAGGCGGCTACGCCCGTCTGCGCGTGAGCGATACCGGCAGCGGGATCGAACCGACGGATTGCGCACGGGTGTTCGAACCGTTCTTCACCACGAAAGAGGTGGGCAAAGGCACGGGCCTCGGCCTCGCCACGGCCTTCGGAATCGTTCAACAGCACCACGGAACCATCCGAGTCGAAAGCGAAGTCGGCAACGGTACCGCGTTTGAGATCCTGTTGCCCGTGGAGGAAGAAATTGTCACCACCAAGGTAGGTGGCCCCGCGCCCCACAGTAAGGTGAAGGGTGGCACGGAAACCATTCTGCTCGCCGAGGACGATCCCCACGTCCGTCGCATGTGCCGCCGCATTCTCGACAGCGGCGGCTATCGCGTGCACCAGGCCGTCAACGGTGTCGAAGCCCGCAATCTGTGGGCCGAACATGAGGAAGAAACGAACCTGTTGCTGACCGACCTGGGGATGCCCGGCGGCGTGAGCGGACATCAGCTGGCCGAACAGCTGCGCGCCGACCAACCGCAACTCAAGGTCATCTACATCAGCGGCTACAGTAGGGAGATCGCCGGGCGTGAACTCGAATTGCGACCGGGTGAGAATTTTCTCTCCAAGCCGTTCACGCCAGTCGAATTGCTCCAGACGGTGCGGCGCTGCCTGGACGCCTGAGTCGATGGGTGGACCTCCCGAACGGGGCTTCCGCTTGACCTGCCCGATCCCGAAACGGGATAAAGGGTTCGCGGCGGCACACTCGACCCACTCATGACGAATCGAACTCCATCAATCGAAAAATTCTGGCAGGTATTCACTGATCATCACGTTGCCTTTGAGACGATGGAATCAGCCGATGAGCCAGACTATGTGCTGCTGCTGGAACGATTGCAGGAACTCTCGCCGGACATCTACTTCGAGTTCATGACCTCCCCAGAGGGTAACGAATTCGTCATCACCGCGGATGGGGAGCAATCGCTGTTTCCCCTGGTGGAGGAGATCATCGCTGCAGCTCCGAAACTGGATAACTGGAGCTTCTTCGCGCTCAAACCCCAGTTCGGTTTCCCGGAGCTCAGCGAGTGGGAAGGGGTCCGAATGCGCATCGCCAACGTCCGCTGTATCCTGCTCGAGTGCATGGACACGGACGAACTCGGTCTACGCCTGATCGTTCCCCATATTGACCCCGCCACAGAAGACTCCTTGCACAACGCTTTGCTGCGGGCAATTGACCACGGTTTGGGTGAACGGCGCTTCGCGGAAAGTTTCGACTTCACCGAACTCGTGAATCCGGCCGCTGCAGGAGGCGAATCCTTCCCGCTCGCCAGACTGGATGCCGAGCTTTCCCGTCATCAATCCGGAGAAGCCGCCGAATAGCCCGAATGCCACACTTCATACTCGATTGCTCACCGGACCTCTTTGCGAACTGCGAGCGCAAGCAGTTGTTGCAGAGGGTGAACGATGTCGCCCAAAGCACCGGGCTGTTCGCTCCGGCCAACATCAAGGTGCGCTTGCGGGTTTTCGACGATTATCTCACGGCGGGGAGCGACGATTCCTTCATTCACGTGTTCGCCTACATCATGGAAGGCCGCACGAACGAACAGAAGAGTGCACTGTCAATAGCGGTGGTGGGTGAATTGAAAACCATGTTCCCAGATGTCCCGGTGATTTCCCTGAACGTCATGGACTTCGAGAAGGCCAGCTACCACAACCGCGAGACGGTTTAGGTCGTATTGTCTGGCGAGGGAGCGGTTCAGCGTGAATATTTCCGGACATATCGATTGAGTCGCCGGAGGCGGTGTATCAGCCAAAAACGAAGGAACCCAGATGGTCGAGATTCAGAAAGAAGATATCACGCCAGTATGCCCGCATTGTGAGGAGGAAGTGGAAAAACTGATCGAGGTCGATCGCGGTTGGTTTTACGTGAACCGCGTATTCTGCTGCCCGCATTGCCGGAAAATTGTCGGCATGTCAGCTGGCGCCCAGTAGTACACCGATCCTAAGAATCAGCGCAACGAACGCGGCTGAATTCTAAGATCTGTCCATCAGCCGTGTCTTCATGTGGAACACCCATATGAAGACTTCTCAATCGCTGTTGGTGACACCGTTGGAATTCCCGCATCTACATGGTTCCAAAGTCATGCCCGTGTTTGAGGATGTCGAGGTGGCAATGACGTTCAATGTGAACAAGGTGATCTGGCTGACTGCGGGCGCTCTGAAGGAGCTACAGAACCTTCCGGTCCGGAAGATGGTGGGTAGTTCGGCAATTGCGAAAGACGGACGACTCGGCCAATTGACTCCCCATTTGTTGGCCGGCCACACCGCCGCAGACCGGCAGGATTATCCGTCCGACATGAGCCTTCGCGGCCTTCCGCCCAGTATCACCGCATCGTTGCGGCTAAGGGCTTGTGTCCGATGCGCGACCGACTAGTTTGATGGTAACCCCGATTATGAATGCCAAAGCCATTTCAGTCCTGCTCGTCCTCGCCGGTGTGCTGGGCGGATACAAGCTCGGTCAACTCTCCGCTCCCCCACCCCTTCCGCTGCTGCCAACGGACCGACCGATACCCGCAGCGGTCGCTCGCCAAGTCGTGCAACCCGAACAGACCGCCACCGCGATACCGTCGCCGACGGACGTAAACCTGATTGTCCGACGGATTCGGGCCGGTATGAAGAACAGCAACTCTTACCAACGTTCGGCCGCCGTCGCGGCGGCGGTTCGAGACCTGCCAGCCGATCGCGTTGCGGAAGTTTTCGGGCTGTTGCGGAATGACGTGAACCAAAGCTACGGCTATACAATCCTCTACGTGTTGATGCCCCGCTGGGCGGAGCATGATCCCGTGGCTGCTCTGGAGTTTGCCCAAGGGCTGAGCAGCTCGCGAAGAATCGCCGGTGTAAACGCAGTGCTGAGCGGTTGGGCCCGGAGCGATCTCGAGGGCGCGATCGCCTACGTCGAAGCCCTCCCGATCGGTCTGAAACGCACGGCAACCGCGGGGGCCATCGTGAATGCCATGTCCGAGCAGGACCCGGCACGGGCGCTGGCCTTCATCCAGAGTGAACGTCTGTCCTCCAGCAGTTCGTCCGGGCCCATCGCCAATGTATTCTCTGCCTGGGGCGAGACCGATCCGGCTACCGCCGCGACTGAACTCATGAATCTGCCTGGCGGCAAACAACGCGATACGGCGCTGCTTACGCTCGCTCAGAACTGGGCGAAGAACGATCCGCACGCGGCACTCGCATTCGTGCGAAACCTGCCCGCGACCAGCGGGCGACGTCGGGCGATGACCGCCGTGTTGGGGGAGATGACAACCACCGATCCATACGGAGCCGCCACGGCCGCACTGAATCTGAAGGGTTCCTCGCGACTCGACGCCGTCGCGACCGTATCGGCCCGCTGGGCGCAGCTTGATCTCAACGGAGCATTGATGTGGGCAAGCTCGCTTCCCGGAACTCCGGAGAAGAACCGGGCGCTGCGAGGGCTCGCCTACCAATGGGCGCGCGAGGATCCGCTGGCCGCCGCCGCCTTCGCCGAAACCCAACCCCTCGGCAAACATCGCAATGATCTCATCTCTGCCATCACCAGCACCTGGAGCGCTCATGATGGCGCGGCCGCTCTCGAATGGATCAACACCCTGCCACCGGGTACGGCCAGAAAAAGTGCCCTGACCAAGGCGATTGACAACGTGGCCAACCACGATCCGGCCACCGCCGCAAAGTGGCTCGCCGCGTTGCCGGACGAGAGCGCGCGCAGCGGTCTTTACGATGACATCGCCCGAACTTGGGCGCGCAGCGATCCCGCCGCCGCGATTGCCTGGGTGAAGACCCTGCCCAGCAGCGGACAAAGCAAGGCCTCGCGCGACATCGTCCGCAACATGGGTGCCGACAATTCCCACATGGCAGCTGAATTCATCGCCTCCCTCCCGGAGAAGGCCGGCTACGATCTCGTCGATGACGTTGCCAATCTCTGGTCCGCCGCCGATCCGGCCGCCGCCCGCGTCTGGGCTGAGAGCCTGCCCGTCGGCAAAAGCCGGGACCGGGCCTTCAGTTCGATCATCAGCACGATGACCGCCGCAGATCCCGAGGCCGCCGCGGCAATGGCGCTCGGTCTGCCGGAGAGTTCGCACAAGAACGGTGTCATCACCAGCCTGACCACCCGTTGGGCCGCCTACGATTCGGAGGCCGCCTTGAGCTGGATCGAGACGCTTCCAGGAGAGGAGCAGCGAATCCAGGCCATGCAGGGCCTGATCGGTGGCATTGCCTCCTCCGAACCAGAAACGGCCGCGACGTATGTCGCCTCGTTGCCACCGGGCACCGCCCAAGACAAGGCGGCCATCACCGTCATGAACCGCTGGGCTTCGGCCGCACCGCGTCAGGCCGCCCAATGGGCCGCCCAGTTCCCTGAGGGCCCGGCTCGACAGAACGCCATGCGCACCCTGATGAGCAATTGGGGGCGCCGTGACGTCTCCGCCGCCAGCCAGTTTCTCGGCACGCTCCCGGAAGGTACATCCCGTGCCCGGGCGATTGATTCGTTTGTTGATGCAGCCGATTCACAACACCCCGCCCGCGCCGCCGAATGGGTCACCGCATTGGAACCCGGTGATCGCACCTATGGAAAAATCGAAAAAGTCGCCCGCTACTGGATGCGCACTGACCATGACGCAGCCCTCGAGTGGCTCAAGCAATCCGGATTGCCCGAAGACCGACTGCAGAACGTGATCAACGGCAACCGGCCCAGCCGCAAGTCATCTTATCGCGGCGGGATCAATCTGCCATTTGGTGGGACTGAGCCAGACGAGTTGGAAGCGCTCATCTCGAGGTAAGAGGTCTTGAACGGTGACGTCGCCATAGGGTTCGCGACAACGGCAATGCGTCGGGAGCATTTTGAGTGCTCATGCGTCCAACCTTTATGCTCACCACGGAATCCCACGCGACGAACAGAGGAGGAACGCGGCCCCGTCGTAGGTGTCTCTTCATCGTGGCCGCGATGGTTTCAATGCTGTTGTTCGGTTTGGTTGTGCTGCGTGGGCCGAAGGTTGAATCGTACTATAAATGTCCATTGACCGGGCGGAATCGCATCGTCATTTCGTATGCCGGAATCACCACATCGGATCGAACGAGCACCAACGAGGTTTCCTTGTGGGCGGAAGCAAACAGCGTCCCCAATCTGATCGCTGCACAATGTGGCTGGACGCAAATCAGCACGGTCACAACGTATTGGTTTTCCCCGCCGCGCTTTGGCGAAAGCATGACCCACATGATCCCGCGAAGGATTCATCAGGATTCATTCAACCTCCCCGGAAAGACCCGGGAGGAAACACTGCGAGCCTACCAGACCGCCATCGTCACGGCATTCAATGCCGGCCAGTCGATCTGGCAGGTTCAGCAACAGTTTGTCGAATCCGTAGGGCCGTGACTCAGCGTGTCAGGATCTCGGAAAGGATACGGCCATCGGTATCTTTCATCCTTGTGCCCAGAAGCGCCGCGATGGTGGGCGCGACATCCATGTTGCTCACTTCCGGCAACACCTTGCCCTTGCGGATGCCGGCACCTGAAGCAACGAAGTTCGCATACATCAGCGGATGGGTGGTCAGATAGCCATGTGAACCACGCGGACCGGAGGTGGCCGAAACGACCTTGTCGCCGTTCGCGGATCCGGAGAACGAATAGCCGTCGGCCGCGGAAAGAAATATGTCCGGCGTCCGGGGATCTTCGCTGGGCGGCAGCTGTCCCACTTCGGCAAATCGATCCGTACCCAACACCGCTTCGACCCCTTCGACCTTGGCGAATTCTGCTTTCAGGGAACGGGTGAGATTCGCGCGGTTCGCATCATCGAGAATGTAGATCATGGCCGCTCCGCCTTGGGCGAGACAGTAGACCTTCTGTTCCACCGTACGCGGGCCGGCGGTCTTGAGCAGACCCTTCTGCTTCAGCAGCACATTGGGTTTGATCGAATTTGTGTAAGTGATGAACCCGTGATCTGCCACGACGAAGAATGCGGTATTTTCATAGATGCCCGCCGTCTTGGTGGCCTCGATGATTTCGCGCACACGATTGTCCGAATCGTTGCAGGCCCAATAAGCCTCCGGCGTATTGCGACCCGTGCCGTGTTCGAAGGAATCCACCGTCACGAGATGGATGGCGAGAAAGTTGGGTTTGTGGGTGGTGATCATGTGCTCGGCGATCCGCGTATACATCCAATCGCGTTGCGCCTTGCCGGCATTGCCCGCCTTGCACCACTCCATTTGTTTCTCATACGGAATGCCCTTGGCCTTCAGTTCCTGCAGGAGGCCCGGCGTGCTGGCCGATTCAAAAATCTTCTGATCGAACACATCGGGCAGCTGCCAATCCAGGGTGGCGGCATTCCGCGAGGCCGGCCAGATGACGCCGGCGGTCTTGAGCCCCGCCTGATGAGCCACATCATATACGGTCGGCACTTTCACAATCTCGTGCTTGTCGAACAGCGGATCGGGAATAAACGGGATCGTCTTCTTCGTCTTGCGATCAAAGTAGTTGTTCGCGATGACGCCGTGGCGGCCGGGTTCAACGCCCGTGACCAAGGTCGTATGGTTGGGCCACGTCACGGATGGGAACGAACACTTCATTCGCTTCGCCCGCGCGCCATTGGCCGCCAACGACCGGATTGTCGGCATGTGGGCGCGTGGATCGTCGAAGTAGTAGGAAGCCAAGCCGTCCACGCTGATCAGGATGACATGGCGGTCCTTGTGCGCGGCCTGGGTGGTGAATGCGGCGAGCAACAGAGTGAGGAGAATCAGGCGTATTTTCATGTTCGGGTTCATTTGGATGAATTCTTATTCGCGATCCAGCGGTCGAGCCAATGACCGGCGTGACCGGGCCAGGAAGAGATCTCGCTGTTCTTCACCCGTCGCAGTCCGTAGCCGTGTCCGCCGTTGCCGTAGACATGGATCTCGGCGGGGACCTGGTGACGTTTGAGTCCGGCGTAAAACAGCACGGCTCCCAGCGAGGACGATCGATCGTCGTCCGTATGCACAATGAAGGTTGGCGGGCAGGACCGGGGAACGGCCACCCCGTCCACCAGATCATCCTTCTCGGGATCATAAATGCGCCACGGATAGACCAGCATCGCGAAGTCGGGGCGAAACGAGATGTGGTCGACGGCATCAACAAGGTCGTAACTGCGTGTGGAGTCCGAGCTCAGCAATCGCGCGGCCACGTTTCCTCCCGCCGAAAATCCCAGCAAGCCGATTCGGTCCGTCTTAAGGCCCCACTTGGCTGCTCTGGCCCGCACCAGCGACATCAATCGTTGCGCGTCCTGCAGCGGGCGAATCCAACCCGGTTCGGTCTTGGAGAACGTGGTTCGGTAGCTCAGCACGAACGAAGTAACACCGTGCCGGGCGAGCCATTCCGCCGCTTCAGTCCCTTCTTTGTCGGGCACAACTTTGCCGAATCCACCGCCGGGCAGAATCACCACTCCCGTTCCGTTTGCTTGGTCGGGCACATGGACGGTGAAGGTTGGCCTCCGAATCTTGGTGACCCGGGTAACGGGTGGTTTTTCTTCCGGACGAAACGGCTGAACTTCGCCGGTGGCATGCGAAGTCTCTCCCGGAGCCCGATCGGGCCACACGGGCAACGGTTCACCGGAAGGGAGAATCGTCACCCAACCGAAGACGGCGCAAAGCAGAAGAACTCTCATGGATGGGATGCAGCGTTGCGGAGCCGGATCGGTTTCGCAATGAAACTCTTACGGGTTCCGAAACCGGTTGAACCGTCGTATGCTCCGCTCCATTCATGAGACAATTGCTGGTTCTATTTGCCGCCCTCGCAGGCCTTCACGCGGAACGACCGAACGTGGTCTTCATCCTCTCGGACAATCAAAGTTACTGGGAGTTTGGCTGCCACGGAAACCCGGTGGTCAAGACGCCGAACATCGATCGGCTGGCCGCGCAGAGTGTGGACTTCAGTCGTTTCTACGCGACTCCCTACTGCTCGCCGAGTCGGGCCGAGTTTTTGACCGGGCGCTACGCGATGCGCTACGGAATCTACAACACCATCGGTGGCGTCTCCCAGCTCCCCGGTTCGGCCACCACCATGGCGGAGATTTTTCGCGACAACGGCTATCGCACCGGGATGTTCGGCAAATGGCATCTGGGTGAATCCTTTCCCATGCGCCCGGAAGATCAGGGCTTCGACGAGGCGTTTTGGCACGGCGGCGGTGGCGTCGGTCAACTGCCGGACTACTACGGCAACACCCTCTTCGACACGACCTTCATCGAGAATGATCAACCCGTGCCGACCAAGGGTTTCTGCACAGACACGATCTTTGACCGAGCAATCCGCTTCATTGAGCAACATCGGAAGAAGAATTTCTTCTGCTATGTTCCCACACCGGTCACCCACAAACCGTGGGCGGCCCCGGACAAATACAAGAAGCCCTATGAAACCATGGGCATGAAATCCGGCGATGCAGCGGGATACGGCCAAATGACCAATCTTGACGAAAATGTCGGCCGCCTGCTCGCCGCCCTCGACAAACTCAAATTGCGCGACAACACCGTCCTGGTCTTTGCCACCGATCAGGGGATGGGGCGGGAGGCACCGGCCAAAGACATGTCATTGCCGCAGATCCGCGGCGGACATCGGGCGTATGATTGGGCCAACCAGGTCGCTTTCATGGTCCGCTATCCGAAGCGCGTGAAGAAGACCGGTTACGTGCAGGATCAACTCGCCGGAGCAGTGGATATTCTGCCCACGCTCGCCACCTGGTGCGGACTCAAACCGGCCAACAGTTTCGACGGAGTATCGCTGGCGAAGAATCTTGAGAATCCCGATCGCGCCTGGCCGGATCGCACCATGATCACGCAATGCCCGCGCGGTCGCGTTCCGAAAGAGTGGCACAACGCGGTGGTCCACAAACAGAACTGGCGGCTCACCGGGGCGAACGAATTGTTCGACGTCACCAATGATCCGCGACAGACCAACAACATCGCCACCCGACATCCGAATATCGTAGCTGAGCTCGGAAAGGTGTATGCGGCATGGTGGCGCGAGTTTGACTCCGACCGTCCGGGTATTCCTCGCGCGGTCATCGGCCATCCCGAACGTCCGGAAGTGCGACTGACTTCCATGGATTGGTATCAAGGCGCGTCACCGTGGAACCAGGGAAACATCCGTCGCGGTCGCGCGAAAGGCACTTGGGCAATCGACGTGGCCAAGACGGGTCGCTACCGGGTCGAGCTCCGACGCTATCCGCGTGAGGCGGATCTGCCGGCACAAGCCGTCTCCGCATCCGCCACGATCGGTGATGCCAAGGCAGCTCATAAACTCGAAGGCAGCGCGAAGTCGTCGGTATTCACCATGAATCTCACCAAAGGCAAACACGATTTCACCGGCGGCTTCAAAGACGCAAAAGGCAACGACATCGGTGCCTTCTTCGCCTACGTCAAAACGATCGAGTAGTGTTCCGACATTCGCGCCCAGCGCCAGCGGTCAACACTCCGGTGGGGAGAGCGTACCCGCGAGCCCTGCTCAGAGTCCCGAAGGGACGAAAGCGGTCTTCGTGTAGTTTGTATCCATCACTGTCGCCCTTTCAGGGCTTTGAAGTGGGCTCGCGGGTACGCTCTCCCCACCGTGGCGTTGACCGCTTGCGCTACGAAAGGACACGTTGCCTTTTGCCCGGCGAATAATCGCATCCGCATCCATATAGGGTTCATGTCCGGCTTCGCGCCAGACTTCGCGACCATTGGCATCGAGCAGTAACGTACCGTGTGAATCATCCCCGTGCGCCATGCCGAACCAACCCGCCCATTTGCGATCAGTATCCGATATCAACGTGCCGTTCAGCTTGAGTTCTGAGCCGGATTCGTCCTGCGGACTGATCACCAACAGATCGATATCTTGCGCCGCCAGAGCGCGATCAAACTTCTCCACCTGCTCATAGCAATGGGAACAGAAGAGACCGGTGATGAAAAGCAACACATTGGGTCGACCCTGAAGCCGCGCCAGATCCTTCGGCTCTTCCACCACAAGGAACTGACCCATCATTCCGAGATCCTCGTGCTCCATGATATGACAGTGATACATGTAAGGAACCTCCGGGTCGGCATGGCGATCGAAACGGGCAATGATTCGCACGGTCTCTCCCGCATGCACTCGCACAGTATCCTTCCAGCCCAGTTCCGTTCCCGTCGCGGCGCGGCCGTCGCGATCCAGGATCTGAAACTGAACCAGGTGAACGTGGAAGGGATGCATCTGCCCCGTCCTGTTCACGATCTCCCAGATTTCGGTATCACCCAGCCGCACGCGTTCGTCAATGCGGTGCATGCTCATGAGCTTGCCATTGATCGGAATGCCGCGACCGGGACCACCCTTGCCGCCGGGAACCGGGCGCCCATCGGCATCTCGCCGAGGTCCGCCCAATTGCATCCGACGGGTCTTCACCGCACTCGCCTCATCCAGCCGGACAATGGTATTCAGCTTTGCCGGAATATCGCTCACCGTAGACGTGATTGGCTTGGGGCGAAGCTGTACCAGATCAAAATGTCCGTTGCCTTCGCCGTCGAAGAATGCCTCGGCGGTCTCCAACCAACCGGCCTCCGGAAAACTCTTCAACAACACCGTCTCCTCATTGCCAAAATCCGCGACGACCTCCGCGCGTTCTCCAGGTGCCAGCTCCACCCTCCGGATAGGCACGGGTGACTCGAGAAATCCACCATCAGTTGCAATCTGATGAAACTCCCGGTTGTCCGAGAAACCGAGATGGTAGGTGCGGGCGTTCGAACCGTTCAACAATCGGAACCGCACCAAACCTCGTGGAACTTCCAGATGCGGATCCAGCGTCCCATTCACCAGTATGTGACCGCCGTAGGCGGGACCCTGACCGCGCCGGAATCGGAACTGGCCGTCACGATCGAATTCCCGGTCCTGGATCACCAACGGGAAATCATCAACGCCGTAGGTCTTTGGCAGGTTCAACTTCTCGCTGTTGTCGTCGTCGATCCAAAGCATACCGGCGATGCCCATGTAGGCGTGTGCTCCGGTGTAGCCGTGCGGATGCGGATGGTACCACATCGTACCGGCTTCCTGGTCCACCTCGAAGCTGGCCGTCCAAGATTCTCCCGATTTGATCTGTTGGTGCGGCGTTCCGTCCATGCGGGCCGGCACATGCATTCCGTGCCAATGCATTGTCGTCATCTCATCCAGCTGGTTGACCACGGTGAAATCTACCTGGTCACCACGACGCACCCGTAGAGTGGGACCCAGATACGGACCGTTGATGCCGGCTGTGCGGGCGATCTGTCCCGGGTGGAATTCACGTTCTCCCGGAGCCACCACCAGGCGGTATCTCTTTCGACCTTCAATCAACTCCCCTCTGAGTTCCGGGGGGATGATGAGCTTGTTCACGAAGGTCAGACCTTCATTCGAGTTGCGCCAGAAGATCAGCCAGTAGGAGAAGAGCAGCAATAGAATGGAAAACGCGACCAGCAACTGCCTCGTCTGGCGGGGCTTCAGGAGTATGACCAAGACTTCCCATGCCGTCCGGATCTTGGCGGTGATTCCGACCGTTGGCGGTCGTGTTTGGCTGGTGTCTTCCGAACTCATTCTTCGACGCGCAAGAATACGGACAAGTCTCAACCATGGCAACGTGCCTCAAATCTTGAATCCCTTCAGGATTCTGAAGTGGGCTCGCGAGTACGCTCTCCCCACCGAAGTGTTGACCGCTGGCGCTGGAGATGACGGCGCAAGTTGCGAATTGCGTCGGACATCGATGTTCGCGCATTTTCAATGCAGTTTGCCCACGCAATCCTCATCAACTGATCCGAATCGGCAGCAACTCAGCGTCTGGGATTCCGTCAGCATCATCGTCGGCATCGTGATCGGCGTCGGCATCCATGAGACAGCGCCCACCGTGTTCGCCATGTCGGGAAACGCGTGGACCGCAATGGCGTGCTGGATCGCCGGCGGAGTGCTCTCGCTGTTGGGAGCACTGTGCTACGCCGAGCTGGCGAGCGCCTATCCACGGTCAGGCGGGGAATACTGCTACCTGTCAAATGCCTACGGTCGCACGACCGGATTCCTTTTCGGCTGGAGCCAACTCACCGTCGTGCGGACGGGCAACGTCGGCATGATGTCGTTCATCTTCGCCGAATACGCGGCGAAGCTCTGGGGATTCTCGAGTTCGACCACCATCCTGCTCGCCATCGCCGCACCGTTGACATTCTCGATCATCAACATCCTCGGGGTGGCAATCGGCACGCGCACGCAGAATGCATTGACCATTCTCAAGCTCATCGGCTTTGGTTTGATCGCGATTGCCGGCTTGTTCTTTGGCGGCGAAACGTCGTCAGCGCCGGCCGTTGATTCGCCGGCAGCAAATCCCTCGCTGGGGCTCGCCATGTTGTTCGTGTTGTTCACCTACGGGGGCTGGAACGATGCCGTATTGGTGACGTCCGAAATCCGTGACAGTCGCCGCAATATCGTAAGGTCATTGATTATCGGGGTGGCGATCATCACCGGCGTCTATCTGCTCGTGAACGCGGCCTATCTGAACGCCCTCGGGTATGACGCAGCCCGACAATCGAATGGAATCGCCGCCGAGTGTCTGCGACTGGTCTTCGGCGACACCGGAGCCCGCATCATGTCGGTGATCGTCATGATCTCCGCTCTGGGCGCTGTGAACGGCATCATCTTCACCGGAGCCCGCATCTACGCGACCATGGGTGAGGATCATCGCTTCTTCGCCTGGCTTTCGCGCTGGCACCCAAAATTCGGCACCCCCGTCTGGTCTTTGATCGCCGAGTCGGCCATCACCGTGAGCCTGATTCTCGTGTTGGGAACCGAAGCGGGACGCGGTTTGATCGACACGGTTCTCAAATCTGCAGGTTGGGATGCCATCGCGTGGAGCAACCGTCCGTTCAACAACCTCTTCCAATGGTGTGCGCCGTTCTTCTGGATCTTCTTTCTCCTCGCGACGCTGTCTCTGTTCGTGCTCCGCATTCGCGATCCCGAACGAGAACGACCATTCAAAACACCGCTCTATCCGTTGACGCCGATTCTGTTCTGCGCTGCTTGTGGATGGTGTCTCTACTCCTCGGTCACCTACGCCGGCAAACTGCTGCTGCTGGGTTTTGTACCGGTCCTGATTGGTCTCGCCGTCTACCTCCTTTCTCCAAAGAGTGAGTTGCCTCCCGCGGCTGGCCGGTGAATCATCGTCGTGTGATCCAGCGAACCCTCGTCCTATTGATCGCCCTGACGGCACTGCCGCTCACGGCCAAGGAGCACCCGCTCAACGTCCTGTTCATCGCGGTGGACGATCTGCGACCTGAACTTGGTTGCTATGGTCAGCCGGTAAAGTCACCACACATCGATCAACTTGCGTCAGAGGGCA
>Ga0055584_100002660_pt1 | contig 17642 bp, 13 predicted proteins | sample OSDHelmetaG_FD_58716 | JGI IMG/M metagenome (GOLD analysis project Ga0055584, IMG submission 58716) | Pelagic marine sediment microbial communities from the LTER site Helgoland, North Sea, for post-phytoplankton bloom and carbon turnover... | ecosystem: Environmental > Aquatic > Marine >... | reverse complement strand
ATCCACCGCCCTGAATATTATAAGATTGTCGAGGAGGATGGCAAAGATTATCGAGGCATGGCAGAAATTATTATCGCTAAGCATCGTAGTGGTGGTGTCGGCGATGTCACACTTCGATTCCGCAAGGAGTTTGCTAAGTTTGAAAATGTAGAAGATAGTTCACTCGACTCACTGTCTGCAGGAGTCATGAGTTCATCTATCAATAACGAACAAAATGGCATTGCCAATGTCTCCTTGCACAACGACGATGAGATTGTCCCTCCGGCTCCGATGGCTGGAGGATTTGATATCTCACAAGTGCCTGATGCGGATAACAATATGCCTTTCTAGTTATCCATGTAAATTCTGCTACATTAATACTTTCCTGTTTGATTACTTTAAAAAAGTTTTGTACATTGCATCTAGATTAAAATTTTAAAATAAAGACTATGCTAGGTGCTATAATAGGAGATATTGTTGGTTCAAGATTTGAGTGGAACAACTACCGACACAAAGATTTCGAGTTATTTACTAACGAAAGTCACTTCACTGATGACACAGTGCTCACTTGTGCTGTGGCTCAAGCTGCTGTGACACGCCTACACTATCCTGATAAGGAAACCGTTTATCGAGATACTATCTATCAATATGCAAATAATTTTCCAAACGTAGGATATGGTCCTGATTTCCATGAATGGATGAAAAGTGTCCATCCAGAACCGTATAACAGTTTTGGCAACGGGAGCGCTATGCGTGTCTCGGCGATTGGTTGGTTGTTCGATGATAGAGATACCGTCTTACGCGAGGCACAACTTTCCGCTGAGTGTACACATAATCATCCGGAGGGCATCAAAGCTGCGGTTTGCATAGCTGATTGTATCTATCTCTTGCATCATGAGAAGTATGGCCGATATCGTCTCTTGCAACACATACAACGCTATTACTATTCTCCCAAGAAGTATCCTGACATGAGTAAGTCTGTTGAACAAATTAGAGCTAATAATAAGTTCAATGCATCTGCACAAGTGACAGTCCCTCAAGCGATACGATGTTTCCTTGAGGGTAATGACTTTGAAGATATCATCCGCACTGCTGTATCTATAGGTGGTGACAGCGATACTATAGCTGCTATTGCGGGTTCTCTTGCCGAAGCAGAAAGCAAGATTCCTGAAAAGATTATAGCCCAAGCACTTGAGATATTACCTAGTGGCTTGCGTGTAGCAATCAATCATTTCAACGAGATGTATCAACATCTTCATATGGAAGAGACGAAAAGTCGCCTTACTGAAAGAGAACGAGAAGAATATATCAATCGAAGAGCTGAATTTTGCAACATGTACGAAGAGAGAGATTATCTCATTCATCATGAACAACAAAATATATTGGCTTTGTTTATAGAGTTGATCGGTCGTCTTCAGTTTGAATTGTTTACTGCAGAAACCAAATTGCAAGAACTAAGAATGAAGTCAGAGTTCCTGCAACAGTCGTTAGCGAAAAATGAGAAACCTGATAAGAAACAGATCAAACAAGCCATTCATCATTCTTTGCAGGAGGCCTATGGTCGTATCCGAAGACAACACAATGATATGATTCAGGCACATCAGGTTATCGTTAATGGTGTCACTTCAGATGAAGTTATCAAGGAATTTAAAGATATATATCGTACGTTGATTAAGCGACTACATCCCCTACTTCATCCGAATCAGAATGATAGTCAAAAAGACTTGTTCCTTCAGGCTCAAGCTGCTTATAAGATGATTGATATTCATAAACTAAGAGAACTAATCTTACACCTAGGCAACGATATTCTTTCGGATAAAGAACTAGATGAAGAATCAAATTGGGATGACCGTAACAAGCAAATAGAAAAAGAGATTACTCATCTTCGCTATCAAATAAAGGAAATGGATAATAACTTTCCACTCAATCTTCGTAAAAATCTTGCTGATGGCAAATGGATTAATCAAAAGCAAGAGGAATTTAAAATAAAATTCAATAGTATAGAGAAACAAATCGAATCGGAAAAGGAAAAGATTGAACTGATTCAGGATTCCTTAGATAGCATCTAATCATAAGACAAGACTATGGGTGGCTACACAAGTTAGATAGAACATCATCTCTTTTATTTAGTCTACAGAATTACCGACTCCAAATAAAATAAAAGCAGCATAAATCAAATGATTTATGCTGCTTTTTATATATAGAATATCAAAGACTATTTCTTGCCTTTTGATTTTTGAATTGCTTCTTGTTGTTTTTGCATAGCTTCAAGTCTAGCAGAAAAACCAGTTTTTGGTTTATTCTTATTCTTTGCTGCATATGCTTCTAATCCTGCAAGCAATCTCTCGTCATCTGTTCTACGACGTAGTACAATCATTACAATCACTGTAAACAATGTAGAGATGAAGTAATAATAATTCAAACCGGCTGGATATCCATTCAACACAAATAAGAACATAACCGGCATGAAATACTGGAAGTATTTCATCATAGGCATTTGATTCTGACCAGTGTCTTGTTGCTGCATAGTGAAGTGTATATTAATTATCGAAGTGACAGTCATCAACACACAGAACAAACTAAGATGTTCACCTAAGAAAGGAACATTAAATGGTAAATTGATAAAAGAGTCATAATTGGATAAATCACTAGCCCATAGGAATGATTGTTGGCGGAAATCAATCGCCGTCGGAACAAACATAAACATCGCAAACAAAATAGGTGATTGCAAGAGAAGTGGCAGACATCCACCCATTGGGCTGACACCATATTTCTTATATAGAGCCATGGTCTCTTGCTGCTTTTTCATAGCATCATCCTTGTTAGGATATTTCTTATTAATCTCTTCAATCTGAGGCTTCAACACTCTCATACGAGCACCTGACATATAACTCTTACGGGTAGCAGGATAAATCAATGTCTTGATAATTATGGTCATCAATAAGATGATAATACCCATACTCAAACCACACTTTGAAAGCCAATCAAATAAGTTAAGAACAAGATATTCATTGACCTGACGAATGACAGGAATACCTAGATCGACTAACTGCTTCAAATCCCAATTGTCAGCACGATTCTTGTCAAATGATTTTAATATCTTATAATTATTAGGCCCATAATATATATGCATCTGCGTATTTCTAACGCCAGTAGGATCAAATGACGTCTTGAATGAAGCATTGTATTCTTTTAGATTACCTGTCTGTTCGGCTAAACCACGTACAGAGAGGTTTGCATCTCTAAAGAAACCATCACTAATCAACACAGCAGAGAAAAAACGATTCTTATAAGCAACCCAGTTAAGAGTTTCTTCTGGTTTCTTCTCTTCCAACTTAGTTCCAGAAGTACTTACGCTACTTGTTCCGCCATCCACTTTTTTATAAAGCATCTTGGAATAGCGTTGTGAGTAAGTATAATCTTTCTCTAGTAGCTTAGCTCTTTCAAACCAATCAATATTGATATAATCTGTAGAAGCCAATTGCTGAATCATACCATGTGCTTGGATAGATAAGTCAAGCATATAAGACTGAGAACGTAACGTGTAAGCAAAGTCAATATACCCACCACCAGCTTGAGCTAGGCGCATGGTTACGGTACTATCTGTCACTGCAATAGGAGTGAAGAAACAGTCCTTAGTTTGGACAGCTTCTTTTCGACCATAGATATAAAAATTCATCTGAGCAGACTCAGCATCAAATAGCTGTAAAGGGTTACCTTCCTGATCTTTATGTTCAGCAAAGGTTGCAGAAATAGGTGTTCCACCTTTAGAATTCAAGACGATAGAAGTCTTACTATTCTTAAGAGTAATTAATTTTTCTGTACCTTTTAGTGCATCAAAAAAGAGCAAACTAGAATCAGCAACTTGTTGAGTCTGTGCACTAGCTTGTTGTTCAGCAATTGAAGCCTGAGCGGCAGCCTGCTGCTTTTGTTGAGTTTGAAGAACAAGAGCAATAGAGTCATTGTATTGTTGCAAAGCCAATCTTTGCTCATCAGAAGGGCGACTAAAATAAGAAGTCGCAGCAAGTAATAGCCCTATCAAAACTAGGCCAGTTATGGTATTTTTATCCATTTGTTAAAGTTTTACTTCTCGTTATGATATTTAATTGAAGCTGTAATAAATGATAGGAAAAGTTTATGAGGAGCAAGTACAGTACTACTATATTCAGGATGGAATTGAGTACCAATATACCAGCGTTTCTCAGGGATTTCAACAATCTCGACCAAATTGGTTTCAGGATTGATACCTACACATTGCATACCACTCTTCTCAAATCTATCTAAATAATCATTATTAAATTCATAGCGATGACGGTGACGTTCCTCGATATGCTCAGTACCATAAGCCTCATCAGTACGAGATCCTTTACGAATAGAACAAGCGAATGCACCCAAACGCATAGTTCCTCCCATATCAGTAATTGCTTTTTGTTCCTCCATGATATCAATGACTGCATTATCAGTATGGTCTACCATCTCAGAAGAATTAGCATCAGCTAAGCCAAGTACATTACGAGCGAATTCAATAACCATACTTTGCATACCTAAGCAAATGCCAAAAGTAGGGATATCATTTTCACGAGTATACTGTGCGGTTACAAATTTCCCTTTGACCCCTCTAGAACCAAATCCAGGACAAATCACCACACCATCAATATTTTTCAATTTTGCAGCTACATTTTCTTTTGTTACATTATCACTTTGTATAGTCACAATCTTCAAACGTCTATCATTGTATGTAGCAGCGTGGGAAAGAGATTCTGTAATTGATTTATAAGCATCTTGAAGTTCTACATATTTACCAACAAGAGCAATTGTTACCTCTTTGGTAGCAGAAGCGCGACGCTTAAGGAATTTCTTCCAAGCGAGAAGTTCCAAATCACCATCACTAGGCAATCCCATCTTCTCCAATATAATTTTGTCCATACCTTGTTCTTGCATCAACAAAGGAACTTCGTAGATGCTAGGAGCATCAATACTCTGAACGACAGCACGTTCTTCAACATTGCAAAACAAAGCTACTTTCTTACGAAGGTTGCTATTTAGTTCATGCTCGGTACGCAATACCAAGATATCAGGTTGAACCCCAAGAGATTGCAATTCTTTGACCGAATGCTGTGTCGGTTTTGTTTTCAATTCACCCGCAGCAGCAAGATATGGTACATAAGTAAGATGAACGGAAAGTGCATTTTTGCCCAATTCCCATTTCAGCTGACGAATACTTTCAAGATAAGGCAAAGATTCGATATCCCCAACAGTTCCTCCAATTTCGGTAATAACGAAATCATATTTCTTCATTGTTCCAAGGCGCTTCACATTACGACGAATCTCATCAGTAATATGAGGTATAACCTGCACAGTCTTACCTAGGAAATCTCCTTTACGTTCTTTATCTATTACATTCTTATAGATACGACCAGTGGTAATATTATTAGCCTTGGTAGTCTGAATGCCCAAAAACCTTTCATAATGTCCAAGATCTAAATCCGCTTCGTGACCATCAACAGTCACATAACATTCCCCATGTTCGTAAGGATTAAGAGTTCCTGGATCAATATTGATGTAAGGGTCAAATTTTTGAATAGTTACTTTGTAACCACGAGCTTGCAAAAGTTTTCCGATAGACGATGAGATAATCCCCTTCCCTAAAGAAGAAGCCACACCTCCAGTAACAAAAATGTACTTAGTTTCCATGTTTATATTTTATCAATTACATAATACGCACGCAAAAGTACAAAAAAGCATGCATATAATCTACTTACAAATCAAAAAGTATTACCTCCATAACGAATATACCATCTATTTTATGTAAATTTGCTACTAATAATGTAACAAAGTTTTTTAACTCTAAGGACTTCAGAAACAAATGAGTATGGGAAAAAGAATATTAGTCGTATTGGGGACTTTTAGTTTAGTATTATTGGGCGTCCTTCATAAAACTAGTGCCCACACAACTTACAACCTGCAAAATACCCCTTTTGTAGGACAGATACTAGCTGACTCCATCAAATCTACGATTGTGGCACAAGAAGATAAAAAAGAGTCAGCACTTATTCATCCAAAAGATTCCTCATCTTTAGGAGCCATTGTAGAAGATTCGATTCGTCATCAATCTTTCAAGGACTCAGTACTTTCAAAAAGCATAACTGATTCCATAGCACATCAGATAAAGTCCAAAGCAACAACAGGCACCTACATGTCTGACACACTTCAAGAGACCAAAGCAGTAAATAATTTATTGGAAAGGAACTCTGTTGATTCTATTATAGGAATAGCAAATTCAGATTCCCTAGAAAGAATAATGTCAGATTCCGCAGGAACAATGGTTCCAGATCTCGAAAAAGGAGATAAATTAAATATGGATAGTTTGCGAGCAGCTCAAGAAGCAAGGGAACTAGCTCAGATAGATTCTTTGAGACACTACCGTATACTTCTCGACAGTCTTCGTCAGATAAGATTATTAAAACAACAAGAAGAAGCGATAAAGCAACGAGAAGCATATTTAGCGAATACGCCATCCGATTTGTATAAGACATACTTTGCTGACACCTACGAAGCCGATTCTATTGCGCCGACAGCAATATATGTATCTCCAGACTCCATGAGTCAAGACTCCTATCGACTCTTTCTGCCACTAATGTATTATAGTGATGTTCCGACAGACGAAGAGCTCATTTCACAAGACAGCATCAGTCAATATTCATGGAACAAAGTCGTATTGAGAAACATATACAGAGAACACCCCGAACTGATTAAATACAGTAAGAAATATATAGAAGACTTGCCCGAATACAGAGACTATATAGCCGTAGAAAACAAGAAAAAGACAGAAGCAAGGATAGCTAAACTCTTCAAGCCAGAACTAGCTCCAAACGATGTAGTAGATAAGGATGTAGACATCCACAAGCCAAATTTTTGGAGATACATAGGAGAAGGCTCATTACAGTTCACCCAAAATTACATCTCAGAGAACTGGTATAAAGGAGGAGAGAATTCAAATCGACTCCTTGGTTCGCTCAAGTTACAAGCAAACTACAACGATAAGCAAAAGATAGAATGGGAGAATATGTTTGAAGCCAATTTAGGATTTGCAACCGTTCCATCAGATACCGTACACCAATATAACGTAAGTACGAACCTTATCCGATTGACAAGTAAATTTGGAGTACAAGCTTCGAAACACTGGTATTACACGGCAAATAGTGAATTTAATACACAGCTCGTTCGCAACTATCAGAAAAACACCGACCAGTTATTGTCCGCTTTTATGTCTCCAGCAGACTTTTACCTATCCCTTGGTATGGATTACAAGTTAGAAAAGAAAAAATACAATCTCTCAGTAGCGATTTTGCCCGCATCATGGAATTATAGATGGGTAGCTACCGAAGACATTGATGAGACAAAATACGGTTTAACTCAAGGTAAGCGATCTCTAAGCACCATTGGTAGCACATTAAAATCGACCCTATCATGGCAAATATTACCCTACATCAAGTTAGATTCACGATTTAATTATTTCACCAACTACCAAAAAGTAGAAGTCAGTTGGGAGAACACATTCAACTTAATACTGAACAAACACCTATCGACCAAGCTATTTGTTCATGGACGTTTTGATGATGGAGTCACAAAGGTGGACAACACCTACTTTCAGTTAAACGAACTCTTAAGTTTTGGTATTAATTACCAATGGTAGAACGAGACTAAAAGTATATATTAAAAACGGATTGATTATCTACAAGATAATCAATCCGTTTTTAATATAATCAACATCATTTTCAATGATACATGATAAGCAAAGGAGTCTTAGAATGAAAAATAATCTTTTTGGTAATACTTGGTGTAAACAAATTCGAAAAAATAGTTCGTTTATGAGACGACGTCACTAACAAAGAGATTCTATTATCAGTGATACTTCTATCCAAGTCCTCCATTTGATTTCCCTGCGGAATCATTTCAAAGTCAAAACCAACCTCAGGATACTTTTCTCTAAAATACTTCATTAATCCCGCTACGATTTGATCTTCGACTTGCGAAGTTTTCTTCCCCTCTAGATGATAAAATGTAACTTTAAACTTCTTATCCGCTAGACGTTTGTAGAAACTATCAAAAGCGATTAAGTCCCGTTGAGAATAATTAGTTAAGAACCCAATATGGCTAACTTCATAAATAGAAGTCAAAGAAGAATTCTCAGGAACAGCTAAGATAGGTATTCTACTACGGTCGAAAAGGTCAGCAGTGACACTACCAATCAATTCGCTATCTCTTTTTTCTTTCCCTCTCATGCCCATAACAATCATCTCCACATGATTCAGACGAGCATATCGATTAATCTCCTCTTCAGGGATTCCTTCAGAAAGCACACAGTCATATTTCACATCAGTATAATGCTCTTTAGCAATTAACTTTTTAACCTCCTCAGACAATTTATCGAAATCATGATGCACCTTGACTAGTAAAGAAGATATTTCCTTGGTCTTGTCAGCATCAGGAAAGAGTAAATCATTGTAATACGGCAATGTATTAGCATATATAGGAGCGAAATACACATGAAGAAGTCTTACCTCAGCATGTAACTCCTGAGCAATATTAAAAGCAATACGAATAGACTTGATTGAATATTCAGAAAAATCAACAGGAACCAAAATAATAGGCATAGTTGGTTTTCCATGGCTATCACTTTCGAGTAACTCCTCGCCCACAACCCTATCACTAAGCCATTCTTTGCTTTCGATGATACTCAACGCTTGAGGTAAATCTCTTTCATGTATTCTAACTCTCACCCCAGAAGTAATGAGCGGTTGAATCTCATTTACATTCTGTATGGTCGTATCAATACCAGCAGTACCTAACACATTCTGAAGAATAAGTGCTTTGGCATAAGTCAGTGTGGCAACGGTAATAAGATGTTCAGTATTCTCTTTCATAATGGATAAAATTAAAGATTACAAAATAAATATCCCAATTGACAGTGTAAGAGGTCAATTGGGATATTCTACTACACTGTCACGTGTATCATACAGAAACGGATTAAGAGGCAACTCCTTCTCTTTCATGAAGAATATGAAGTGCCTTATCTAAGATAATGGTACTATCAATCTTAACCAATCCACCATCAGGCCCTGGTTCTAAATGAATACCTGCACTTCGTCCCTGTTTAAAGTTGTGTCCTCCAAAGAAGTTACGTACTGTCTCCGCATTGATGCCAAGTTCTTCTGCAATGCGGTCCATGCTGCCATGAGGCAATGAATCTTTGAGTCGGCGTAGCTCATTAAATGTAATTGTTCGCATATGGATAAAGATTTATAGATTATATAATAGATAATAATAATAAACATAATTATATTTAATCGTCCTCTATCTTACTGCAAACAAGGTACAACATATAAATTAGATTTCAAAATAATAGATAAAAAAGAAATCTAACAACCGTTTAAAAGCAACATCCCCCCTCTTGCATAGTCCATCAGTCTGTCAAGTCTACAGAAAGCACTTATTTTTTCATTTTAGCCAAACACTCCTTGCAGATACCACGATAATACAGGGATACCTCATCGATAAGATGCTCACTAAAATCCAATTGCATATTTGCTTTTGGAGAGAAGTTCAAATCATAAATCTTGCCACAGTTTTTACATAAGAAATGAGCATGCGGGTCAGAACAGCCATCAAAACAAACATTTTTCTCATCAATAGTGAGTCTCAATATAGCCCCTTTTTCAGACAACCTTTGTACCGTGTTGTAAACAGTCGTTTTCGACAAAGAAGGAATCTTAGGTAATAAATCTTTGTAGATAGTATCCACGTTGGGATGCGTTCGGTGTTCCAAAAGATACAACATCACTTCCACCCTTGGTAATGAAGGTCTTATCCCATAAGCCAATAGCCTTTCTTGGGATTTTATTCTTAATTCGTTCATATTTGTAATCAATACATTATTTTGTGTGGCAAATATCTTTTAATTTATTTAGAAATCAAAATTATTCACACGATTTAATCAATGAATAACAGAAATAAAGTTTATTTATCAAAGAATATTAGCCATATAGACACAGAAAGCGGATATCAATCGTAACCGAAAGACACCCGCTATCCATTCATTCAATATGAATTTAGCAATAAAGAAATGACATTACATCATGCCACCCATGCCACCCATACCAGGAGCACCTGCCATAGGAGGTTCAGGATTTTCTTCTTTATGGTCAACTATGACACATTCAGTAGTCAAGAACATCCCTGCGATAGAAGCTGCATTTTCAAGAGCCACACGAGTCACCTTAGCAGGATCTATAATCCCCGCAGCAATCATATTTTCATATCTATCAAAGCGAGCATTGTAACCAAAGTCATCGCTACCTTCACGCACTTTCTGAACGACCACAGCGCCCTCTTTACCAGCATTATTCACAATCTGACGAAGAGGTTCTTCGATAGCTCTTCTAATAATTTCGATACCAGTGGTTTCATCAGGGATTTCACCTTCAAGATTTTCAAGAGACTTAAGCGCACGGATATACGCTACTCCACCACCAGGAACGATACCTTCCTCGATAGCCGCACGTGTAGCACAAAGAGCATCATCAACACGATCTTTCTTCTCTTTCATCTCCACTTCAGAAGCAGCACCGACATACATAACAGCTACCCCACCAGACAATTTAGCAAGACGCTCTTGCAATTTTTCACGGTCATAATCAGAAGTAGTTGCTTCGATTTGAGCTTTGATTTGAGCCACCCGAGCAGCAATCTTCTCAGCATCACCATGACCATTAACAATCGTCGTATTATCTTTAGTGATGTTTATCTTCTCAGTAGTACCCAACATCTCCAAAGTAGCCTGTTCGAGGGTTATACCCTTCTCTTCACTGATAACGACGCCACCAGTCAAGACAGCGATATCTTCTAGCATTTCTTTGCGACGGTCACCAAATCCAGGAGCTTTGACAGCACAGATTTTCAATTGAGTACGCAATCTATTAACCACCAAAGTAGTCAATGCTTCACTATCCACATCCTCAGCGACAATCAAGAGCGGACGTCCTGTCTTCACAGCCGATTCGAGGATAGGAAGTAAATCTTTAAGATTAGAAATCTTCTTATCATAGATAAGCACATAAGGATTATCCATCTCTACAGACATCTTCTCTGTGTTTGTAACGAAATAAGGAGACAAATAGCCACGGTCAAATTGCATACCTTCAACCACCCCGATAGTCGTATCTCTACCCTTAGCCTCTTCGATAGTAATGACACCATCCTTAGACACTTTTCTCATCGCATCAGCAAGCAACTTACCGATTTCATGATCATTGTTAGCAGATACAGTAGCTACCTGTTCTATTTTCTCATACTTGTCCCCTACAAGTTCACTCTGTGCCTTGATAGACTTCACTACCTCAGTTACCGCCAAATCTATACCCCGTTTAAGGTCCATAGGATTAGCGCCAGCAGCCAAATTTTTAAGTCCTTCAGTCACGATTGCTTGAGCAAGAACAGTAGCAGTAGTCGTACCGTCACCAGCATCATCACCAGTTTTGCTAGCTACCTCTTTAACCAATTGGGCACCCGTATTTTGGAAAGGATCTTCTAATTCTATATCTTTAGCAACACTTACCCCATCTTTAGTAATCTGAGGAGCACCAAATTTCTTTTCCAAAATCACATTTCTACCTTTAGGGCCAAGTGTCACCTTGACGGCATTTGCTAATTGGTCCACTCCATGCTTCAAACTTTCGCGAGCTTCAATATTGAATAAAATATCTTTTGCCATAATATCTTTTAATTTTTAGTTATTGTTTTGTTATTCATTAAATCCAAGTCTACATCAATCAAGAGATGAGATAGACAGATTCATCATTCACTAATCAATGGTAGCCAAGACGTCACTTTGTTTCATGATAAGATATTTCACCCCATCATTTTCCAACTCAGTACCAGCATATTTTCCATACAATACAACATCACCTACTTTGAGAACCATTTTTTCATCTTTCACCCCTTGTCCTACGGCAACGATTTCGCCTTTAAGAGGTTTCTCTTTAGCATTGTCAGGAATGATGATACCACCGATAGTTTTTTCTTCTGCTGGAGCAGGTAAAACCAATACTCTGTCAGCTAATGGATTAATTTTACTCATTTCATTTAGTATTTATAGATTAATATTTAATTAATGTTCCTTGTGTCATACATTATTATCAGATACACAAGGGAATACCTGTGTAAAACACAAGTACATTGAACCATTTACCAATACCGTGCCAAACAGTCAAATCGATGAGAAAAAAAATTTAAAATAATTTCAACAAGAAGCTTTCATCAAAGAAAAGCCCCCCTATTAATAATAAGGTATACCCAAATAAAAAGAAATGACCAAGCCTCACGGTGAAATCAGCAAACTAATTCCTGACAGAAAAAGACACAAAACGTCACCCCTTACCCCACACGTCATCAGCAAGCATACCCCCCATAGAGTTGCTCCGAAATGAAGTCAAAAAAGTCCAAAACAGCCATCGACAACTTATCAAGGAAGCTATTGGACTATAATGCTACTTATTTGAACAATAGTGACACTCATAAGCTATGGGCTATCAGTATATTTGCAAGAGTCGAGAGCAACAATAGAAGCTCGGCATTTATTCAAAAACCCTATAAATAAAATAACTATGGTAGATTTTTCTCTCAAAGGCAAAGTAGCACTAATCACAGGTGCTTCATATGGCATTGGCTTCGGTATAGCCACTGCATATCACAAACAAGGTGCTAAAATAGTCTTCAATGACATCAAGCAAGAACTAGTCGATAAAGGTTTAGCCTCATATAAAGAACTAGGTATCGATGCGACAGGTTACGTATGTGATGTGACAAATGAAGCACAAGTACAAGACATGGTGGCTAAGATAGAAAAGAACGTAGGCCCAGTAGACATCTTAGTAAACAATGCAGGAATCATCAAACGTATCCCTATGCATGAGATGAAAGCATCAGAATTTAGACAAGTGATTGATATTGACCTTACAGGTCCATTCATCGTATCAAAATGCGTTTTACCAAGCATGATGAAACGTAACCAAGGAAAGATAATCAACATCTGTTCTATGATGAGTGAGTTAGGTCGTGAAACCGTATCAGCTTATGCAGCAGCAAAAGGCGGTCTCAAGATGCTTACACGCAATATCGCCTCAGAATATGGTGAATACAACATCCAATGTAATGGTATCGGTCCTGGGTATATCGCTACTCCACAGACAGCCCCACTCCGTGAGAAACAAGCCGACGGTTCTCGTCACCCATTTGATTCATTTATCTGTGCCAAGACTCCAGCAGCTCGATGGGGAACCCCAGAAGACCTCATGGGTCCTGCCGTATTCCTTGCATCAGGAGCATCAGATTTTGTCAACGGACACGTAATATATGTAGATGGAGGAATCCTTGCATATATCGGTAAACAACCTAAATAACAACCCAATGAATTGGACCAATCATAAACATTACATTGTAAGTATTATGACTTTATTACTGATTGCTTCGTGTACGACGAAGCAATCAGTTACTGTTTCTATAGTCAACCATTCAGAGAGAACATCAGGAACCAAACTAATCGAGGTTCCACTAAGAACCATCAGCCAGAAACTCAGTCAAGCTGAAGCCGTCTCATCAAGTCAAAGCCTCATCGTACTAGATAAAGAAGGGCATCAGATGCCAGTACAAGTCACGTCAGATAGCTTGTTATTGTTCCCCGTGTCATTAGAAGCCAATCAGCAATTGAAGTTCACCATCACTTACGGAGAAAAGTCGACACAAGACACGATCGCATGCGGTCAAGTACACCCCGAGCGGCTAAGTGATTTTGCTTGGGAAAATGACAAGACAGCCTTCAGAACATATGGCCCTGCTCTTATGGCAAAAGGTTGGAAGTCATACGGCTACGACACCTTTCATAAATATGGCACATCCAAACCGATACTCAACGAGATGTACACGAGTGAATGCAACGAAAAGAATCTAGAAAAGCTCAGATATCTACGTACTGTAGATAAGAAGAAATCAATAGAATGGGCTAGCACCTTCTCTTTTCACTACGACCATGGACATGGCTATGACAGTTATTCAGTGGACCAAACCCTAGGAGCAGGAGCAAGTGCATTGGTCGTAGATGGGCAGTTGCACTATCAGAACTGCTGGTCATCATGCAAAGTATTGGACAACGGGCCATTGCGAATGACCGCCGAGCTCACCTTTCCCGAGATGATTATCCAAGGAGACACAGTGATAGAGCAACGAATAATCACCTTAGACATGGGTGACCATCTAAACAAGACCACAGTGAAATATAATGGGTTGACCAAAGTCTCAGATGTAGCCTCAGGGATTGTATTGCATGAAGATGGTACCCCCGAATCGATTGCTGCCGGTTATGGATATACCCATGCAGCACTCTACTCAGCCAGAGAGTTTGGGCAGTACGCACTTGATACGAACAACCGCTACATGTGCTATGTAGATGGAACAAAAGGAGCAGACGGATCAGATATAGGAGACTTTTATATCGGTATGATAGCCTCTCAAGCATGTAAACGAACCTCAAAAGTACGTTTTGACCCAGCACAAGTCAAACTCAATAACCATCACGACTATGGCTATCTATTGATGAATCACAAACTCACAAAAGAATCTACGCTCACCTATTATTGGGGCACAGCCACACAGAAAGATGGAGAAATCCTAGACCTCGCTTCGTGGAAACAATGGTTAGAAAACTATGTATACTTCCTAGACCACCCTATTGAAGTAACAATCACTTAATAAAAAGAATAGACAATCTTAAATAATTTCACACCTATGGAACATTTTTTTAGTTACATCGTCTCATTAGGCGCACCAGTAATGATGCCTATAATCTTCACGATACTTGGCATATCGATTGGAATCAAACCAGCCAAAGCCATCAAGAGTGGACTGCTCGTCGGCGTAGGTTTCGTCGGATTATCAATCATCACAGCATTATTGACCAGCACCTTGGGCCCTGCTCTTAATCAAGTAGTAAAAGTTTATGACTTGCAACTCAATGTCTTCGACATGGGGTGGCCTGCAGCAGCAGGTATAGCCTACAACACTTCCGTAGGTGCATTTATTATCCCCGTCTGCCTAGCGGTCAACCTAATCATGTTAGTGACCAAAACGACCGAGACCGTCAATATTGACTTATGGAACTATTGGCATTTTGCTTTTATCGGCGCCATCGTTTATTTTGCGACAGGAAGTCTTCTTTGGGGATTCTTCACAGCAATCATTTGCTATATCATCACCCTCGTTGGTGCTGACTATATGGCCCCTTCGATGCAAAAATTCTATGACAACCTAGATGGTATATCTATCCCACAACCCTTCTGTATTGGCTTCGTTCCAGTAGCATGGGGTATAAATAAAGTTCTCGACAAGATTCCAGGAATCAACAAAATCAACATCTCTGCCGAAGGAATGAAGAAGAAATTTGGTCTTCTAGGTGAACCGCTATTTCTTGGCGTACTGATAGGCGTATTGATGGGCGCTTTTGCAAAATATGACCTGCCTAAGATTTTGATGCTCGGCGTAAAGATAGGTGCAGTCATGGAACTCATCCCACGGATTACCCACCTCTTTATCGAAGGGCTGATGCCTATATCAGATGCTACCAAATCACTGATACAGAAGAAATTCAAAGGAAAAGTAGAACTGCATATCGGTATGACCCCTGCCTTGGTGATTGGACATCCTGCCACCTTGGTCGTCTCGCTATTATTGATACCAGTCATCATCTTCTTGGCAGTAATTCTTCCAGGAAATGAATTTCTACCATTGGCATCGCTAGCTGGATTGTTTTATATCTTTCCACTCATCCTACCGATTACCAAAGGAAATGTATTTAAGACATTCATCATCGGACTCGTTATCTTGATAGCAGGTGTCTACCTCACCACAAATTTAGCACCTGCCTTCACCCTGGCTGCTCGCGATGTATTTGCACAGACACATGATGCTTCGGTACAGATACCAGCTGGTTTTGACAGTGCGGGAGCCTTAGATTTCGCATCCAACCCAATGGCATGGATACTCTACCATCTCACTGCGACTTTCAAGGTAGTAGGTCCAGCTATTCTAGTCCTCTTCACTGTATTTTTGATGATACTAAACAGAAGACGCATCATCAAGCTTGAGAAAATCGCCGTAGCAGAAAATGCAGCACACACCACCTCGAACGAGAAGGAATAAACGTGGTCTATCAAGAAATCAGATTAACTAACCAATAAACAAATAAAAATCATGAAAAAAATTGCTTTAGCACTCTTCACTGTTTTGATGGCTTCAAGTAGCCTATTTGGACAAGTAAACTATACCATCCAAACCGCCTGTCATCCTGATGATGTCAAGCATTACGATACAGCGAAACTTCGCTCACGCTTCGTGATGCCAAAAGTAATGATACCAGGAGAAATCAACGTGACCGTATCGAGATACGACCGACTAATCTTTGGAGGAGCAGTCCCTACGACTACAGCACTAAGATTAGAAACAATCGAACCGCTCAAAGCCCCCTACTTCTTGTATAACCGTGAGTTGGGCGTCATCAATGTAGGAGGCCCTGGTAAAGTCCTTGTAGATGGCAAGACTTATCAGTTAAACTATAAAGAAGCCCTCTATGTAGGACGTGGAAACAAAGACATTCGTTTCGTCAGTGTCGATGCTTCTACGCCAGCTAAATTCTATATCAATTCGACGCTTGCACACAAAGCATACAAGACACAACTAATTAGTCGTGACAAGGCTGTGGTCATCCATGCAGGAAGTAAAGAAGGAAGCAACGAGCGTGTCATCAATAAATTAATCGTCAACGATGTACTCGAAGAAGGACCTTGCCAATTGCAAATGGGATTGACTGAACTGATGTCAGGTAGTGTATGGAACACCATGCCTGCACATATACATGGACGTCGTGTAGAAGCCTATTTTTACTTTGATGTACCCGCTAAAGGAGCGATCTGTCATTTGATGGGTGAGCCACAAGAAGAACGCTTGGTATGGCTTCACAATGAGCAAGCAATCATGTCTCCAGAATGGTCAATCCATGCTGCAGCAGGAACAAGTAATTACAACTTTATCTGGGGTATGGGTGGTGAAAACCTAGACTATGGTGATAAAGAAGTCATCTCTATTTCTGAGATGAGATAAACAATCAAGAGCCTATGGGGTGCATCACCTGCCAAGAGAGTGCAGGGAAAGCCGCCTCATAAAAACAAAAAGTCCCGAAGACGATTAGTTAATCATCTTCGGGACTTTTTATTGAACCATTCAGACTATTTGTCAGGCCATTGATCTGTTCTGAAAGACGAAGCAGGAAGATGCGCCCCATTGAAGAGACTGCCCACTACCCAATTCTTGAAACAATATCTAACAGCCACAGGAGCAGTTACCTCAGGACAAGAGACAAGAACTTGATTCTTATTTCTCACAATAGTAGCTTGGGCAGGATGAAACACCTTATCTTCTCCCGCGATTTCAAAGCCAGTGAGTGGTTTGCCAAAAGTATACAACCCCTTGAACGTATCCTCGAAAGAGATTAGAATCTTACCCTCCTTCACTTGCTTCATAGACTTATAGATAGGACCACAACAAGCGATACGGTT
>Ga0055584_100002659_pt1 | contig 17644 bp, 19 predicted proteins | sample OSDHelmetaG_FD_58716 | JGI IMG/M metagenome (GOLD analysis project Ga0055584, IMG submission 58716) | Pelagic marine sediment microbial communities from the LTER site Helgoland, North Sea, for post-phytoplankton bloom and carbon turnover... | ecosystem: Environmental > Aquatic > Marine >... | reverse complement strand
AAGTATTAATTTTTTCTAGATCATCAAAATTACTTTTATTTAGGTATCCATATAATTGTGTTGTATCCCATGCTATAACTTTAACTTCAACTCCTGAGTTGAGGACAATATCTGCAGCATCAGGATCTACCCAAAAATTAAATTCAGCATGTTCTGTTATATTTCCTTTCCCCTCTCCAATACCACCCATTACGTACAAACTTTTAATTTTATTTTTTATTGAATTATCTTTCATGAATGCCTTTGCAATATTTGTGAGTGGCCCTATTGCAATAATTTCTATTTCATTTGGATCTGAATTTATCAGAGAAATAATTTTATCTACTCCATTTTCTTTTTCTTCTTTTCTCTTAGGTTCGTAAGGTCCTGTATCACCAAGTCCGTCTTTTCCATGAAAAAATTTTGAGGTTTCTAACCTTCTTTTTAATGGACTAGATGACCCTTTAAATATAGGAGTATTTTTTTTACATAATTCAACTGTATAAAGAGCATTTATAGTTGCGAGGTTAAGATCTACATTTCCTGCAACTGTAGTTATAGCCTTAACATCAAAATCTCTACATTTAAGAGCCATTATTATTGCAACGGCATCATCTGTAGCTGTGTCTGTATCTATTATTATTTTTCTCAAATCAATTATTATCCTTCTAATGCTTCCTCAGTGAAAACATATTTTCCGTCTTTCTCTTCTATAAGATACCAGAGGTTTTTTATTTTGGAAGCATTTGGATTATCTTTTGACCACTCTTGTTCACTTTTACAATTATGAAAAAAGCTACCATCTAAAATTTCAGATTCATTTAACCAACCTCTCTCTATCATAAGTCGAATTCCAGCAGCAGATCTATTGGCCATATCAGAACCATAAATAGATTTACTATTATCTTCTCTGTAGGCATTATAAACTAATTTTAGTAGATTATTTACTCCATTATAATTATTCATCTCTCCTACAACTATACTACTAAAATATGAAGCAGCTCCTTCTACTAACCAGGTTCCATTACTATCAGACTTATCTCTTTTTCTTCTACACGACTCATTTGATAAGTCATGCTGAAAAGCATGGTAAAGTTCATGAATAACAAACCCTTGTTCCCCGGTATATTCATCTTCTTCCATATGTGGAGTAAATGCCATAAGTAATAATCTGTAATTTGGACATAGATCAATTTGAGTAGAAGCATCTGCTCCTTTTTCTAAATAATTTCTATAATTTTTAAGTTCTCTTTTTTTCTGGTTACTATTGAGACAAGTCTCATCTAGCCAGTTTGATATTTCAGATAAAATATTTTCTATTTTATCTTCAGATATTATTACCTCATTAGTATTAAATGGTCTGTCAAAACCTCCTTCATTTACAAAATCCCCAACATTCCATGATACTGATAGAATATTAGCATTTTGATTAGACATCTTTAGTGAAGCGTAGTTAATCCAAGAATTTATTTTGTTGCTGGAAGTTGAACTTTCATTAATAACTTTTATATTGGGAGAAAAATTATTTTTTAAATCGAGTTCATTATTACATGATGAAAGTATGAGAATTAATAATAGAGAAATTATAGATCGCATTGATAACTTTTTCTTAAAAGTATAATAAACTATTTTCTTCTAGCGTCAATAAAACTTTTGATAAAAAACACCATAGCATAAATAGAAGAAGACAACATAATTATTATTCTTAATACAGCTTCAGATCTACCGTCAGATAATGCATTTCTTAAGGGCATAATATTAGCAAATGATAATAAAGTGATAAGTACCGCTATATGAGCAATTAACTTATTACTATTTTTTACTCCTTTGTTTAGTATTAACAAAATAGAACCGATACCTACAGGGATTAAAGAAGTAGCAGAGCTAGATTCGAAATAGCCCCATAGTCCAATTACAACTAATATTATTCCATTTACTAAACTTGCTATATGTGCATTCATTTTTTATTTCTTTTGTCAACTATATCATTTAACTCTTTAGCGGTTATTAATATCCAAACGATAAATGAGAAAGAGACAATCCCGGCCCAAATGAAAATAAATTCTTTAGTTAAGAGTTCAGACATAGTTTAGTTTATAACTATAAATCTTTTTTCTTTTGATTAAAAATCAAAATAAATAGAAGAATAGTTGGAGCCCACAACCCAAGAAAAACTGCTTTTAAAGGTTCATCGTTGAAAAAAAACAACTCTGAAATAACAATAGTTGTTAAAACCATTATTAAAAGCACCAATTCGAATGGTTTAAAAAGCTTTATAAACTTAAACATAGTTATAATTTAAATTAATTCATAGAGATTAAACTCTAGTGATCTAATAACTACTTATACTCTAAAATGGAATATTTTGTTGCCCAAATTTTCTTTTTAACCAAATATCTCTGTAAATACCTGTTTTGTCATACATGTCTGCCTGTCTTTCAGGGTTAAAAACCCAATTCTTTACATTATTTCCAACTCCTGAAATATACATCCAATTACACCAGTTGCTTGTCACATCATAATCAATTAGATGTTTTTCAAAATATGATGCTCCCCACACCCAATTTATATCCAAATTATTGACAAGAAAACTGGCAACATTTTGCCTTCCTCTATTACTCATAAATCCAGTCTCTTTTAATTCAATCATATTAGCATCTATAAATCCTTGACCTGTTTTACCATCGGTCCATTTCTCAAATAGATCTTTATCATTTTTAAAGTTTTTACTAAAAATATTTCCATTAATTCCATCTCTAATAAAAATATTTTTTTTGCTTTTGAGATAAACGAATCTGAAAAACTCTCTCCATAAAATTTCAAATATTAACCAGTAAGTTGATGAGTTCTTTACAACTTCATTTTCATATTTTTTAATTTGATGATAAATAGTAACTGGTGACAAACATCCAGTAGCTAAGTAAGCTGATAACTTTGATGAGTATTCGGTTCCAACCATTCCATTTCTAGTCTCTTTGTAAGTTCTAACTCTGTGTGAACCCCAAAGATAATTTTGAAGTCTTTTAATTCCATTTTTTTCACCTCCTTCGAATGGATAACAAGAATTTTTATTATAATTTATATCTGCTGTCTTAATTTTTGTTTTGTATTTAAATGAATAATTTGTCTTAACCTTATTACTAAAGTCTATTATATTTAAATCTCTGATATCTACTTCTTTTTCTACTTTTTTTCTGAAGTGAGTGAATATGAGTGGTAAATCATTAATATGATAAGGTAGTTTATCCGATTCAATTAAATTTTGATCCTCATATAATTGTAAATTAAAATATTTAGATATTAATTTTTCTTCTTCTTCTTCATACCATCCTACTTCTTTTGATGCATATAATTTATTGCAATTTGTTTTGCTTTTTATTTCTTTAATAATTTTTTCAAACTCTCCTTCAAAAAGGTATAGAGTTATCCCTATTTTTTTTAGATCTTTTTCTAAATTAATAACACACTCATCTAAAAATTTTTTTCTAAAAGAACCAATTTCACCTAGTTCTAAACCATATGGATTGTTTATTGAATAGTCTACAAAATATATACATATGACCTCCTCATTATCTTTAATTGCTTTTTGAAGGGAAGGATTATCTTGTATTCTTAAGTTCTTTCTGAACCAGTATATTGTCTTATTCATTTTTTATAAACTTTTCAAAAAGGTATTAGCAGCAAGTGATAATTGTTGTTTCTTATTTTTTTCCATTTTGTCGTATGTATTTACCAACATTCTCATCCTTGGATTTTTTAAAAAGAAATCTCTTTGCTTATCTAAAAATCTCCAAAATAAACCATCCCAGATATGAGTCCATTCTCCTTTTTTATAATTACTCATTTTTAAAATATAACTACTTCCACTGATGTACGGTTTAGTTGACATTAAACCCCCATCTGCAAATTGACTCATGCCATAAACATTAGGAACCATAACCCAGTCATAAGAATCTATAAATAATTCCATAAACCATTTGTAGACCTCATCAGGATCAAATTCACATAATAACATGAAGTTTCCCATAATCATCAGTCTTTCTATATGATGGCAATATGCTAAAGAATTAACTTTTTTTATTGTATCGTCAACTGGTTCTATACCTGTAGTACCGTCATAAAAAGATTTTGGGATTTTTCTTTTAAATCCCCAATAATTTTTTGTTCTCTCATAACTTCCTCTTGAAATATAAACTCCTCTTATGAATTCTCTCCATCCAATTATTTGTCTTATAAATCCTTCACATGAGTTTATTGGTATATTGTTTTCTCTATAAAATTTGATAGTTTCATTAACAATATAATTAGGAGATATTAAACCGGAATTTATTAGGGGAGAGAGTAAACTATGATTTAAGATAATTTCCTCTTTTACTATAGCATCTTCATATGGTCCAAATTCATTAAATCTTGTTTCTAAAAATATTTTAAACCATTTTTTTGCCTCTTTAAAACTTGTTGGATATTTGATTTTGTGATTTATTTCTCCCAGATTATTAGAATATGACTTTGAAATATATTTTATAGACTCTTTATAAGTTTTGTCATGTTCTTTGTAGTTGATTTGAGGGGGTAGTTTTGTTTTTGGGTATTTTTTTCTATTCTCATCGTCATAACTCCATTTCCCTCCCTCAGGCTCTGTTTTATCAATTAGAATATTATATTTTTTTCTTTGATTTTTATAAAATGAATTATGATAAAATTTTATTTTATCATTTTTAAAAAAAGTTTTTAATTCACTTCTTTTATTAATAAAAGACGGGTTTTCATAAACCTGTAGATTTAAATTATTCTTCTCACAAGATGACTTAATTCTTTTGTCTAATAAAAAATCAACAGGATCAATCACATTTATTTTACTAATTGAAGATGAGAGAAATTGTATTAAGTCTCTAATATCAGATAGCTTGTCGTTACTATTTATATATTCTACATTATATGAATTATCATTTAGATACTTCTCATAATTTTTCATAGAAGCTCTCTGAAATACTAATTTTTGTTTATGAAATTTATATTGATTGAAAAACATATATTCTTCTACTAGATAGATAGGAATGTTTTTTTGAAGAGCGTCATTGCTTTCAAGAAGTTGATTTGGTAAAATAATTAATACTTCTTTCATCTATTTCCTCTACATCTTTTAGAACAGTACTTTACATCTTCCCAACATTTGCTCCATTTTTTTCTATAAGAGAAGGGTCTATGACAAACGACACAAATTTTATCTTGAATAATTACTTTTCCCATCTCTCAGGAATTTCATCTCTCTTTGCGTAAGGGTATTTTGCAATTTTTTTAGTATCGTAATAAGAATCTAGACCTGATATACATACAGTTTTTATCTTTTCAAAATTTAATGATCCGTCATCAGAAATATTATTGTCTTTGTCTATTATAATATTAATTATTTCTCCAACTATAAGGATTGTGTTATTACTATTAATTTTTAATTCTTCAATAAATTTCATTCCTATTTTAACTTCACTTTCTTTGACAAAAGGTGCGTAGAAATTACTATTATATTCACTCTTAATATCGCACTTATCAAATTCTGATTCAGAAGCTTCAAACTTAGCAGATGTCATGTGAGCCCTATGGATCATGTTACTATTGATATGATTAATGGTATAGTACTTTGATTCAATAATATTAAGGTATGTATGTCTTGGGACTGAATCTGGTCTTGTTACTAAACCAAGAAGAGGAGGTTTTGATCCAAGGTGAACTAGAGAACTAAATATTGCTAAATTAGTGTCGCCACTTAATGATTTAGTTCCTATTAAATTTGCAGGTTTATACCCTGTTATGCTGTTGATTAAGTTGAGTCTAGAAATTTTGTCTAGATTATTAATATCATTTCTAGAAAGAATCATGATAATTTAGATTTTAAGAGATGACATTCCACCATCTACTCTCATAATCTGACCAGTTATCTTATTTGATTTTGAGGAGATGAGAAAGTCTGCCATATTAGAAATATCTTTTGCCTCACAAATTTTCTTATTGGGATGTTTTTGAGCAATATTTTCTTCAATCTTCTCATTCCTTAATATTCTTGCAGCCATATCAGTTCTTGTAATAGTTGGTGCAATACAATTCACCCTTATTGATGGAGCTAATTCTGCAGCTAATGATCTAGTTAGCCCTTCTACTCCTCCTTTTGCAACTGAAACTGATGAGTGAAATGGCATCCCTTGTTTAACAGCAACTGTACTAAAGAATAGAAGTGATGGATCATTTCCTCTCTTAATTATATTTAGATATGACTTAATAGTCTTAATTGCTCCCATTACATTTATATTAAAATCGTTTAGAAAATCTTCTTCTTTGAGTTGAAGTATTGGTTTAAGATTTATTGAGCCAGGACAGTAAACTATAGAATCTAATTCTTCAATAGGAGGTAATTCATCTTTACTAATATCTATTACTTCTTGCTTTAAATTGACATGATTAATTTCACATTGAGTTCTTGAAAAATTATAACATTTATTTCCCTTTTCAAGCTGTGATTTAACTATCTCATGACCAATCCCTTTACTACCTCCAATAACTAAAATATTTTTCATTTTTTATACATTTTATTAAGTTGAGTTTTTCTAAACTCAAATATTTTATTTAACTGATATTTTACTAAGCCACTTCCAAAAATTCGTCCCAATAAACCTAGTGGAAGTTTAAACTTTACTATATCATAAGCAATTGTATTTTTTCCAGATTTTTCAAATCGATGCTCATGTTCCCATAGGTTGAAGGGACCACTTACTTGCTTATCAATGAAAGAGAAAGGTTCTTCGACATAAGTAATTTTTGTTGTCCATCCAACTCTGAAAAATGGAAATGGTGAAACTTTATACTTAATGATTTGCCCTTCGTACATTTTAATGAAATCAGTTAGTATGTTAAAATTCATATGCTCAGGAGTTATTTTTTTAAGATTTATTGGACTTGAGAAAAAATCCCAACTTTTCTTTAAACTGATCGGTAATTCCTGAATTGTTCTTAATTCGTATACGCCATTATTTAGATACTTTATCATACTATACTAGTTAGGTTTAAGCTTTTAAAGTTTTTCTTATAATAATTTTTAATAATTATTAATTCATCTTTAGTGATGAACTCTAATTTTTTTAGATTGGTTCTATAATCGGAAAGTTTTGAATTAAGATATCCATAACCTTCAATCGTACCATTTTTAACGGATACAAATGGATAAGGTTTATCATTATTTTTTTCAATCAATAAAAACTTTTTATTAGGGAGCTTTAATGAGTTTATCATTTTATAGAATCTTGAATTATATTCTTTGACACACTCTTCATAACCACACTTTTTAATATTATGACTAAGTGATATTGCATGACAACAATATTCTCCCAAATGTATATTATTTAATTTTTTACATAAATTATATTTCTCTGATATATAGCTAATAAAGGATTTTGCCTTATTTGTTGACTGAAAACTAGTCAAGTTATCTTCTTTATTTTTTCCAATTTTTAAGCCCATATGTCCTGACTTACTTGTGAAAGAGTTAATATTTATATTCTCTTTTTTCTTTCTCAATTTTCTGTTAAAAATTGGTTTATTTTTTTTTATCTCCTGCGATTCAATTATTAAAGCTATCATCTCACTTCTTGTCTCAAGATATCTTAGGTGATCAAATCCAGATTTTAATTTATTTGACTTTTGTGTATTTGACTTTAGGTGTTGGTTAACTCTTTTATATATATTCAAACTTTTACCTATATAAATCGGTATACTATTTGAATCTATGAAATAATAAATACCTGTTTTTTTTGGTAAATCTTTTAAATCATAAATTTTTTTTGATAATATTAAACTCATTAATTTTTAAAACGAGATTTAAATTTTTAAGTTAGATGGTAGCAAAACAAGCATTATTTTTAGTTTTTACATTATGTGCCTTAGTGTACATTACTTTTGGAACTGATGTGTTTAACACATCCTTTACTGATGAGCAGTATGCGGCACTTGTGACAATGACAAAGCTTTATCTAGGCTCTGCTATATATTGTTTTGTTGTTAGTGAACTAGCAAAAAATTATAGTCAAGTAGATAAATTTTGGAGTTTGATTCCGATAGCTTATGTCTGGTATTTTGCTTATTCTTCTGGCTTTGATGACCGTATGTTAATGATGGCGTTTTTGGTTACATGCTGGGGCGTAAGACTAACTTATAATTTTGGTAGAAGGGGAGGTTTTAGTATATATTTTTGGAAAGGAGAAGAAGATTATAGGTGGGTTGAAGTTAAAAAGGCTATTCCATTTCTTTCTAATAGACTGACATGGGGTCTTTTCAATTTATTTTTTATATGTCTTTACCAGATGGGACTTATTTTTCTTTTCTCATTACCTATCCTTGCTGCTTGGCAGGGTTCCGAGCCATTAGGGATGATTGATTTTCTTATTGGAGGGTTTATGTTTATTCTCATTATTATCCAATTTATTTCTGATCAACAACAATACGATTTCCAAACAGAAAAATATAAAAGGATTGAAAACAAAGAAAAGTTGGACGGTGACTACAAAAGAGGTTTTGTGACAACTGGGCTATGGTCATTTTCTCGACATCCCAATTTTACTTGTGAACAATTAATTTGGATTACATTTTATTTTTTAAGTGCTTCTGCAAACGGTGCCCTATTAAATTGGTCAGTTGTGGGGTGTATACTTCTTGTAGTCTTATTTTTTAATAGTGCTGTATTTAGTGAGGGTATTAGTTCTAGAAAATATCCAGATTATAAAAAATATCAAGATAATGTCCCAATGTTTTTAGGTTTTGTAAATAGAAACTGGAAATAATTTTTTACTAAAAGTTATACCACTCTATTTGTACACCAGCTTCTTTAAACATCTGTCTGCTTCTCTCTCCAGAGTCTAACCATTTTTGAGATTGTGCTCCACCTCTTTTTCTTACATATATTTTGCTTATCCCAGCATTAATTATACCTCTTGCACAATCAGCACATGGAATCCCACATGTCAGATACATAGTACATCCTTTTGTGGATACTCCTATTCTTGCGGCATTATAAATAGCATTTCTTTCTGCGTGTTCAAACCAAAAATATTTTTCAGGTTTTTCTTGTCTGTCAGCTCTTTCATCATCGATGCCTCTAGGAAATGAATTATATCCTGTAGAAACAATTTCTTTATCTTTCCCAACAATTACTGCTCCAATTTGAGTGTTTTTATCTTTAGATTTTTTTTTAACTTCTTCAGCTATATTATAAAAGTATTCAATCCAATTCATTTTAAATATATTTATTTATAAGTGACTTTGTTGCCTGAACACCATCATGTGGATCAAGATAATCTCCTTTCCCCCCAAACATTTTCATCATCGCTCCTTCATATTCTATTGTTATATAGCCCTTATAAGAAGAGCTTGAAATTATATCCATCATCCTAGAAAAATCAGTAGAAGTTTCCTCTCCCATTGAATTAAATTCATGCGACTTAGCGCTTATCCCTTTTGCGAAAGGTAAAAGTTTTTTAACCCCTTTGTACTTATCATATTGATTTTCACAATGACCTGTCAATCCCTCAAAGTTCAGTTCACCTCTCTTCACACAGAAGTTATATGAACCAAAATCTGGAAGTGTTCCAACATAGTCGTTATTAATATTTGTCATCAGGCTAACTAACCAGTCAGCATCTCCAGTTATTCCACCATGATTTTCAACTACTATACTTACTCCTTGACTACTACTATGGTCAATTAACTTGGAAATACTTTCAGATGAATTAGCTAAAATTTTATCAGTATTTGATTCATCAGACCTTAGGTTTACTCTTATCGAATGACATCCAATTTCAGAGGCTATATCAATCCATTTTTTATGAAAATCAATAGATTTATCTCTCTCGTTTTTTTCTGATGAAGCTAAGCTTGGTCCATTTTCCATAGTATTTATATCTATATTATCAACTAGAATAATAAGATTTTCAACATTTTGATCGAGAGATCTTTTCTTTAAATCTCTAATGAAATTAGTATCATTTTCTTTTCCCATAAACGCAATTGACCAGTACTCAGCTCCATTAATTTTGTACTTCTCTCTTATCATCTCTGGAAAACTTAATATATCTAACTTGTTTTGAAATAATAGAGGTGCAAAAGAGTAGATTTGAAGTGCTAGATCAACTTTATTTTTTTGAAATATTGCTCCTAAAATTTCACTTTGAAATGTTGGAAGGGAGGATATTGCTAAAGAACTAAATAAAAATTTTCTTCTTGAGTAATTTTTCATTTTTAATTTAAAATCATTTTTGATTAATTTACGTAAAATTATTAATTATGAAAAGAAAAGCACATGTTGTATGGAGAGGTGATGGAGATAACGGATCTGGAGAGTTAACTACTGGTAGCGGGGCAGTAAAAAACTTGCCATATGATTTTAAGATGAGATTCAAAAATGATGAAGGAACACTTGGAACTAACCCCGAGGAACTAATTGCTGCAGCCCATGCTGGTTGTTTCAATATGAAATTAAGTTTTGTGCTTAATGAGAATGGTTTCTCACCAGAAACTCTTGAGACAAATTCTGTTTTAACCTTCGTTGAAGGTGTCGTTGAGTCCATAGATTTAACATTAAAAGCAAAGGTATCAGAGATAACAAAAGAAAAGTTTTTAGAGTGTGCTGAAGAGGCAAAAGAAAATTGTCCTATATCAGGCCTATTAAACTGTAAAATTTCATTAAATTCGACTCTAATTTAGATGATGAAGAGACTTTACTCCTTTTTTTTCCTTTTACTTTTTATAACTTTTTTAGTAGCAGATTCAGTATCACACCATCATCATGATGAGTCAGAAAGTAAAGGTATAGTTAATCATGAAAACGTTGAAGATTGTAAATTATGTTTGTTTAGCAATGTTAGTTCTAATTCAGATTCTAACTGTCAAATAAAGTCTTCTATTAATAAGGAAAGACTTGATATTTACTCTATAAATTATGAACTAGTTAATTACACTAAATCATTCAATCATAGTTTATCACTTAGGGGGCCACCACAAATCTCCTAATAATTATATTCCTGACCTTGATATAATACTATTACATTTTTTCGGTCAAATTTTCTAAACTTTTTTTTAACATTTTATTTATAAATAAAATGAAACATTTATTTAAACTTAATTATTTATTACTTTCTCTTTTCTCACTTTTAATTTTTACAGCATGTGAGGATGATGATGCTACACCTGCTGAAGAAAATGAGGAAGAAGTTATCACAGATGTAAAACTAATTTTTACACCTGCTTCAGGAAGTGTTGTTACTGCTACAGCTCAAGACCCTGATGGTGAAGGAGTTCAAGAACTTCAAGTATCTGGTGCTATAAATTTAGTATCTGGATCTGCATATACATTAACATATGAGATTATGAATAACTTAGAAACTCCAGGAGAAGATATAGGAGAAGAGATATTAGAAGAAGGTGCTGAACACCAATTATTCTTTAGTTTCACAGATGGTGCATTTACAAGCCCTACTGGAAATGGAAATATTGATAATGCTTCAGATCCTATAAATTATAATGACACAGACGCTAACGGAAATCCACTTGGACTTTCAACATCTTGGACAGCTGGAGATGCTCTAAGTTCAGGAACATTTACAGTTAGATTACAACACCAGCCAGATGTAAAAACAAGTACATCTACAGCAACTACTGGTGATACAGATTTTGAATTAACTTTTGTATTAAATATTCAATAAATTATTATACTACTCCCATATCTATGGGAGTAGTTTTTTTAAATATTCAATAATATTAATCTTAGTATTTAATATATTATTTTACATTCTCTAATGTTTTAGGGAGTATCAATCATTAATTTTTATGTGCTCAGTTAATAATAATATAAGGTCTTCTAGCAACATCATATGTATGTGTAATAAACACAGTTCATCTAATGCTGTTATAAAGTCTTGTTGTATTATATATTTATTCCTGTTCTTATCGCTTGATATACAATCTCAAATCCCTTGTGATAGATCAATTTCAGGTAAGATTGTTGATAATGAAACTAATAGTCCATTATCAGATGTTGTAGTAAGAGCAATTAACGATCCTCAAGTTTTTGGAAATAGAGTATTATATAATTCCTCTGATAAATTTTCTATATCAGATGAAAATGGAAAATTTTTATTAGAAGGTTTATGCGCTGAGGAAGATAGTCTCATTTTTTCAAGAATTGGATTTCAGGATACATTGATTTCATTAGATGTTGATTATTGGGTTGTTTCATTATCCGAGAAATCTGTTGAATTAGAAAATGTAATTATATCGGATGAAAGAGAAAAAAAAACAGGTACTAAAACAATTTCTCAGCAATCAATTAATTTAAATGACAAGGGTGTTGATAGGACTTTGTCTTTAGCTAATATAGCTAGTGAAATTGACGGAGTTACTTTAATTTCTACCGGATCAAATGTTGAAAGACCTGTAATTCATGGGTTATACGGAAATCGTATTTTAGTACTAAATAATTATCTAAAACACGGCTTCCAGAATTGGGGTGATGATCATGCACCTGAAATTAATATTTCATCAGTAGAGAGAATTTCAGTTATAAAGGGATCTTCTGGCGTTCGATTTGGTCCCGAAGCATTAGGTGGAGCAATAATTGTTGAACCTGATCCTATGAAATTACGACAACCTTACTACCTAAATATTAACTCTGGATATCAGTCAAATGGAAGAGGAAATAATTTTAGTATTAAAACTGGAAATGGTTATAAAAACTTAGGATTTAATTTGGGAGTTAATTACATGAAAATAGGTGACAGGCATACACCTTCATATTCTCTTACCAATTCCGGAAAAGAAGAGAAGGCTTTTAATTTTGGCTTTCATTATCACCTGAAAAATTTTGATATTAAGCTTTATTATAATTACGTTGACTTAGATCTTGCTTTGCTTAGATCTTCTATATTTCATAGCGGAAATGCAATATCCAAGGCTCTAAGTTCTGATGTCCCTTTATTTATAAGACCTTTTTCATATGATATTAATGAACCAAATCAGGTAGTAAAACATCATTTAGCAAAAGCTAGTATAAATTGGTGGTATAAAGAAAATGAAAAAGTTTCTTTGATAATAGGGAGGCAATTAAACAAAAGAAAAGAGTTTGATGTTAGAAGAAATGCGGAAAAACCCATAATTAATTTAGATTTGATTTCAACTGATCTAATGCTTGAATGGGATCATTCATTTTCAGAAAATTTAGAAGGTTTAATGGGCTTACACTTTTTTAATCAAGACAATGATAATAACCCTGGTACAGGAACAACTCCATTTATTCCTAATTACAATACTAATAGATATAGTTTTTATTTGGTTGAGGGATTAAAGCTAGGTGAAAACTTTTTTGAATTTGGAGTAAGAATAGATAATGAAAATTATAATGTTAGAGGAAGAGAAACATCTCAAAGAATATTCAGAGATGAACATACACTTTCCAATATTACATTTTCTCTTGGCTATGAAAATGAGTTTTCTGAAAATTTCTCATTTAAGTCTAATCTAGGATCTGCTTGGAGAACTCCAAATATGGCTGAACTATATAGTTTTGGATCTCATGGATTTAAAAACTCATTTGGTCTTTTAAGATATTATTATAATGATGATAATAAGATCAGGACAAATAGAGTCACTTTAATGAGCGAAAGTCTCACTTCTTCAGAAAAATCTCTCAAATTCATTAATGAGTTTGATTTCACATCTGATAAAAATAAAATAAAACTCACCTTGTTTTCAAATTATATATTAAACTATGTCTTTGAGAGGCCAATTGGAATATATGGTACAGTAAGAGGCCCTATGCCATACTTTATTTTTGATCAGAATGATGTTTTATTTGTTGGATCAGATTTAACTGTAAAAAAGGAATTTACCAAAAAATTTAATTCATCTATTACACTAAATTATCTCTGGTCAAAAAATTTAGAAAATAATGGAAATCTTATAAACCAACCTCCAGTAAGAATAGAAAACAATCTTATATGGAAAACGAATAACTTTTGGAAAATAAATTTTTCAGAGATTTCACTATCCCCAAGTTATTCTTTTAAACAATCCCAAGCTCCAATTACTATAAGTCCAGAGGATCTTATTAACGGAGTTGTTAATATAACTCCTGAAACTAATATTTTTGATTTTAAGGATGCCCCTGATGGGTATTTTTTATTAGACTTTTCGTGGAGATTAAAACTAAATGATTTCTCAGCATCAATCAATGTAAATAATGTGCTTAATACAAGTTATAGAAACTATCTAAATAGTATGAGATATTTTGCAGATGAAATTGGTAGAAATTTCATCATTAATTTTTCATATACATTTAAAAAAAAGAACTAAGAAAGGTTTCTAAATTTATGGCATCTAAATTTGAGAAATGAAAAAATATTTTTTTTTAATTCTATTAAGTTTAATGGTAAACTTATCTTACTCCCAGGTAACATTATCTGGGTATATTGAGGAAGATGGTTCAGGTGAAAGGTTACCTTATTCAAATGTTTATATATCTGAGATTGAAGTTGGATCAAGTGCAAATGAGAACGGATTCTTTACTGTAATTGGGGATATTCTTCCAGGCATGACTTTAAAAGCAAGTTATGTAGGATATAAAACAGTCTCAATTATATTATCAAAAGAAAATATTGAAAATAATTTAGAGATAAGTCTAATACCCCTTACCTCAACATTAAATGAAGTAGTTGTCTCAACTGAATCTAGTAAATTCCTACAGGCAAGTACAGAAATAAGTAAGCATAGACTTTCTGTCCAGCAGCTTAGTCTTATGCCTTCGATAGGGGAAGTTGATATTTTTAGATCTCTACAGTTATTACCTGGAGTTAGTGCTACTAATGAAAATAGTTCTGGATTATATATTAGAGGAGGAAAACCCCATGAAAACCTTGTACTTTTAGATGGAATAAAAGTATATAATGTAGATCATTTCTTTGGATTTTTTAGTGCTTTTAATGCGAATGCAATTAAAAGTGTAGAGTTATATAAAGGGGCTTTCCCTTCGAGGTATGGAGGACGTCTGTCAAGTGTAATTGATTTAGCAGGAAAGGTTGGGAGCTTTAATGAAATTAAGGGAAATGCTAATATTAATCTTTTGAGTGCATCAGGATCTATTGAGGTTCCTTTTCTTAAAAAATTTAGTTTTTTTGCTGCTGGAAGAAGATCATTTACTGATATTTTGCAGACATCTTTTTTTGATAAAATATTTGAACAGTTTGATCCAGATGATGATATTGAAAATTTAGACCCATGGGTTCCTAATTTTAATTTTTATGATTTTAATGCTAAGCTTTCTTATAAACCTACAAAAGATGATCTGATAACATTTAGCTTTTATAGGGGGCAAGATGACCTTAAAGAGACTAGTGATACTAAAAGATATCAGTACCCTAATTTTGGAGGAATTGATAGGATTGAAATTAATGGAGACTTAGATAGAATTTCTAGATGGGGGAATAGTGGTTATTCATTTAAGTGGTCAAGGCAATGGAACCCTAAATTTTATAACAGTTTTAACGTATCATTTTCTGAGTATTATAATTATCAGGATGATTCATACTTTGTACAGGCAATGATACCTGATGATTCTTTGATATTTGACCTTAGTGTTATACTTGACCAGGATAATACTGTCCAAGATTTTACCGCAAGATATGATGGTGAGATAATATCAGGTAAAAATAATAAGTTCGAGTTTGGATTTGAGTATACTAATTCCGATGTGAATTATTTATTTATTAGAGATGATACTCTCACTATTCTTGATACACGACAAACATCTGATCTCTATTCTGGGTATCTTTCATATGATCTCAAATCAATTAAAAATTTAAATTTAAAGTTTGGGATTAGAGCTAGTCGCTATGAGTTAACAAATAAAAATTATTTTTCTCCAAGATTTCAGTTGGATTATGAATTTTTTAAAAATATAAAAGTCAAGCTTGGATATGGTATTCATAATCAATTTGTAAAACAAATTGTTGGAGAGAATGTGACGTCAAGGTCTAGAGATTTTTGGCTTCTTTCAGATGATAATGATATAAATGTAGGGGAGTCTACTCATTACATTGCAGGTTTATCATATGAAAATAACTCTTGGCTTATTGATACTGAATTTTTCTATAAAGACATCAAAAATATAACAGAGTTCTCACTGAGATTTCAAAATGCCAATCTTAATTCTTTATTTTTTAATGGAAATGGAACTGTAAAAGGTTTTGAGACTCTTCTTCAAAAAAAAGTAGACAAGTACACCGGTTGGGTGTCATATACATACCTAGATGCTGAAAACATTTTCCCGTTGCTAAATTATGGAAACCCTTTTCCTGCACCTAACACTCAAAAGAATGAATTTAAAATATTTAATAATTATGAATTAAATGGATGGAATTTTTCTGTAAATTTTGTCTATGGTTCAGGCAAGGCGTTTACTGAGCCATCCTATAATTATAATATTACACTATTAGATGATTCCAATCTTAATTTTATAGGTGTTGGCCCTAAAAATGGTTCATTGCTTCCTGATTATCATAGACTTGATCTATCAATTCACCATATTTTTAATATAAATGAAAAGACAAAGGGCGATATTGGTTTCTCTGTTTTTAATTTATATAATAATCGTAATGTGTGGTATTATGAATACAGTTTTGACCAGAAACCCTATGTTAGGCAGACAAAATCATATTTAGGAATTGTTCCTAATATTTCATTTAAATTAACTTTTTAGGATGAAGAAGATATTTGCACTTTTGACTATAATTTTATTTTCATGTGATAATGAAATTCCTATCGAAGATAATTTTGTTGTTGAAGCTTTTCTTTTTCAAGGTGAGAAAGTTGATGATGTGAGAATTAAAGAAACTAAGTTATGGAATTCTGAAGATAGCATAGACACATATATAGGAAATGCAAAAGTAAAGTTGTATGGAAATGGTTCTGAATATAATTTAGAATATAATAGCATTGAAGGAAATTATTTTACTGATGATGATTTAGAAATTATATCGGGAAATACATATGGAATAGAAGTAAATGTTGATGATAGAAAAGCAACTGCAGAGACAGTGGTCCCTACTAAACCTATAGGTTTAAAGATGTCAGATTATAAAATTGTTATCCGACCTTTAGTGCTTTCACCAGCTCTTCCAAATAAATTATCTGAATTATTTCAAAGTGCTAGGACAAATGTCCTATGGAATAATTCTGACGAAGAATACCATTACTTAACTATTAAGTATGTGGGTGAAGGTGAAGATCCAATATTTAATGATGAGATCCCTGGGCAAGTCGGCCAATTTTTTTCAAATTTTTCATTACAGTCTGCACCACTAAGAGGAGATGATTATAATGTGATTTGCATGAGTTTAAAGAATTATGGGAAGTATAAGGTTACTCTATACAAAATAAATAAAGACTACTACAGTTTATTTGAGAGTGATGTTCAAGACGGAACTGAATTAAATGAACCACCTTCAAATATCATTAACGCTTTTGGAGTATTTTCAGCCTTTGCAAGTGATACTACAAGTTTTGAGATAGTAAGAGAATAATTATTTTCTGATCCAATAAGCTACCCAAATAAATATCCCTTGAACTGGCAGTCTCC